>Ga0209714_1000008_pt1 | contig 140901 bp, 129 predicted proteins | sample COGITO_mtgs_1104_5_FD_185517 | JGI IMG/M metagenome (GOLD analysis project Ga0209714, IMG submission 185517) | Pelagic marine microbial communities from North Sea - COGITO_mtgs_110414 (SPAdes) (version 2) | ecosystem: Environmental > Aquatic > Marine > Epipelagic ...
GACATAGTTGGTCAGCCAAATACCGAGCAGTATAGCTTGCGGGTAATTTTTCGCAAATATTCGTGGTGTTTACACCAAAATCAATCAATCTGTTTTGCAGGTCATTTCTTTTCATAGTCACTTCTCACTTCAACAATCTTCAATATTCATTCTTCAATAAATTCACCTTAGAACAATGAAGTTTGTCCATCGTCCTCACGTTCTTGTTTCCGAACTCTCGCTTGGGTGTGCCCCATACCTTCAAGCTTGAGGTCGTTGTAAATCACATAGTCGTGTTCTTTGCTGATGCGCTCACCCTTGGGTTCTAGCAATTCAAGTCCGTTGTTGCGGGGATTTTTGATGTTCGCTGAAATGGGATAGGCGTTCAGCTCCGCGCTAGGAAAGGCCTCGAGTAGTGAGGTTACTTCTCCCAATGGAAGCTTTGGGTCGAGCCAGAGCTGTTCGCAATCTGCGGGTAGAATTACCGGCGAGCGATGATGCTGAATGGCTTGTGTGACCGAGTTGGAAACAGTAGTGATTATAGCGAAGGATTTGAGAATTTCTCCCGTTTCTTTATTCACCCACTCGTCCCAGATTCCAGCAAAGGCAAAAGGGCGTTCTCCATCGCGTCGGTACACTAAGTAGGGTTTATTCAGCTTTTCGTTTTTCGGACCTTCAACAAAAGCATCTGCGATCACCAAACATCGCTTCGAGCGAATGGACTGACGAAACATGGGTTTGTTGATGATGCCTTTTGCGCCGTGGTAGTTGGGGTCGTCTTCTTTATTGTGGTCGCCTTCCGAACGTGCGTTTATGACATAGGATGGTTTTTTCGCCCAAGAAGGAGTGAAACCAAACTGATAAAACTTAAGCTGCTTCGGGTCTTCATTGCTGATGACTGGTGCCAATTGACCTGCCGACACATTGGTGTTGATCTGGTACTGCTCGGGGTTTTCAGTGCTTACATTGAAGCGCTTCTCAATCGCTTTTAGCTTACTTACTGTTACATATCTACCGCACATCTTTTTAGAATATCGAATAATGAATAATCAATGATGAATGACGAATGACGAAATTTCAGCCTAGTATTCATCATAATTTGCTTTGAGCCGTTTTGATGCTTTTGTAGAAAATTGAAATCAATTCGTTGTTCTCTTGGAGCAGTTTAGTCACTGCTATGTTCCTTTTTTTGAAAAGCTTCAGACATACCATTGATTCACGCAATTCTTTCAAACAGATTTTCATTTTGTGCACGAAGTCTTTTGATGATTCAGCAGCCTGGGCTTCCCCATAGTTTAATGCTGGAGATATCGAAGAGCGCATCAATTGACTGCCTAAGTATTGGCTTAAGTAGCTGTTGGGTAAGTCTTCAACAAAATCAATAACTGAGTTGCTGAAATCGATCAAACGATCTTCTAAATCATATTTCATTGCCATAAGCCTTCATAATTCGTTATTGGATGTTCATTATTCATCATTCGTTTTAGGCATGCCGATTCGCCAACAGCATCGGTGGCTCACCGGTAAAAGGGTTCATCGTCTGTCCTATAGTTTTCGCGCCCATCCCCGACGCTCTTAATACTGCACGATCACCAAAGCGATTGCGCATTCGATCCATGGCCTGGTAGAGGCTAATCATTTCTTCAGAATCTTCAAACAGATTGATTTGATGTCCGCCTCCAACGAGGTGGCTGAAGCGAACGCCTACCAATCGTACCAGTAGGCGTTTGTCGTACAAGCGATTGAAGAGTTCATTCACCTTGGGAATCAACAGATGGTCGGCTGCAGAATAGGGAATGCGTGCTTGTAGGCTGTGTGTGTTGAAATCGGAGTAGCGCACTTTCACGGTAATGCAAGCAGTGAGCTTGTCGCCCCGACGAAGTTGAAAAGCCAGGTTTTCGGCCATAGCGGCAAGGATGCCTTTGAGTTTCACCACGTCGATGGTGTCGCGTTCGAAGGTGCGTTCGCTTGAAATAGATTTTCGTTCGGAGTAGGGTACGACGATGGACTTGTCGACGCCTTGCGCTTTTTTCCAGATATCGATGCCGTGTTTTCCAAACACACGCTCCATCATCTCCATCGGCATTTCCTGAATCGTTTTGATTTTTTGAACGCCTAGGTTGCGTAGACTTTGGTAGGTTTTGTTCCCCACCATCGGAATTTTCTTCACCGAAAGCGGAGCCAAAAAAGGCTTTTCTTGTCCGGGAGCAATTTCCATTTCATTGTTGGGCTTGGCTTCTCCGGTGGCAATCTTCGAAACGGTTTTGTTGTGCGAGAGGCCAAAAGAAATGGGTAATCCTGTTTCGCGGATGATGCGTTCACGAAGTTCATGCGCCATTTTCATGCAACCGAAAAATTGATCCATTCCGGTTAAGTCGCAGTAAAACTCATCGATGGACGATTTCTCCAACACAGGCACCGATTCCTTCATGATCTCCGTCACCATTTGAGAGTACTTGCTGTAGTTGGAGGTATTGCCTCGAATCACCACAGCCTGCGGACAAAGTTCCCGAGCCAAACGCATGGGCATGGCGGAATGAACCCCAAAGGTGCGCGCCTCATAACTGCAGGAAGCAACCACCCCGCGGTCGGTTACACCACCAATTAAAATGGGGCGTCCGTTCAATCTGCTGTCGAGTAAACGCTCTACAGAGACGAAGAAAGTGTCGAGGTCGAAATGGCTTATTATCACGGAGTCTTGTACTTATTACTATCCACTTGACGATTGAAGATTTATGAATGAATATTGTTGATTTTAGAAGTAGATGTTTTGCGTGCTGTTTGGACGCTTTTGACAAAAATTGAGATGAGTTGATCTAGTTCTCCTTTCAGCTTTTCTATCTCTTCAGATTTGCCATAATTCTTTCTGGAAATGATTTCCAAGGAGACTTCACTTTCTTTTAATTCCTTCAAACAGACTTTCATCTTGTGTATGAAGTCTTTTCTCGACTCAGCCATTTGTGCTTCTCCATAATTCAATGCTGGCGAAAGAGCGGAACGACATAGTTGGTCAGCCAAATACCGAGCAGTATAGCTTGCGGGTAATTTTTCGCAAATATTCGTGGTGTTTACACCAAAATCAATCAATCTGTTTTGCAGGTCATTTCTTTTCATAGTTACTTCTCACTTCAACAATCTTCAGTATTCACTCTTCAATCAATTACTCTTCTTCACCCCCGAAAGCACCTTCTGAAGATCAAAAAGCCGCACATCTCCAAGTGAAGGCAAATCGAAGTTCATGACCCCAACAGCTTTCCAGACTTCTAGAATCTGCTCGGCGGCCATTTCGTAAGGCTCGTACAAAGGATTGTCTGATTTTAGAATGAGCTTCCGCTCGTTTTGCAATTCGTTCAATGCTCGTTTGTAAACGATGCCATCTTCACGCGTAATCATCACATAACACTCATCGTTTTTGATTCTGCCCCAATCCTGAACGTATTCACCAATGATGTAGGAACCGGAAGTGATGGGCAGCATGCTGTCGCCTTCAATTTGGAATACTCGGTAGCTGTGATTCGGATTCAATTCGGGAATGGGCAGCGAGAAGTGCGGTAAGGATTCGATGTATTCTGCATCGCCATAACCACTGGTGTAACCCGCAGCAGCTTTTTCCGGAACCAACTGAATCAACTCCTTGTTGTTTTGGTCCACAACTACAGGCAAGATCCTCAAGCCGCGACCGCCAATATCTGCTTTGGGAATCTCTTTATTCGAAGCCAATTCGTGGTATAAAAGGGCGTCGATGGAGACGTCGAAAAGCTCGGCGATGGAACGTAAAATTTGCAATTTCGGCTCTGCTCGTCCTTCTTCATAGGCTCCAACTGCAGAACGGTTCACTCCGAGTTTGTCTGCTAAATCCGCTTGGGTAAAGCCTTTCAGCTTGCGTAGGTGTCGGATATTTTCTGGAAATTGATTCATGCTACTATAATTAGAGTGCTAATATAATTAGAATGTGTGAATGTGCCAATTTGAAAATGTGGAAATGTGGAAATGTGGAAATGAGAGAATGTGGAAATCCGCCTTCTCAGCCTGTCGGCTGATCATTCGGACAAGTGTGAGAATGAGGGAATCCGCCTTCTCAGCCTGTCGGCTGATCATTCGGACAAGTGTGGAAATGAGGGAATCCGCCTTCCCTTCGCTCTTTCGGACAAGTGTGAGAATGATTAATTCGTAACCTAAAACCAGTAGCCTGTCACTCGTAACGCGTAATTGATCATCGCCAATCAACAATCGATAATCGACGAAGTGAACACAAAGCCCTTATCATTGTACTATCAAAAAGCACAGCTCATGATCACCCTCATTTCACCAGCCAAAACACTCGATTATAAAAACCCGGCGCCCTCAAAAAAGCACAGCGATGCAGCAATGCTCAGTGAAGCGGAACGACTGGTTCAAGTGATGCAGAAGAAGTCGGCGAAGAAGATTGCAGCGCTCATGAGTGTGAACGATCAAATTGCTCAGCTCAACTACGAACGGTACCAAAACTGGTCAACACCTTTCAGCCCAGAAAATGCCAAACAGGCGCTCTACGCTTTTCAAGGAGATGTGTACCGAGGTTTAGGAGCTGCTGACTTCAGCACAGAAGATGAAAACTTCGCCCAAGATCATATGAGGATTCTCTCGGGCTTATATGGCCTATTGCGTCCGCTTGATCTCATGCAAGCCTACCGTTTGGAAATGGGGACGAAGCTGAAAACTACTCGAGGCAAAAACCTCTATGAATTCTGGAAAAGTAGAGTGACCGACCTTCTTAATGAAGAACTGGAAAAGCACGATCAGAAGGTGATTGTCAACCTCGCTTCAAATGAGTACTGGAATGTGGTGGACCCCAAAAAACTGAATGCTGAGATCATCACTCCAACCTTCAAAGACAATAAAAACGGTGAGTACAAATTCATTCAGACCTACGGAAAAGAAGCACGTGGATATATGACGCGTTGGATCATTAAAAACAAGGTGGACCGAGTAGAAGACCTAAAGGCTTTTGACCTGAAGGGCTACTATTTTGCGCCAGATCCAAGCAGCGAAAGTCAGCCAGTGTACCATCGCGATCAAAAGTGATTCAGATCAATACATTTCACAACTGAGCAGACGTACTTCGCACAAATTTTTAGAATGGATTTCAAGAAAAAAATACAAGAGGCCTACAACTACGAAGATTACCGTTCGATGATCGACGAGCTTGTAGCGCAGGGAAAAACTACGGGTCCGATTCAAGGAGAAATGATGATGCAGCACACCACTATGAATGTTCAGCGAATGAACAAGTGGGACAAAATTGCCAAGTTCGATGCTTCGGCAATTGAGCGTGTCAACAACTTGAAATGTGTACACACTTGGTTGGTGCTAACTGAAGCTTGGTGCGGAGATGCAGCTCAAAACATTCCTTTCATGGCAAAGCTGGCTGAGCAAAGTCCGCTCATCAACTTGAAGCTCTTGCTGCGCGATGAGAACCTCGATTTGATGGATCAGTATTTAACCAATGGAGGTCGCGGCATTCCGAAGCTCATCGTACTCAACGATGAATACGAAGTGGTTGGCGAATGGGGCCCGAGACCGAAACCTGCACAAGAAATTTTATACAAATACAAAACTTCCGACGATTGGGATCACGATGCATTTCATAAAGAACTGCACCTTTGGTACGCAAAAGATCGTGGGCAAACCACTACACATGAGCTCCTTGACCTCGTGGACCATTGCATGGAAAAGAAATAAACGTTTTATATGACTGCGACAATCACTACTGAAAAAGGAGAAATGAAAGTGGAGTTCTTCGAGAAGGATGCTCCCAATACAGTGAAAAACTTCCTGGATTTATCGAAAAAGGGATACTATGACGGACTGAACTTTCATCGTGTAATTCCAAACTTTGTTGTTCAAGGTGGATGCCCAGATGGAACTGGTGCCGGTGGACCGGGATATTCCATCAATTGCGAATTGGATGGAGATAATCAATACCACGATCGTGGAGTTCTATCGATGGCTCATGCCGGAAGGAATACCGGAGGATCTCAGTTTTTCATTTGCCACAGTCGCCAGAATACGGCTCACCTCGATCGAGTTCATACCGTTTTTGCAAAGGTTGTAGAAGGACTTGATGTGATCGACGACATCCGCGAAGGAGATAAAATCCTGAGCATCGCCGTAGAGGATTAAGTCATTTCAACACGACGTAAATGGTGTCGCTTTGCCCGTTGAAGCCAGCGAAAACACCCAAGCCATTCACCACATTTGTGAGTGGTTCCTGCAAATTTCTTGAATCTTGAACGCGCGTTTCGTATAAATCAAGATACTCTTGATTGATTCGGTAGAGGTTGACGATGTGCTTGCCATAATGCGTGACATCGTTAGAGCGAATGATGTACTCATCTGTTTGAAAAGGTTCGCTGAACACGCGAAAGTCAAAACCTCCTCCGCCAAAAAGTCCACCCTGACTGATGCGCCTTTTTTCGCTTTCAATGTTTTCGACAGTAAGGTAGAAATAGTCTTGTGCCGGATTGTCCCAGCGCACGTTCACATTATCGAGGCTGAGTGTGTCGCGAAATACAAAGAACCCCAAATCTATTTCAATCGCCTCGAAACGAATGCTGTCGCTGTCTAGTGAAAAATTCCTTGGGGCAGGCGGGATGCTGGTTTCCGCGTAAGTATCTCTTCCAAAATAGTCGAACTCGATGCGGTACGATTCACCTTCTAAGATTTATAGAAACCGCTATCACCACCAGCAGGAACGAGTGGGTATTTGGTTCCTCGCCAGTCAATGAAAACCAGAGCATCGTTGATGGGCTCGGCAGTTGAATCTTCACCGCCGAAAGGAATGAGTTTGGTCAATCGAATGTCGTCGATGGGTTCACCCGCATATATGTAGCCATCCAACACAACTTTTTTCGCGGGATCATCGCTCTTTTCGCAAGAAGCGAAGAGGACGACAAGGCAGAAAAGGCTGAGGAGTTGTCGCATTAGAATCGGATGTTGATGAAGAAATTCGGAACGATTCCCAAAAGGTTCACATCGGTTTGAAGAAGCTTGGATTCGGTGGGCAAGAAGGTTTGTGGATCGAAATTTTGAATCTGGAAACGACGGTACTTGATGTTCTTACGGTTGTAGACATTGAAGACAGAGATCCCAACCTTGTTCTCAGTTTTCCCAATGTTGAAGCTGTAGTTCGCCCCAATGTCCAAGCGATGATAGGCGGGAAGCCGAGATGAATTTTTATCTCCGACGTGAATGTATTTCTGCTGATATCCGTTGAGTAAAGTGATTTCATAAATTCCAACTGGAGCGGTATAAGGTTTGCCCGTGGCGTAGACGTAGGTTCCTGAAAAAGCAAAACGTTTCCACTTGTACATGCCAATCAGCTTAACTTCATTTCGCTGGTCGTGCAGGGCGGGAAATGGGGTTTCTTGAAGCCCGGGAAAAGTGTATTCAACCTTGCTCAAAGTGTAGGCGAGCCAACCCGTTAGAGCTCCAAATTTTTTCTGAAGCAAGAATTCGATTCCTCGAACTATGCCAGTTCCTTCGAAAAAGAGATCGTTGAAATTTTGGGTAGTATCATAAGGATCTCCAAAGCGCAGCGAGTATTCAACCAATCCTGTGTTGGTTTTTTGGTAGGCCTCTACGTCGATGAGGAAATCTTTGGTTTCGAAAGCCGCTCCAACGATGATGTGCTCACTCGATTGTACCGGAATGCTTTCACCATCAGCGAGCAACCAAAAGTCTCGACTTCCACCAAAAATGTTTTCGAGAATGATGCGATTAATAAATTGGTTGTAGCGACCCCAAGCTGCTTTGAGACGGAAGTTTTTTGTTGGTTTCACCAAAACCGATAGGCGTGGTTCGAAGTAGTTTTCCTTCACAACATCGTACTGGGTAAAACGCATCCCGACGTTCAGCTTGAGCCATTTTGTTGGGCTCCACTCATCTTGGGCATAGGCAGAAATGTAGGAGCCAATTTCATTCTGGTTTTGGACTTCAACCGAGTCGTCGATGAAGTTTAAATAGTCGATTTCATTTCTGGTAAACCAAAGCCCAAGACTCAACTTGTGTTGTTCCGAGAGCTTCCATTCCAAATCGTCGCGCAGGGTGATGTCCTGAATCTTATTTCGCTGTTGTGTTGAAAATTGAAAGCTCAGTGTATCGAAGGTGAACTTGTCGATCAGCTCGTAATCGCTGTCGTACTGAGAGTAGGAAGCCAACACGCGATTGAAAATCTTCGGCGACCATTGGCGGCTCCACTTAAAACTCGTCCCGGTATTTCCCCATTTTGTGACGTCGGTAGTTTCCAACTTCGAATCTGTGTCTAAGCCCAAACCGGCACCAAAATCCTGAACGGAAGAATTGTCAAGATTGTCGCGACTGTTGAAGAAATTCAGGCTTACCACATCCTTCTTTCCAAGATTCAAATTGAGCTTGGCGTTGAGGTCGTAGAAAAAGAAATCGGGCTCCACACTTCCGCTGCCGCCAATGCCAAAACCTAGGGGCTCATCTTCTTGATCGGCCTCGGTTACGTTATTGAAAATGCTTTGATAAGTTGGGCTTCTAAGAATGTCGGTATAAGACCTTCGGGCTGCGAGTAAAAAGGAGCCGTTCACAAAAGGAAGCGGAGTTTCGGCCACCACATTTGCACTGAGCATGTTCGCTGTGACGTTGATGGCGGGTTTTTTCAAATTTCCCGACTTGGCTGTCATGTCGACCACCGAGCTTACCCGTCCGCCGTACTTAGCTTCGAACCCACCTTTGTACACCTGAACATCTTTGATGGCGTTTGCATTGAAGGCCGAGAAAATCCCAAAAAAGTGATCGACGTGGTAGATGTTCATGCCATCCAATAAGATTAGGTTTTGATCGGGAGTTCCGCCGCGGACGTACAAGCCTGAAGAACTTTCATTCGCTCCTGATATTCCAGGAAGCAGCTGAAGACTTCGGAAAATGTCCACCTCTCCAAGGTTCGGTAGGTTCTGAAGTTGAGCTGGATTGATGCTAATTTTTGAAATCTCTTCGGAGGACTCAATGCTTTGGTTGCTCTCTTCGGAGTATTCGAAGACGTCGAGTTCCACGGCTTCGTTCACCAATTCAACATTAAATTCTTTCAGGTTTTTAGAACCATCGAGCCAAATGGTATCGCGGCGGTAACCGAGGTAATTGAAGATGAGTCGGCTTCCTTTTTTCGGAACCGCCAATAAGGTGAAATAACCTTCGATGTTGGAAGTAGCGCTTTGCATGCCCGGCAAGGCAACCACGTGCACGTAGGGCAGACTTTCAGAAGTTTCCGAATCGGTTATTTTTCCAGAAATCGTGACTTCTTGAGCACTTAAACCGAGTCCAAGAATCGAAAGGGAGGTAAATAAGTAGAGCCTTCTAAGCACAAAAGCGAATGACGGAAATCTTTTCGAATGAAGCAGGATTTCTTGATGAAAGGAGTTCAAGCTCTATGCTCTGAATCGGATTTGGGATTTGTCGCTTTCGCTTTGCTTCAGCGTCCAAAGGGGCCCGAGATCTGTTGATTAACGAAGATTAATTCCCACATTCCCACATTTTCCATGCTCCATGCTCCATGCTCAACGCTCTCAAAGTGCGTAGCTCACCGACTTCACGGCGTCCATCACACGCTTCACATTCGGAAGAGCTTCCTCCATCAGTGTTTTCGCAAAAGGAAAAGGAGTATCGGATTGGGTCACACGAACGACCGGTGCGTCCAAATAATCGAAGGCGTCTTTCTGAACTCGGTAGGCCAATTCAGAACTCAAAGAAGCCATTGGCCAAGCTTCTTCAACCACAACACAACGGTTGGTTTTCTTCACTGAGTTTATAATGGTTTCAACATCCAACGGACGAATTGTTCTCAAGTCCACAACTTCAACATTGATTCCTTCTTTGGCCAACTCATCGGCAGCTTCTTCAACGACTTTAATGATTTTACCAAAAGTGAGGATGGTGCAGTCCGTTCCTTGCCGAGTGATGTTTGCTTTTCCGATTGGAATCAAATACTCTCCATCTGGCACTTCACCTTTGTCTCCGTAAATTTTTTCAGACTCCATAACCAATACTGGGTTGTCGTCGCGTATGGCCGACTTCAACAATCCTTTGGCGTCGTATGGGTTGGAAGGAGTCACGATTTTTAATCCGGGCACGTTGGCGTAAAAACTCTCGTAGGCTACAGAGTGCGTAGCTGCAAGTTGACCAGCTTGTCCGTTTCCACCACGAAATACGATGGGTACATTGTAAGCACCACCACTCATCTGCAGCATTTTGGCTGCTGAGTTTATGATTTGATCGGCAGCAAGAACCGCGAAGTTCCAAGTCATGAATTCAACAATCGGACGAAGGCCATTCATGGCAGCTCCAACGGCGATTCCTGAAAATCCCAATTCAGCGATGGGCGTGTCAATAACACGACGTGCACCAAACTCATCCAACATTCCTTGACTCACTTTATAAGCGCCGTTGTATTCGGCAACTTCTTCGCCCATCAGGAATACGTTTTCATCGCGACGCATTTCTTCTGACATCGCTTCGTTGAGGGCCTCTCGGTATTGGATTATTCGCATGGTCTTGTAATAAGGGTGGCAAATTTAGTCAAAGAGTCTTTCGTATCTTTATTACACAATGCGGCCAGTTCATTTTCTTTTTGCGCTTTTCCTTCTCGCAACAATTTCTGTGCAGGCTCAAGATTGGAGTCCGGTAGTAGTGGATCGGATTGCGCATTACTCATTGGGTGTTGGAGGGCCGCTTTACCAAAGTATTTGGGTCGACTCAACAACTGTCGACAGTAGTCTGCGAACTTACCACCTTAATAGAGTTTCTAAAATCAACTTGCAATTGATGAATTCAGATTTTGGAGATGGTGAACTCTACGATCGTGTTGCTCTGCTCAATGAGGGCCAATTTATGCAAGAGAAGGTCACTGAACTGGGTGATAAGTCCTGGAAATTTGAAGGTCGAACGACTTACTATATTGACCTTAACGTTGGTGGCAAGTTTTACTTTGGTACAGAGGAAAATCTTGAAGCCGAAGTGATACATCGAGGAGTTTCAAATGTGTTTGACTCACCCGATAGCGTCGCTACAATCAGACTTTCGAATGGAGAGTTTGTTCAGATATCAAAGAACAATGGTATTCTTCAATTTCCTGTTGGTAAAGACACAAGTGCCAATGTTCATTTACTCGGATTTCAGGACGACGCATCGAATTTCAGTTTGGGTTACTTCATGGATTGGCACGAAGGAGATTTCTTTAGGACCACAAATGGAACCACTACAAATGGTTGGGACCACAGCATCTCGCAATTCGATTATTGGATAATGAATCGGAAGTTGAGTAATGGTATGATCAGCTTTGAACTTTATTACCATAGGTACGAATGCTATTCCTGTAGCACGGCATTTCAATTTAATGACACCATCTGGGAATCTGGGACTTATGAAACGTCCCCAACTGCTCTCAACGACAGTTTGCTACTTATCAATGGTTTCACAATCGATAGAAGGATCTGGACCGATATGATTCGAAATGTTTTCAAGGGTGGGGCAATGGGTTATGGCTTTGGCAGTGCAGGCCCAATTGTTTAAAGCACCTTCAAAGGGCTGAATCCACCTCCCCCTCAAATATTGTTATGGTTTCAAGATTTGTCTTCCCCCCCAAAAGGAGATACGGTCTTTAGTGGGCCAGAAATTTTTGGTTATTCTGACCCGGCCATTCTTTTGAAGCAAGTTAACATTCACCGCTTTGAAACGAATTCTAGTTTTGAATTTAGCCATTATAAGATTGGAGATAAACTCTATAACGTAGAAGTGGGTACGGATAAATTTCCCGAACAACGAAGGCTGAACTCAGTCTATCCAAACCCCGTCAAAGGAAAGCTTCAACTTCCATTGACCTTGCGAGGCCAGCCGCGTGTCTTTGATGTTTCTGGCAAGGAGATTAATCTTGCCTACAATGAAGTCGAAAACTCACTCAATACAGAATCACTACCACCAGGTCTTTACCTTTTGATTAGCGGAGACCAGACATTCCGATTCATTAAGGAGTAAAGTCACAAACAGCCAAGGCCTTTTCGACATCTTTGTCGAATGCCGAATTTCATTCAAAAACGTTGGGAAAAATTCAAGGGTCAATCGAAGATGGCCAAGATGTGGGACATTCTATTTCTTGCATTGATCATCGCCTTTCTATTTCCTGATGGAAGAGATGCCATGCGTCGCGCAATTTTGAGCACTGGAATCGTAGGATCTGTAGATGTCAACGCCGATGAAGATTTGACCTACAAAAGTGGGGCTTGGATACTTCAAGATTTGAATGGGGCTGAAGTTCAACTGAGCGAACTGAAAGGTCAAGCCATCTTTCTGAATTTCTGGGCAACTTGGTGCGGGCCGTGCAAGGCAGAAATGCCGTCGATTGAAGCTTTGTACAAAGACATGGGCGATGAGGTGAATTTTCTCATCGTGAGTTACGAAGATCCAGAAGTCATTCGGCAATTCATGAACGATGAGGTCTATGACCTTCCTGTGTTCTTCCCAAAAAACGGAATTCCAGATCAGTTGAAAGCAGAGGCACTCCCTACCACTTTGGTCATCGACGTTGAGGGTAAGATTTTACACCGTTCCAGTGGTATGAGCAATTGGGATTCAGACAGCGCCAGAGAGCTTTTGCGTTCGGCATTGGGTAAAAGCTGAAACAATCTTAATTCCAGCTTCTTGCACCTTTAAAAAGTCGAAAACAAGTCTACCTTTGGTAACCTATTTTCCGATTGAATCGCTTACAATATATTCGCTGTTCTGGAGACATTAGGACATACATGAAAGACATTATGAAGAATTGGATTTTATTTTCACTCCTCACACTCGGCTTAGGATTGACTACATCTTGCGGTGGAGGAAATGCTGAAGAAACAGACGCCACCACTGGAGGAAACAAAATTATTCTCGCCAATGAAAATTGGGCCACCTCGAACGTCCTCACATACCTCACAAAGGCCATTCTTGAAGAAGAAGGATACGAAGTACAGGTGAAAAATTTCAGCATTGAAAAGATTTTTGTTGAAATGAAGCAAGGAGACGTCGACGTTTTTATGGACGTTTGGTACGATGCACACAGCATCTATTTATACGAGTTCGGTGAAGTGGAAGATTACGGAACCGTTTACGACGGTTGTCAACTTGGATGGGCCGTACCTGCTTACTCGAAATTCGTAAACATTGGAGACCTTACGAAAGATCCGGAGGCCTTTGGAGGCACCATCTTCGGAATTCGAAAAGACGCAGGAGTTATGCTCGCCACGAAAGCGGTGATTCAAGAGAATAACTGGAATTTTGAAGTAAAAAATCTTGAAACTCAAGAATTGTCGAAACAACTTCAAGCATCTAAAAGTCAGGGCAAAGAATTTGTTACGGCTGCTTGGACACCAGATTGGAAGAACGCTGAGTACGACTTGCGTTTTCTAAAGGATACTTCGGGTTTATTTGGAAAGAGCGACGAGATTCGGAAAATGGGGCGCGAAGGATTTGCCGCTACTTTTCCAGAAGCACACAAAATCATTGAGGCCATATACATTGAAGACGAGCAATTCTCAGATTTTTTAAATCTCATGCGCGACGTGCGCAATCCGGAGAAAGTTGAAGCGATTGCCAAAGAATGGGTCGCGAACAACCGAAGCATTGTGGATGAGTGGCTTGCGATAGCAAAGAAGGAAGAGGCCACACTTTAGTCGCAGCAATTTGCGCGGCCAGCTCCGCTCGAAGGGCCTTTTAACTAACTTTGCACACCTTAAGTGGAAGCCTAATATTCGAAGCATATGGACATTCTGGTTTGCATCAGCAAAGCCCCCGATACTACAGCAAAAATCCAATTTACGGATGGGAACACTAAGTTCGACGAGAACGGTGTTCAATTTATAGTAAACCCATACGACGAGTGGTATGCACTCGTAAGAGCGCTTGAGCTTAAAGAAGCAGGCGGTGGAAGTGTATGCATCATTACCGTCGGTGGTCCTGAAGCTGATCCGGTAATTCGAAAAGCCTTGGCCATAGGTGCCGACAAAGCGGTGCGCATAGATGCGCAACCAACAGATGCTGGTTTTGTAGCTGGTCAAATCGCAGATTACGCAAAAGCAAATTCCTTCGACCTTATTCTTTGTGGAAAAGAAACCATCAATTACAATGGTTCTCAAGTGGGTGGAATGATTGCTGCTGAGATGGATCTTCCATATGTTTCACAAGCCATCAAGTTGGATGTTGCGGGAGCAACTGCAACTGTTGAAAGAGACATTCAAGGTGGAGTTGAAGTACTTGAAGGAAACACTCCTCTCGTGATTTCCTGTGCTAAGGGAATGGCAGAACAACGCATTCCAAACATGCGCGGAATTATGGCGGCTCGAACCAAACCATTGGAAGTAGTCGCGCCAACTGATCGTCCGGCCCTTACTGAGGTTGTAGGCTACGATTTACCTCCACAGAAAACTGAAGTTAAACTGGTAGACCCAGAAAACGCCGAAGAACTGATCAACCTTCTTAGAAACGAAGCAAAAATTATTTAGAACATGGCTGTACTTGTATTCGCAGACAACACCAACGGAAGCATTGCCAAGTCATCCAAAGAGGCAATCAATTATGCCCATCAAATGGGGCAGGGAGTTACTGTAGTTACTTATGGTGAGATCTCCCAAGACAAGCTTTCTGCTCTTGGAAATTCAGGAGCAAACAAAGTATTGCATCACACAGGAGTAAACAGAGTAGAGCCTTCTCAGCTTTCTAAAATGGTTGCTGAAGCCGCCAAAGCTGAATCAGCTGAGATTGTAGTTTTTGCACACGACTATACTGGAAAATCGGTCGCTCCCTTAACGGCAGTTCGCTTAAATGCGGGCATCGTTTCAGGCGCCGTTGCACTTCCAGATACATCTTCTGGATTTCGAGTAAGAAAGGCCGTATTCAGTGGAAAGGCATTTGCCAACTACGAATTGAAGTCGGATGTTAAAGTCATCAGCCTTCTTCCGAACTCCATCGATTTAGTAGAAGTTTCAGGAAGCGCATCTGTAGAGAATTTCAGTGCCGATCTTGGAAGTGCTGGTCTGGTTCAAAAAGAAGTAAGAGGAACAGTATCAGAAGGTGGACCTGTTTTAACCGAAGCCGAATTGGTGGTTTCTGCAGGACGCGGATTGAAAGGTCCTGAGAATTGGGGCATGGTAGAAGAATTGGCAGAGCTTTTAGGAGCCGCAACAGCTTGTTCTCGTCCGGTTGCCGATGTAGGTTGGAGACCTCACCACGAGCACGTTGGACAAACAGGTGTTGCCATTCGTCCGAACTTGTACATCGCCATTGGTATTTCCGGTGCGATTCAGCATTTGGCTGGAGTAAACGGATCGAAGGTGATTGTTGTCATAAACAAAGATCCTGAAGCGCCTTTCTTTAAAGCTGCCGATTATGGAATCGTAGGAGATGCTTTCGAAGTAGTGCCTAAATTGATTGAAGCGGTCAAGAAACTCAAAGCTGCCTAAGTGGAGCAGAAGATCCAACTTGAAATTGTAGGTCTCTCCTACAGCCAAACTCAAACAGGTGCGTACGCATTGGTTTTGGGTGAGCAGAATGGACAGCGAAGATTGCCCGTGATCATCGGGAATTTTGAAGCGCAATCCATCGCCATCGAGTTGGAAAACATGCAGCCTTCAAGGCCGCTTACCCACGACATTTTTAAATCCTTTGCCGAGTCCTTTCAGATTTCTGTTGTGGAAGTCATCATATACAATTTGGTTGAAGGAGTTTTCTTTGCCAAGATTGTGTGCGAGCGCGATGGTGAACGCATGGAAATTGACGCAAGAACCTCAGATGCCATTGCATTGGCCGTACGTTTTAAGTGTCCGATGTTTACCTATGAATTCATTCTCGAGAAAGCGGGAATTATTCTAGACGACGACAGCGAAATTGAAGCGGGAAGCGACATTGATGAGGACGAAGTGAAAGGTCAGAAGATTGAAGTCTCTGGCAAGAAGTCCTCACAACTCAACAACATGAGCATCCCCGAGCTCGAGGAAGAGCTCAACAAAGCCATCGAAGCAGAAGATTACGAACGCGCTTCGAACATCCGCGACGAGATCAGTTCTCGGTCTTAGTAGGATTTGAGATTGGTGCCAGGGATTTGACCTGCCCAAATCCTAACCCATTATTCATTTCCCACATCTCAATTCTCAAATCCAAACTCTTTTCCTTTCTTTGAAGCATGTCCCAATTAGCAATCACTTTTATTGGATTGAGTCGAGGTCTTTTGGGAATGGCCGTTCTCATTGGCATTGCCTGGTTGTTCAGTTCTAACCGAAAGGCCATCTCTTGGAAGGTTGTAGGCTTGGGCATAGGCATCCAAGCCTTGCTTGCAGTGCTCATTCTTAAAGTGGGCTTTGTCCAAAGTTTTTTTGAGCTGGTCGGGAAGTTCTTCGTGAAAATTCTTGATTTCACGCGCGACGGAAGTCAGTTCCTCTTCGGGAGCTTTATGGAGGTCGACACCTACGGATTCATATTCGCGTTTCAAGTACTTCCAACCATCGTATTCTTTTCTGCGCTGACCTCGGTTCTATTTTACTTGGGAATCATTCAAAAGGTGGTGTGGGGATTGGCTTGGTTTTTCACTAAGACCCTGCGCATTTCTGGAGCTGAAAGTTTGAGTGTTGCAGGAAACATCTTCTTAGGTCAAACAGAAAGTCCGTTGATGATTAAGGCTTATTTGCCTAAAATGAATCGCTCGGAGATTCTACTCGTGATGATCGGTGGAATGGCGACAGTTGCTGGAGGAGTGCTTTCGGCCTACATCGCTTTCTTGGGAGGTGACGATCCCGTTCAACGTTTGCTTTTTGCAAAACATCTCTTGGCAGCGAGCATCATGGCAGCTCCTGGCGCCATAGTAATTTCCAAAATATTGATGCCTCAAACGGAGGAGATCAATTCGAACATCGAAATCAGCAAGGAGAAAGTAGGAAGCAACTTTTTGGATGCCATGTCGAATGGAACGACGGAAGGATTGAAACTTGCTGTGAACGTTGGGGCGATGCTTTTGGTGTTTTTCGCTTTCATTGCACTCTTCAATTTTGGCTTTGAAAAAATTGGACAGGTCACCGGCTTGAACACTTTGATTGCCGACCTCACGACTGGGCAATACAACAGTTTAAACCTGCAATTCATTTTGGGATATTTCTTCGCTCCATTGATGTGGGTTATTGGAGTTTCGGCTCAAGACATGGCCTTGGTTGGTCAGTTGCTGGGAGAGAAGATCATCGCTTCAGAATTTGTGGGATACACCTCCTTAGCTGAGATGAAAGCAGCAGGTGCTTTTTCTTCAGAAAAGTCCATCATAATGGCGACTTATATGCTCTGTGGTTTCGCCAATTTTGCGTCCATTGGAATTCAAATTGGCGGCATCGGATCTTTGGCGCCATCCAAACGTCAACAACTTTCGGAATTTGGAATGCGTGCCTTGCTTGGAGGTTCATTGGCAAGTTTAATTTCTGCTACCATCGTTGGCGTGGTTCTGTAGCGAATTGACTGTGATGAAGAAATTAATATACTTCAGGAGCTCGATTTTAATTCTTACCTTTCTTTCCGCCGCCGTCATCTATGGTTCCATCTCCTTTGTGAATCACAATCTCTTTCGAACCTCGGCTCTTGATTTGGGGGTTTACAACAATGCCATTTACAAGTACGGCCATTTTAAAATGGCTACCAGCGCTGTGTATGAAGAGGAAGCAAGGAATTTGTTTTCAGATCATTTCGACCTTTTAGTTCCCATTCTTTCTCCTCTGCAGTATGTTCTTGGAAACTATACGCTGCTCATTGTTCAGATTCTTGCACTTCTGCTCGGAGCATATGGCCTTTACCTCTACATCAAACCGAAAGGGGAGTGGGCCGCGGTAGCTTCTGTTGTCTATTTTCTGAGCTTCTACGGTGTGTTTGGAGCAGTTTCCTACGATTATCACAGCAACGTAATTGCTGCTGCTATTCTGCCTTGGTTTTTCGTCTTCGTTCGGGACAAAAAATTAGTTCCAGCTCTGGCAATTTTCAGCTTGATCTTGGTGTCGAAGGAGAACATGGCCCTCTGGATGGTGTTCATCTGTGCAGGAATGGCCATCGAGTTTTGGAAGGAAAGCAAAGTCCGAAACCTTCTGATTTTGGGCTCAGTATTCAGTGCATTTTATTTCATTCTTGTACTGAGTGTCATCATTCCTGCGATTGCTCCCACCAAGGAGTATTTCCATTTCGATTTTTCAGTGCTTGGAGCAAGCCCAAAGGAGGCGCTCGTCTACATCATCAGTCATCCTTTTGAAACACTTAAGAGTCTGTTCGAAAATCATATGGGCGATCCAAATGGAGATGGTATTAAGGCTGAGACTTACTGGGCGCTGTGCTTTGCAAGTCTGCCAGTGCTTATTCGCAAGCCGCAGTTTATTTTGATGCTGATTCCCATACTGTTTCAAAAAATGCTCAATGACAATGCATATAAATGGAGCATTGACGTACACTACAACATTGAGTTCGCGCCAATTCTGGCCATTGGAATCTTCTCTGTATTGGGCCTTGTAAAACGTCAAGCGATTCGTTGGAGTCTGCTCCTCATCGTCTGTGGTCTAAACATATGGTCTACGAGTCGGATCTTGAAGTCCACCTACGTCTATCGTGAAGATTTGAAGATTCAATTTCAGAATGAAGAACATTACCGAACACATTTTGATCACGAAAAAGTTCAAGAAGCTCTAAAGCTCATTCCGGAAGAGGCTAGTGTGAGTGCCCACTATCCATTCGTTCCTCATTTGGCATTTCGAGATGAAATCTATGAGTTTCCGATTTTGCATGAAGCCAAATACATCGTTTTCTCTAAGTTGTTTTATCCCTATCCGTTATCAAAGGATCACTTTGATAGCTATACGGAAGAGTTGAAAATCTCGAAGGATTGGGATGTTGTTCTGGATGAAGAGGAAATTACAATCTTGAAGCGAGCCTTCAAGGGCGAAGAGCAACTATAGCTTAGCGGAGAATCAATTTACCACCGAAGCTTTGACCACCTTGAAGAAGATTGATTTGGTAGATTCCACGTGGAAAGCTTGAGAGATCGATTGTCCGCAGGTATTCCGATTCTCCAAGAACATCTTCGAAGTTTTCAAAGACCAGCCTTCCATTGAGGTCATAGATTCTAAGCACCACGGAGCCAACTGCTCCATCACTTTTCAATTGAACTTGAAACTGCCCAGCATTTGGATTTGGATAAATCTGAAGATTTTCACCCCTTATGTCGAAGGTCCGACGAACTTAGACTATCTCGGAATAATCGAAGCTTCCGTCGAAGTCAACTTGTTTCAAGCGGTAATAGGAATTGCCGGTTAAGGGTTCTTCGTCAATGAACTTGTAGGTCGTTTTGGTCTTTTTAGTTCCGGCTCCTTCAAGCTCTCCAATGGAAGAAAAGTTTAAGTCGTCCGAGGATCGCTCTAGGGAAAAATAATCGTTGTTGCGTTCGGAGGAGGTGGACCAGCGCAATTGTACCTCTCGGTCGAATGAAGTTGCATTGAAAAATAGAAGCTCGATTGGTAGGGGAGAGGCAAAGTCGGATCTGTGCATCCAGAATTCTGAAAAGCTATCTACGCTGAACTCCACATAAGATGCGCCAAACTCAGTGCCACTCGACACCTGAGTAAAGTAGTTCAAATCTGTTGCATTGCTCGGGTCGTAAACCCCATTTGCAGTAGGTCCGTTGTACTTGGTCATACCCAATTCTGCAATCGTGCTGAGATCGTCGTCTGCAATTCCGTTGGCGGTGGCGGAATCAACCAGACTAGTGAATTCTGTATTCGAGAAATATAGTCGGATGTTGGCAGTGCCGGATGGTTGAGTATCGGTTTCCAAAAGATAGTGTCGGCCCAAGTATGCTAAGTTATTGTACAACTGAGCCGAAGGCTCAACGAAAGCGGTAGCTCGAACGATACCTAAGTCTGTCCCATTGGGTTCTATTGATGCTATGATTTCGTCGCTGCTCGTTGCGACGTAATAACGGAAAGCGTCTGAAAGAATGCGACAAGAATCGGTACTTGTCGCGGCAGGTAAACCGGCTCCTGGCGTAGGATTGGTTACAATGGAAGGGATGGTATCCAAACAGCCATTGGTGTCTTGAACTTCAACGGAGTAGGTTCCACCATTGGCAACGAATTTCTTGAGAAGACTATCTGAGAAGCCTTCTGAGTAAGCAAAGGCACCGCCAATTTCTCGGTAGTCGTAGGTCCCGCCTCCACCGTAGGATTGAATGAGTAGACCTGTTCCACCAGTACTTGGGCAAGAGCTGACCACGGTGTTGCTGTCGTAGATTGGGTAGACGGTGGCGATGAGCGTATCGCGCCTGCCTTCACCGCAATAACAATCGATGACGGGTCCGCTTCCAATCCAAGAAGTGTTCGAATTCATCCCGAACAAGGTGCCCGTTCTACCATTACCAGAATAATCGGTGAGGCTTGTACCCGGACCATCATCCATCTTGTAGTAGGCTTCTAGATTTGGCTCCGTTCCACTCAAGCATAAATACCTATTGGATGAAATTTCAGTAGCAGTGCGTACGTCACTCCAAATGCGCACTTCGTCTATGTCGCCTGCATAATATAAATCGTTGCGACCAGCATTGAAAGAGCCTGCCTCGGAGCCGTCTCCAATGAAACCAAAACGAGTATTGGTTCTAACGCTTCCCAAATTGGCTCCTGAGTGTGAGTTTACATCTGTCGCCACCAATACACCATCCACATAGATGTACTTATTGGTTCCATCGTATACTCCGGCAATGTGATGCCAGTTGCCATCGTTTACAGACGTTCCTGCAGGAGAATAAAAGTCATTGATGTCACTTGTTTGAGTTGCGGTTGCAAAGCCTACCCGTCCATTGTCACCACGAACGAATAGGTTGTAGTATTCACTTCGATCAAAATCAACGATGGACCAATTGTCATTCGTTCCAACGCCAGTAACAGTTGTTCTAACCCAGCCTTCAACAGTCACTGTTGGAATTCCTGCACCTGGGGAGTAGGACATATTTAATGCAACATAATCGTTGGTTCCATCAAAGCGCAAGGCACTTCTTGTCGTATCTAAATTGACTTCAGCAATGAAGAAACTGTCGGTTTGAAAAAGGTCGGTTTTTAAGTAACTGTTTCCAGAGGCTACCAGGGTATTAGAACCATCGTACCAATAGAAATTAGTGGAATCGCTGTTCACTGTGAGCGTCACGTTTCCAGGGCATACGATCGTATCATTCGCGTCGGGTTTGTAGGCGATAAGAACACGAACCGTGTCATAGGAGGTGCAAGTATAGCCGACGCTATCGGCTTCTACATAAACCAGTGCAGAGGAATCGATGCTTGTTGAGGCAGTAGTGTCGCCATTGCTCCATACAATGTTTGAGAAGCCAAGTCCCAAATCAAAAACAACAGAGTCTGCTCCGCATGTGTCGGGGCCTAAGGAGAGCGAAGGTCGATCGATGATGGCAAGCGCTGTGTCCCTAGTGCTAGTTCAAGTAGGACAAGCGTAGGTATTGAGCCCCGAAGAAATCCAGGCACCGGGAAGGGTGAAGTTGAAGAGATTCGCCACTCGGCTGGTACCATTTGCATCGGGTGCAGAGGTGGCGCTTCCACTTTCATCCATCCGGTAGTTGACTTCTAGGCCAGTTTCAAGCCCTATAAGGCAATTGTTCATGTCGGCTTGAATTTGAGCCTGAGTACGGGCCACACTCCAAATTCTAAACTCATCCAAATCGCCATTAAACCAACTGTTTGGTCCGGTTGATCCATTGTAGGTGGGAGCCTCAGAACCAGTTCCTAAAAATCCATATCGAACAACGCCATTGCCATAGGTTGCTCCTCGAGTGGTGCTCGCATCCAACACTCCATCAATGTAAATTCGGATGGCTCCATTGTCGTAAACACAGGCAACGTGATGCCAATTCCCATCGTCGACCCTTGACACTGAACCAAAATCTTCGATGCCAACATTTGTGTTGATGTCGAAACCAATTTGTCCGGGCCCACCTCCGTCACCATCGATTTCTACTCTCCAGTATTAACTTCTGTCGAAGGAGGCAATGATTTGTGTAGTGCTGTCGGAAGTCCTTACCCAAGTTTCAACCGTCAATTCTGGGATTCCTGAACTCGCATACCAATACGAAGAAATGGCTGCATAGTCGCTTGCTCCATCAAACCGAAGTGCCGTAGTTGTTGTACCAGTATTGTATTCGGCAATGAAGAAACTGTCGGAAGCAGTGAGCGTTGGAGTGGTATAGTTTGCTCCTACGGCAATCAAAGAATCGCTTGTGGGTGAGTCGTACCAATAGTGAAGTGCACCACCACCATTTACATCCAAGAAAAATGGAACAAAATCACAGTTGAGACTATCATCTACAGTAGGTTGAGTGCATTGCGCCCGCGAAATGGCAGGAACCAGCACCAAAAGTGCAAAAAGTGAAGTCAGTCTTTTGGACATGAGAACGGTTGCAGGTCGAAATTTTTTTTCACTCATTATTGAACACACTTCAAAACAACACAAACCATGCTTATGTTCAATTTAAATCTGTTGAAAGTCAGAGTTATACGATTGGTAAACACGTTCTCTCTGAGTACGAATAAGCAAAAATTAGAGCTATTAAAAACTTACTAGATTTCTAATTTTCAACTAAGTGATGTCAATCACATTGAACCCAGAAACTACAGAGCTCAGCTAAGTATTCATCGAAGAGCTTCTCAGCTTGTAGCCGCTGACTTTCTAAAGCTTAAAGTCCTGTGCAACAGCCAGCAGATCGCCTGCTTTAGTTTACTTTGATGATTCCAAAGAGAAACTCATGATCGCCAACGGAGAATATCACGAATTGAAGATACTTAGGGAACTGCCTCAAGGTCTGTATCTAGGTGATGGTGAGGGTATTGAGGAGGAGGATGATATTTTGCTTCCCAATAAGTATTGCCCCGAGCATTTTGCAATAGGAGATGAGCTTCAGGTGTTTGTTTACCGAGATTCGGAGGATAGGAAGATAGCTACAGACCTCGATCCTAAAATCCTTCTCAATCAATTTGCCTTCTTGGAAGTAACGGCAGTTGAATCGGTTGGTGCTTTTATGGACTGGGGAATGGAGAAAGATCTATTGGTCCCATTCCGAGAGCAGCGAATGCCCATGGAGGAAGGGCGATGGTACATCGTTTATATGGAGCTCGATGAAGAGACCGATCGATTGTACGCAAGCAATAAGATTGAAAAACGCTTGAGCAACGATGACATGGAACTCGCTGAAGGTGATCAGGTGTCCGTCATTTTATATCACGAAACCGACCTGGGGTATAATGTGATTGTGAACCATCGGCACAAAGCTCTTCTCTACAAAAACGAAATATTCCGCGACGTCAAAATCGGCGATGAGTTGGATGCATATGTCAAGAACATTCGCGAAGACAACAAGTTGGACGTTGGTCTTCGTCCGAGTGGTTACGCCTCAACAGTAGAAGAAGATGTGAAGCGGATACTCCTCAAGATGCGTTTTCGAGGAGGCTTTTTGGCACTGAACGATAAAAGTGCGCCTGAGTTGATTTATTCTGAGCTGGGGATGAGCAAGAAAGCCTTCAAGAGAGCTATTGGCTCCTTATACAAGGAGAAAAAAATTGTTCTGAAAGATGAAGGGATTCAAATAAAAGGAGAAGACCTCTAAGGGCATTAAGTCCTGCTTATTCCTTTCCATATTCCTTTTTCATTCCCGCAATGAAAAGGTCGAAATCTGAATCGTAGCCTTCGCGAAAGGCCGAATCCATTGAGTTTTGCTGCTTTCTGTACAAACCAAGCCCAGTGAGAATTGTGTTGTTCGCAGTAATGGAGTCTTGCGCCAAAAGTCTAAATCGATTTTTGTTTGAAAATGGAACTTGCTTCATTCGCTTCAAAGCATTCTGGAAAAATTGTTGCTTTAGTTCTCGCTTACGCCAGAGCCTCATTTCGTCATTGAAAGAGGCATAAAGTGCTTTGAGCTTTTTGTATTCATCCAATCCGGCATCAACAAAAAGATCCACGTCGTTCATACGGTTCGCATAGTCTTCGTACTCTTTTGAATCAAGTCCAAATTTATCTTCCAGGAAAAGGTACGCGCCTCGATCCCCAACAAAGGTTGCAAGGTTCTCATTGAATTCAGCATCGCCATCTACGTAGAGTGTCGCATGTGTCAGTTCGTGAATCACCAAACGCGCCAGCATCCCTTCGTCTTCATCGAGCATATTGCTCAGGATGGGATCTCGAAACCAGCCCAAGGTACTCCAAGCTTGCACTGGGCTCACATCTACATCGTAACCTTCGTCCCAAAGCTGCTTGCTCAGTTTGGCGCTGCGCAATGAATCGAAGTAACCACGATAGGGGAGTCGACCCAAAAAGCCGTAATTCCAGGTGTATGCTTCGAGAGAAAATTCTGGACAGGCCTGAACAACCCACATAAGGTCTTTGCCTTCCTGATCGAAAAACGAAGTGTAATTTTTTGAATCGTTTAAACCCAGTGAGTCTTGAGCATAAGCTCGAACTTGCTGAATGAAATTCAACTTGAGTTTAACGCTGTCTGGGGTGTTGGCATTGCTGAGTACGTCTGAAACCTCCTCTGCACGGTAAATGATTTTAGCCTGGCCAATGCCTTGTTGAACACCGTACCAAATCAAGTCACCAAAAAAGCCAATGATGACTATGAAGAGAATAAGACAAATGGTCCATACCGTTCTCATTCGGTGAAATTAGTTCAATTGACCGATAGCACAAGTGATTCTGGACATTAGTGCTGCAAAACAAAAAAGCCCAACTTCTTGGAGGAAATTTGGCTTTTCAATGAATCAAACTAGACTAGTTCAGTGCGGCTTTCACAAAAGAAGAAATGCGTTTTCCATCGGCCTTTCCGGCCAATTTTTTACTTGCAGCACCCATCACCCTGCCCATGTCGGCCATGCCGCTCGCGCCCGTTTCAGAAACGATGGCTGCAATCGCTTGCTCCAGTTCTGAATCATCCATGGGTTTCGGTAAATAACGTGAGAGTACATCTGCTTGCCTCAATTCATCAGCGCGTAAATCTTCGCGGTTCTGATTGGCGTATAAGTCGGCAGACTCCATGCGCTGCTTCAAAAGTTTTTGCAAAACTTTCATCGCTGTTTCGTCGTCAACTTCTCCTTCGGCTCCTTTACTAGTTGCTGCTAGAAGAAACTCAGACTTTGCGGCGCGTAAAGCATCAAGCGTATCTCGATCTTTAGCCTTCATGGCTGTTTTAATGTCTTCGGTTATCTGGCTTACTATGCTCATTAGTCGACGTTGTCGTGTAAGAAACGGTTGTTTGGTTTGATGTCGGTTTTCTTCTCACCATCTTCCCCTTCACTTTCAGACAGCGTATAGCGACTTACTTGTGATTCAGATGAATGTGGCGCATCGTCGAGGTCAATCTGACGTCGTACGTATGCCGGAACACTCTCCATATCGTTGATGCCATTCGGCGATTTTAGTCGCATGCTTAAGTTCTTGAGGTTCATCATGCGTTCTTGGGCACGAAGCTGACGTTCTTCAGGACTGATGTCGGATGCAGTACTCTTATTTTCGGTCGCTTCTTTTGCTTGAGGCACTTCCTCTTTTTCTTTCCGAATGAAAGGTTCGTCGGGTGAAACACCAAGTCGGGCTTCTGGCTCTTCCTTCAGTTCGTAACGAACTTCTTCGCGTTTTTCCAATTCAAACTCAATCGTTGTTTGGGTTTCATCTTCTTCTTCGTCCGACTCATCTCTAATCCAAGAGCGATCTTCTTCTTCCTCTTCTTCCTCTTCTTTTTCTTCTGAAGTTGAATTGACCGTTGACTCCTGATCTACTGTTGAGCTTGGAAAGCTTGATTCAGGAACTTCTTCCTGCTCATCTTTTATTTCTGGGCGAAAAAACGATTTGAAGTCTTCCTCTGCAGGTTCTTCATTGGAATCTTCAATTGGAGTTGAACTCGGGCGGAACAGAACTTTTGGTTCTTCTTCAACTTTTTCTTCCCTCGTCGCTGTTGGCTGAGTGTCAGACTTGAGTTCTGGCTCGTCGCTTTCCAATACGTGGCGAATTGGCTCCTGCTTTGCAACGGGAGCTTCTACTTCCTGATTCAAATTCAGGATTTTCTTCTTTGGCTGGTAGCTCGTATCCAAGCTGGTACCAGTATCAGGATTTTTATTGAAACCGGTTGCAATCAATGTGATGTTCAGGGAATCGTCTTCCATTGTTTCATCCTGACCATAACCCCAAATAACATCGGCAGATAAACCAGCTTCGTTTTGGATGTAATCAGTGATGTCAGTGATCTCGTCCATCAATACTTCGCTCGAACCATAAGTGATGTTCAGGAGGACGTATTTGGCACCTTCAATTTTGTTGTCGTTGAGAAGGGGAGAGGCCAGAGCTTGGTTCACAGCGTTCAAGGCGCGGTCTTCACCTTTGGCTGTTGCGCTTCCCATGATGGCAACACCACTGTCTTTCATTACAGTTCGTACGTCGTTGAAGTCAACATTGATGGTTCCAACACGAGTGATTGTTTCAGCAATACCCTTTGCTGCTGTTGTGAGAACATTGTCGGCTTGGGCAAAGGCTTCATGAACGGCTAGGTTGCCATAGATTTCACGCAGCTTGTCGTTGTTGATGACAAGCAAGGTGTCTACGTTTTCACGCATTTGTTGAATGCCTTCCTCTGCTTGTAAGCGTCTTTTTCTTCCCTCGAAAGCAAAAGGCATCGTTACGATTCCAACGGTAAGAACGTCTAAATCACGTGAGGCTTTTGCAATAACAGGAGCAGCTCCTGTACCTGTTCCACCACCCATTCCAGCAGTGATGAACACCATTTTGGTTCCTTTGCCAAGAACTTCCTTGATGTGATCGATGCTCTCAATCGCTGAGTTGCGACCTGTTTCAGGGTTTGAACCAGCACCTAAGCCATCGGTGAGTGTTTCACCAAGCTGAATGCGGTTGTTGATTGGACTCATGTCCAAAGCTTGTTGGTCCGTGTTGCAAATGATGAAATCAACACCGTTGATTCCCTGATTGTGCATGTGATTCACGGCATTACCTCCTCCACCGCCAACACCTACTACTTTGATGATGTTGCTTTTCTCTTTTGGCAAATTGAATTTCATGATTCAGAATTTATTTCGTTCTTAATTGAGACCTTCATCCAATGCTTGGCTTGAGAAGCGAAGGATTTTATCGAAAATCTTCGAACCCTTTTTCTCTTGCTTGACTTCCTTCTGTTTTAGGTCTGGCTGAGTAATTCTTCGACGAGCCAACTCATCGAAGCCTTTCAAAACAAGTCCAACAGATGTCGAATACATCGGACTCGTAATCTCGTCAAGGTCTTTGTTTTCACTAGTATGCGCTAAGTGTTCCGTTGGATAACCAATGCGGGTATCCATTCCTGTAATGAACTCAAAGAGCTGTGTGATGTGCTTGAGTTGCGAACCGCCACCAGTAACCACGATGCCTGCAATTAGGCGATTCTCGTAAGCAGAGTTTTTGATTTCGTAGTACACCTGCTCAATGATTTCTTCCATCCTTGCTTGGATGATGTTCGAAAGATTACGAACAGAAATCTCCTTTGGCTGACGTCCACTCAATCCTGGAATCACAACAATTTCATTCTCCTGACTTTCACTTGCTAGAGCAGAACCGAATTTCACTTTCAGCAACTCTGCTTGTTTCCGGATGATGGCACAACCTTCCTTTACATCTTCAGTGATAACGTTCCCTCCAAAAGGAATGACAGCAGTATGGCGAATGATGTTTTCCTGGAAAATCGCAACATCGGTTGTTCCACCACCGATGTCGACGAGAACAACTCCAGCTTCTTTTTCTTCTTCATTCAAAACAGCTTCTGAAGAAGCTAAGGGTTCAAGTGTGAGCCCCATGAGCTCTAATTGAGCACGCTCAATACAACGCGTAATGTTGTTGATGGCTGCTACTTGTGCAGTGATGATGTGGAAATTACCCTCGAGGCGCAATCCCGACATTCCAACCGGGTCGAGCACTCCACGTTCATTGTCGACCGAGAAATCCTGGGGAAGGACATCAATGATTTCTTCACCTGGAAGCATGACGAGCTTATACATGTCCTGCTTTAAATCTTCAATGTCTTTCTCACTGATTTCGTCTTCCAAACTTTTTCTCATCAATACACCTCCGTGCTGAATGCTGCGGATGTGCTGCCCGGCGATGCCCACATTGGCTTCGCCAATTTCTACTTTCGACTGGTCTTGGGCTTTAGTAATTGCCGTCCGAATGGCATCGACCGTAGGTGTGATGTGCGTCACAACGCCACGAGTAACCCCAGCAGACGGAGCTTTACCCATACCGAGGATTTCAAGCTTTCCGTGCTCGTTCTTCCGCCCAACCATTGCCACGATTTTTGTGGTTCCAATGTCGAGTCCTACGACGATTTCACCCCCGATTTTTGCTTTTGTCATTTGGAGCAGATTACTTGATTTTCGTACTTGAGGTTAATTGTGCTGTATTCATTCCAGCCAGTCTTTGAAAAGCCTTCTTCGTATAGAATCCTGAGATTCTTGAATTTTTGTTCAAATCCAGTCGCTTTACCGAATTCAATTCTTTGCTTACCCACTTTGGGGATGAGGTAGAGGTTCTGATCTGAATTCACTTCGACCTGGGCAATTTGCGCTCTCCAAAAAGGATTGCTGTGGATGAAAGCACTTAATGCATACAAGGAATTCACAAAAGCTTTTTCCTCTTTAACATCCTCGGTTTCAACATTCAAGAGCTCGGCGTAATTTAGGTTTAGGTTACCGCTAAAGACTAGTACGCGAGCAGTGAACTTATTCGACAGGGGCATCAAACGTCCATCTTCGTCTAAGTAGAAACCTGTTCCATTTTTATTGTAGATGCGGGCAATCGGATTGCGTTCCTCTATATCGACCATCAATGCACAATCGATGGTAGTGTATACCTGAGCATTGAGAACAGAAGGTTTCAACATTAGCTCTCGCTCTATGAGCTTCAAGTCGATTTCGGCCAAGGGCTGCCCCTCCAGATGGTAGCCCAATTTGCTGATTAGGCTCTTAACATCGTCTTCATCAACAAAGTGATTGTTGTTCTTGTGATCGATTTTCACTACAGGACCCTTGCAAATGTCCAATGAGGGATTCTCATTTACGAAGCCGTACAAGGCGATGGTTCCCAGTAGGAACGCAGACCAAAATGTGATATTTAATACCTTGTTAATCAAGTTCTTGTAAGCAATTTGTTATAGGTTCAACCCATTCCGAAACATCGCCAGCTCCCATGCTCACGAGCAATTCTGGCTGGGCAGATTTCAGGTATTCTAAAAATTCATCTTTATCGACCAGCTTTTTTTGACTTGCTGAGACTTTTTCAAGAATCAATTGTGAACTGATTCCCTCCAATGGAGCTTCGCGCGCGGGGTAGATGTCTGTGATAAAAACTGCGTCTGCTTCAGAAAGGGCCTTACCAAATTCAGTGGCAAAATCACGTGTTCTAGAATAGAGGTGAGGTTGAAAGAGTACCTCCATCTTACGGTTTGGGTACAATTCGCGAATCGAACGAAGACTCGTTTCAATTTCTGTTGGATGATGCGCGTAATCGTCGATGTAGACACAAGAATCTGTGGCTAGTTGTAGATCGAAACGACGTTCAATGCCTTTAAAGCTTCCGAGTGCTTCACGAATCTCATTTCCTGAAACACCCGCAAGAAGTGCCATTGCGCACGCACCTACTGCATTTTCTAAATTATGCCGGCCAGGATACGAAAACTTCAAGTGCTCAATTTTACCTTCTGGATGTTTTAGGTCGAAGACAAAGTCCCCATCAGTAAGTGCAATGTTCTCCGCAGAAAAATCAGCGTCTTCAAGGCCATAGCTGAAGTGTTTGCTTTCAGTCAAAAGCTGTGGGTCGATTTTCTCGTTGAGAAGCAGATGACCTCCGGGTCTGAGTCTTTGAGTGAGAACGCTAAATCCTTTCTGAATTTCTTCAGAGCTGCCATAGATGTCCAGGTGGTCGGCATCGATGGAGGAGATCAAAAGAAAGTTAGGTTCCAGTTGAAGGAAGGAGCGGTCGTATTCATCAGCTTCTAGAACATAATGTTTGCTGCTCGAGAAATGTACATTGCTCTTGAAATTTTTCGAGATTCCTCCGAGAAAGGCCTGGCAGTCGAAGCTCGATTGAGCCATCAAGTGAGCAAGTATGCATGAGATGCTTGTTTTTCCGTGAGTGCCAGCAACAGCCATGGAAATTCCTTTGTTGCTGATGTGTCCCAATTCCTTTGCCCTCTTCGACATGGGTGTTGAGCTCTTCTCTAGAATTTGAAACTCACCCAAGTTGGCGGGAATGGCTGGTGTGTACACAACGCGGTCGAGGTCTTGGGGGAGGTCAGCGGAGCGATCTTCATAGTGAATGTGCATGCCTTCATCTTCTAGACTTTTGCAAAGGGACGAACGGTATCTGTCGTAACCAGAAACTTTATTTCCAATGTGCAGATGGTAGCGTGCTAGGGCACTCATTCCAATTCCGCCAATACCGAGAAAGTAGATGTGCTCTTTCATGATTGGCTGAGCCCGATGATTTCATTTGCGATGCGCTCATCCGAATCTTTTTGAGCCATAAGAGCAATGGCATTTTTTAAAGAAGTCTGTGCGTCCCGGTCGTACAGGACGGTTTCCAGCTCTGTCCATAAATTCTCTCGTATGTCCACGTCTTTAATCAAGCGGGCGGCACCCCGACTTACCAATGCCATGGCGTTTTTCGTTTGATGATCTTCAGCTACATTCGGTGAAGGGACTAAGAAGGTTGGCTTATCGATGTGGCACAATTCCGACACGGCCATCGCCCCTGCACGCGAGACGATGAAGTCTGCGGCTGCATAAGCCAAATCCATTTGTTTGATGAACACATGAAGTTTGATGGCTTCGCCGGGTGTAATTTGCTTGGAGAGCTTGTCAGCGCTTTCGATGTACGCCTTGCCGTGTTGCCAGAGAATTTGATATCCGGCAGAAAGCATTTCCTGATAATGTTTTTTAACCGCTTCATTGATGGAGAGCGCACCCAAACTTCCCCCAACGAAGAGGATGGTCTTCTTATTCGGATTCAGGCCAAAGTGCTTAATTCCCACTTCTCGTTTCCCTTCAATTTCAATCACTTCTGTCCGAATGGGGTTTCCGGTCATAACAATCTTCTCTTTCGGGAACCAGCGATCCAAGCCTTCATAGGCGACGCAGATGCGATTCACACTGTTGGCTAAGATTCGGTTGGTGATGCCGGGAAATGAGTTTTGTTCTTGAATGAGGGTTGGAACGCCCATTCTTGATGCTGCAAATAGGAGTGGTCCGCTTGCATATCCACCAACGCCGATGCAAACATCGGGTTTGAATTTGCGGATGATTTTTCCTGATTTGAGAAGACTAGAGATGACCTTAAATGGAAAACTCAAATTTCTGCGATCAAGCTTTCGTTGAAGGCCACTGATCCACAGTCCATCAATGGAGTATCCTGCTTCAGGAACCTTTTCCATTTCCATCCGCCCTTTGGCGCCAACAAAATGAATTACCGTATTGGGATCTCTCTTTTTTAATGCGTTTGCTATGGCAATTGCAGGGAAAATATGTCCTCCAGTTCCTCCTCCACTTATAATCACTCTAAGTGCTTTCATGAGGCGGGCTCCATCATTACATTCTTTCCGATTTTACTATCCTCGTCGGCTGGTTCTTCTTTAAGGTGAGCACTTACACTCAGCACGATGCCTAGGCCAATACAAGTGAACCAGGTGGAGGTTCCACCCATACTCACGAGCGGCAGTGGCTGCCCGGTAACTGGAAATAGGTTTACCGCAACGGCCATGTTTACCAAGGCCTGAAATACGAGCATGAAGGTTATTCCGAGAACCAGGTAGGCTCCAAAGGTCTGTTTGCATTGTTTTACAATGCGCAACACTCGAATGAATAAGAGCATGTACAGCGCTAGGATAAGGATTCCTCCGAGCATTCCATATTCTTCCACAACGATGGCGAAGATGAAATCTGAGTAGGGGTGGGGTAAGAAGTTTCGTTGGATGCTTTTCCCCGGTGCCAAACGGGCAATGCCGCCATTCGCGATGGCAATTTTAGATTGCTCGACCTGGTAATTTCCGTCTTTATTCGGTTCGTTGAAATTTTCGATTCGAGAAATCCAAGTACCCATTCTTGGAAAGAGTTGGGGGGCACTTTTGGCGACAAAAAACGAGAGCATGATCATTAAGAGAACTCCGCCTACTATCGCGCCTAGGTGTTTTATTCGAACCCCGCCGAGAAACATGAGAATGAAGCTTGAACCGAAAAGCAAAGCTGCGGTCGAGAAGTTCGCAGGAAAGATGAGCGCGCAAACCACAAACACAGGAATGAGAATGGGCAACACGCCTTGATTGAAGTCGTGGATTACATCCTGCTTCACGCTAAGCATGCGCGCCACGTATGTAATCAACGCAAGCTTAGCAAGGTCAGAAGTCTGAAAGGTTTGGTTGATGACAGGAATTTCCAACCATCTGCTGGCATCGTTGATGTTTGAACCCATCACTAAAGTGATCAACAACAAAGGGATTGATATGTAGAGCATCAACTGAGAGATGCGCGAGAAATATGAATACCGCAGACGGTGAATTAGGAACATAATGCCCAATCCAGCCAACAAGAAAAAACCATGACGAACGAGGTAGAAAACAGTGTTTCCACCATGATATTTATAGGCCAATGTCGAAATCGAGCTGTACACCAACAGCAAGGAAGCGATGCAGAGGAAGAAAGCGATGAGCCAAATGGCTCGATCCCCTTTGAAATATTGGTCTATAAAACTGTGCATGCTCTACAGGTGACGAACCCAGTATTTGAATTGATTTCCTCTGTCTTCGTAATTGTCGAAGAGATCGAAGCTTGCACAAGCAGGTGACAAAAGCACGGCGTCTCCCTTGTCGGCCATGTTGTAGGCATCTCGAACTGCTTCTTCCATGCTGAGCACTTCAGTCATTGGGATGCCGAGCTCAGCAAAACTAGCTTTCAGTTTTTCGTTTTCAGTTCCAATTAGAACGATGCCTTTTACCTTTTCTTCAATCAGTGGAATTAAGCTAGAGTAGTCGTTTCCTTTATCTACGCCACCTGCAATCCAAACAGAAGGTCGGTCCATTGATTCCAGGGCCCACCAGCTTGAATTTACGTTGGTTGCTTTTGAGTCGTTGATGTACTTCACTCCGCACACGCTTACTACGTGTTCCAATCTGTGTTCGATGTTTTGGAAGTCCATCAGACTATCTCGGATTACTTCTTTACGAAGGTCTAAGATGCGACCTGCCACACCCGCAGCCATGCTGTTGTAGATGTTGTGTCGTCCTTGCAATGCTAGTTTTTGTATTGACATTCTCAGTTTGTTGTTTAGGTTCAATAATTCGGTTTCGCTTTCTTCTTCTATTTCTATCCAAGCCGCGGAATCCGCGGTTTTTTTTGAGCCGTAGGAAAGGGTTCTGGCTTTTACTCGACCGGAGTCGACAAATGCATTCAGAAGCTCATCTTCATTCCAATAGATGAAGACATCCTCAGGGCTTTGATTTTTTGTGATTCGAAACTTGGCTTCGGCGTAATTCTCGAGCTTGTAGTCATATCGATCGAGATGATCGGGACTGATGTTCAGTAGGATTGCAATCATGGGTTTGAAATCCACGATGTCGTCCAATTGAAAGCTGCTCAGTTCTGCCACCAGGTATTCGGGTTCCCGTTCGCTGAGCAACCAGCAGATGCTCTTGCCGATGTTTCCCACCATAGCTACATCCAAGCCTGCTTTTTCAAGCAAATGGTAGACTAAGCCTGTTGTGGTTGTTTTTCCATTGCTTCCCGTAATCCCAATGAATTTGGAATCGCAGTGTCGGTAGGCAAATTCCACTTCAGAAATCAACTCAATGCCAGCAGCTCTAACGTCCAATACAACTTGTGCGCTGTTTTGAATGCCAGGGCTTTTTACAACCACTGAACTCGAATTCCATGACTCGCTGTGAGCCTGTTCTTCGAATCTTATTTCATGATGTATAAGAACGTCTCTGTACTCTTTCTTCAAGCTTCCGCCGTCGGAGAGAAAAACTTCGTATCCCTTCTTCTGGGCCAATAAAGCAGCGCCTACGCCGCTTTCTCCACCACCTAGAATCCAGACCTTCTCCATCTACCGAATCTTCAATGTGACGATCGATAAAATGGCAAGCATGACACCCACAATCCAAAAGCGACTGACAATCTTAGATTCGTGGATACCTAGTTTTTGGTAATGGTGGTGGAGAGGGGCCATGAGAAAAACTCGTTTGCCTTCTCCAAAGCGTTTTTTGGTGTACTTGAAATAGCCTACCTGAAGCATTACAGATAGATTTTCGACCAAGAAGATTCCGCAGAACACGGGAATCAAAAGTTCTTTACGGATGGCAACAGCCAATACGGCTATGATGCCCCCAATAGCAAGGCTGCCAGTATCGCCCATGAATACAGATGCGGGGTAAGAGTTGTACCAGAGAAAGCCTACGCAGGCTCCGATGAAAGCACCCATGAAGATCACCAGTTCCTCTGCATTCGGGATGTACATGATGTTGAGGTAATCCGCGAAAATGAAGTTGGAAGAGAGGTAGGCAAATACGGCTAAGGTGACTCCTATGATGGCGGAGCTGCCACCAGCTAGTCCATCGAGACCATCGGTCATGTTCGCGCCATTTGATACGGCGGTTATGATGAGAATGACGATTGGAATGAAGATGATCCAAACCCAGCTCATGTAGTTATCTCCCATCCAAGCGAGCAACCATCCATAATCAAACTCATTGTCTTTAACGAATGGAATGGTGGTCTTGGAAGACTTGGCCTCTTTCCATTGGTAGATGTTTCCATTTTCGTCGATGCGAATGTCATCTGCGGCAATAAGACCATTGGTTTCAACCTTTTCCTTAATGACAACATCTGGATGAAAGCTTAGAATGAGAGCTATGATGAGCCCCAAGATGACTTGTCCAACCACCTTGAATTTTCCAGCCAATCCTTCTTTATTCTTTCTGAAAACCTTGATGTAATCATCGATGAATCCAATGGCTCCGAATCCAACCGTGGCAATCAGCATTATGATGACGTAGATATTGTCGAGCTTGCAGACGAGCAAGGTTGGAATCAAGATGGCTGCAATGATGATGAGCCCACCCATGGTAGGTGTTCCTTGTTTGGCCATCTGTCCATCGAGGCCTAAGTCTCGAATGGTTTCACCTACTTGTTGTTTGCGTAAAAGGCGAATGATTCGGCCGCCAAACATCCAAGCAATGATGAGTGAGATTAAAGTAGCGAGCGCGGCTCTAAAGGAAACGTAGCCGAACAATCCAGCTCCTGGGAAATCGATTTCGTTGAGGTATTGAAAGAGGTAGTACAGCATCAGTCTTTTTGCAGATTAAGTGCGTTAGACAATTCTTCTAAGTCGTCGAAATGATGGCGAACGCCATTGATTTCTTGGTAATTCTCATGCCCCTTTCCAGCTACGAGAATGATGTCGTCGGGCTGAGCTAAACTGCTTGCGGTGCGAATGGCTTCCTTGCGATTGGTGATGGCCAACACTTTTCGCTCGTCGCCTTTGTCGATGCCCTTGCGCATCTCTTGAATGATGGCCTCAGGATCTTCTGTTCTTGGATTATCGGAGGTAAGGATGACCCTATCGCTGAACATGCAAGCGATTTTGGCCATTTCTGATCTCTTCGTACGATCGCGATCGCCACCTGCTCCAACCACGGTAATGACTTGTTCATTTCCGGTGCGCAGGTTTTGGATTGTACTCAATACATTCTTAAGTGCATCTGGCGTATGGGCGTAATCAACAATGCCAATTACAGCTCCAGTGCTTTGGATGTATTGGAATCGACCCTCGACCGAATCTAAGGTGCTGAGCGTTGTGAGAACTTCAAATGGATCGCTTCCCAAAAGTGTAGCTGCGCCATATACCGCGAGCAGGTTGCTTGCGTTGAAATCACCAACAAGCTTCGACCAAACCTCTTTGCCTTCGATGGTCATCTGAAGACCGGAGAAATGGTTTTCTATGATTCTGCCCTTGATGTCGGCCATGCTCTTGAGGCCAAAGGTTTTAATCGTGCCAGGGCAGTTTTGGCCCATGATTTCCCAATGAAAATCGTCGGCATTTAGAAGTGCATAACCATCTTCTGGAAGTTGGTCGAAAAGCATTTTCTTGGCCTTGATGTATGCATCGAAATTCTTATGATAGTCGAGGTGGTCGTGTGTGATGTTGGTGAATACAGCAACGTCAAATTCGAGCCCTGCCGTTCGGTGTTGCGCTAAGGCATGGGAACTCACCTCCATGAAAGCATAAGCGCATCCTTCGTCGACCATTCTTCTTAAGAGTGCGTTGAGCTGCACCGGATCTGGGGTGGTATGGGTCGCGTCGATTGTTTGCTTGTGAATTCGATTCACAACCGTAGAAAGCAATCCACATTTGTGTCCCATGCTCTGGTACATGCGGAAAAGAAGTGTAGCTATGGTTGTTTTGCCGTTGGTTCCGGTAATGCCGACCAGTTTAATTTGCTTGCTCGGCTGGTCGTAAAAATGACAGGCCATTTGAGCTAGGGCAACTCTTCCATCATTGACCTTTACGTAGGTGATTCCTTCATGCAGACTGTCAGGAAATTCCTCACATACAACAGCTACTGCTCCTAGTTCGATGGCTTTTTCTATATAGTCATGGCCATCAGATGCTGTTCCACGAACAGCGACAAAAACAGTGTATTCCTCAACTTTTCGCGAGTCAAAATGGATGGAATCGCAAGCCACATTTGTAGATCCTTGGACTTCTTGAATCCCAGCTTTATAGAGTATGTCTTTTAATACTTTCACGACAGTTCGATGCGTATGTGCTGACCTTGATTGAATTTTTGTCCGGCTTTAAGCGATTGCTTTTTTACCATTCCACTTCCTTGAATTTCTACCTGCAAGCCGTGGTTTTCCAGAATGAAGAGAGCGTCTTGGATGTTCATACCCTGTACGTTGGGAACCATTCCTGAAAGCACTTTTTGTCGATATACTTCAACTTCTTCTGCCTGTGTGATGGTTCTAGCCCATGTTCCGTCGGCCGATCGAAGGACGTATGGGATGTTTAGAGAGTTGAATACTGTTTCAAGATCCTTGGTATAGCTGTTTTTGGATACTGGAATCTTGATGCGACCCGCTATGTCAACCGATTGAATTTCGTCGTGGATGTCGATGCTGGTAGCGTAGACCTTATCCGCGATTTCTTTAAAAATTGGACCTGCCACAAGGTTTCCGTAGTACACGTTTCTTGAGGGAGCGTTTACAACGACTATGCATGAATATTTTGGTTTCTCCGCCGGGAAGTATCCGACGAAGGAGGCCTGATAGCTCACTTTCGACTTGTACTTATAGCCGTATTTGTCGTTCGCGATTTGAGCCGTTCCTGTTTTTCCTGCAATTTTGAAATGCGCATTTTTTAGGTTTCTAGCTGTTCCATTTTCCACCACGCCCTCCAGCATTGCTTTGAGTTTCGTTAAAGTGCGATCGCTGCAGATTTTTTCATTCAGAACACTAGGCTCGAATTCTTTTTGAACCTTCCCCATTCGCCCTACTTCACGAACGAAGCGTGGCTTCACCATACGTCCGTTGTTGCCTACAGCATTGTACAGCGTTAGGATTTGAAGAGGTGTCATAGCAACCTCATAGCCGTGCGACATCCAGGGCAATGTGATACCAGACCAAGATTTTGATGAGGTAGATTTAATCTGCGGACTTCCTTCACCGTAAATCTCTAGACCCAGTGGAGTGTTGAGTCCAATCTTGTAAAGGTGATCGATGAAGGCTTGTGGGTTTTTGCCGTAATTCTCGTTGATGATTTTGGCAACAGCAATGTTTGAGGAGACTTCAAAAGCACGCTGAACACTGATCTTACCAAATCCGCCTTCATGCGAATCGTACATGTAGGTGTCGTAGAATTTGAATTTCCCGCGTTCTGTGTCTATGCTGTCGGTTAGGTCGATGTAGCCGTCTTCAATGGCAGCCATATAAGGGGCAAGTTTGAATGTGCTGCCAGGTTCAGTGCTTTCTCCTACTGCGTAGTTGTAGATTTCGTAATACTCGCCTCTTTTGGTGCGAGATAAGTTTGCGATTGCTTTTACCTCACCTGTTTCAACCTCCATGAGAACAACACAGCCGTGGTCAGCTTGGTGCATGGAAAGTTGACGTTCTAGGGCTTTCTCGGCAACATCTTGAATGTTGATGTCGAGAGTGGTGTATAGGTCAGCTCCATCGATGGGCTCAATTTCGTTTTCGTCGTTGAGCGGCATCCATACTCCTCCTGCGATTTTCTGCATGAGTCTTTTTCCGGAAACTCCGCTGAGTTCCTTGTTGTAGGCACCTTCGAGCCCGACGGGCTTAATTCCCTCGCGGGTATAGCCAATCGTTCTTGCGGCGAGTACCTTGAAAGGCTTTTCACGTTTGTTTTGCTGGAGGTAGATCAAGCCACCTTTATAGCGTCCACGCTTGAATATCGGGAATTGACGTAGAGCCTTTAGCTCGTTGTAGCGAACCTTGCGCTGAATAAGGTGGTATCGATCTCCACGTTCACGAGCTTCGGTCAAGCGAATTTTCCATTCAAATGGAGTTCGGTCTTTAAAAAGTCCACTTAAGCTCTCAGCTAGAGAATCTACGTTGGCTTCGAAAATCTCGTCGGTAAGTGCTTCTGTTTTTAAGTCCATCCGAACCTCATAAATAGGAACCGAGGTGGCGAGTAAGCTTCCGTCGTCAGCGTAGATGTTGCCACGAACTGCGTCGATGTTTTTGTAGGCGGCAGATTGACTTTTCGCTTTTTCTTTCCATTTAGTTCCTTCAAGAACTTGGATTTGGAAAATTTTGAAGACAATAGCGCAGGCAAACAAGGCTAGCAATCCGAAGATGGCCATGCTACGTTTGAATATGGGGTTGCTCTGCTTCATCAGTCTTCGATCACAATTTTCTTGGGTGGGTCGAAACTTTCGCTCAAGCCAAGCTCACGTTCGTTGATGAGGTCGACCACCTGCGACTGCTTGCTTTCATACATCAAGTCTGACTTGCTAGTGATGTACTCCGAACGCAATTCTTTGATTTCGCTGTTTGTGGTGTTGATGGCGCGAACGGCGCTTTCAGCGAGAAATCCGTTGGTTATATACACCAGCCCTAGGAAGGTCATATAGATTAAGAAGGGAAGGGCTTGAACTACGCGTTCACGGGTCAATACATTTCCATTCACCAATTGAATGAATGGGCGGAAGAGTTTAAAGCTTTGTTTTTCTTCGCTCATAATTTTTCCGCAATTCTCATTTTAGCACTGCGCGCTCGCGGATTTCGATCGCATTCTTCCTGTGTTGGCACAACCACTTTCCGGGTAATCACCTTCCATGGAGTTTCTGCACGTCCGAAGTGATCTTTTTGAAGCTGGCCGTCAAATCGTCCGCTTCTCATGAAATTCTTTACAAGTCGATCTTCTAATGAGTGGTAGGAAATGACAACAAGTCGTCCTCCTTTTTCCAGAACATCAAGACTTTGATTCAGGAAATGGCGTATTGCTCCTAGCTCGTCGTTGACCTCTATGCGTAAGGCTTGAAATACCTTGGCCATCTCCTTATTGAATATTTTGGGATTGCTGATGCGCTCCACTAGGGTAACTAAGTCAGCTGTTTGCAAGAATGGCTTTACCTCCCTGCGCTCGATTATGAGATGCGCCAGTTTGCGAGCTGTTCTCAATTCTCCAAATTCTCTAAAGATGTCGGTGAGTTTGTTTAAAGAGTAGGTGTTGAGGATTTGCTTTGCATCCAATGGGCTCTGCTGGTTCATTCTCATGTCCAATTCCGATTCAAAACGAAATGAGAAACCTCGTTCGGCCACGTCAAACTGATGTGATGAAACCCCGAAGTCTGCAAGAATTCCTTGTACAGGCAGAGCGCCGATCAGCCTAAGATTGTTTTTAAGGAATCGGAAGTTTTGATTTAGTAGCTCCACCTCTTTCAGCTGTTTATTGTCGTGAGCGTCCTGATCCTGATCAAAAGCAATGAGTCGGATGTTTGGGGAGCGTCGAATGATTTCGCTGGAGTGCCCTCCTCCGCCGTAAGTTGCGTCCACATAGGTGCCGACCTTTTGAAGGTTGAGCGCGTCAACAGATTCTTGGAGTAGTACGGGCTCATGATATTCACTCATCTTGCGGTGGCACATCGCCCATTACTTCTTCGGAAAGAGCTCCAAAGTCGACGTCGTCGTCTAACATTTTCGCATAAGTATCCTTGTCCCACAATTCGATTCTTTCTCCGTTTCCACAGACTTTGACTTCTTTTTTCAACTCAGCATAGCCCATCAAGGCTTTTGGAAGCAGAATTCTTCCACTCGCATCTAGACTAACTGGAGTTGCGCCATTATTGAATCTCCGAATGAAGAGGGCGTTCTTTTTTACGAAGCGATTTAGCTTGCTCAGCTGCCCACTTACCTTCTCCCATTCCTCGTTCGGATAGAGCACAAGGCACTTTTCGAAGATGTCGCGATTTACCACGAAGCCCTTATGGAAGTGCTCCTCTAGCTGGCGTTTTATGCCAGACGGCATCGCTAGGCGCCCCTTGGAGTCTAGCTTGCAGTCGTATTCACCGAGTAAATTGATCATCGCCATAGGAATGGGTAAAAGTAAAAAGTTTATCCCACTTTCCCCCATTATACTCCACTTTTTCCCACTTTGTGGAAAACTTTTGAGCTCTGTGAATGAGATGTTTAGGCTTGAGTTGTTCGAAAAAGGCGAAAAGAAGCCCTGTTCACATGTTTGTGTTGATACAGGTAAGAGGAAGCGTTACGGGCTAACTCAGGATTACTATTTTTGATTTCGAATCAGTGACGATGCAAGGGGAAATCATTCAGGAGGGGAAATTCAGATACGTACAGAAGGGAGAAGGCCCAGTACTGCTTATGCTGCACGGCTTATTTGGTGCGCTAAGCAACTTTAAGGATGTCTTCGACCACTTCTCGAAAAGCTACAAGGTCATCATCCCGATCTTGCCGATTTATGAATTGCCCGTTCTTGAAACGAACATCAAGAACATTGCATCCTACGTCAACGACTTTCTAAAATTTAAAGGGCACACCAAGGTCAACCTACTCGGCAATAGTCTTGGAGGGCACATTGCTCTCATCTATGCTTCTCGATTTACTGTACACGTGAACTCGATTATTTTAACTGGGAGTTCCGGCCTCTATGAGAGCGCCATGGGCGATACTTATCCTCGCCGCGGCAACTACGAATGGATTGAGGAAAAGGTGAAAGTGACTTTCTATGACCCTAAAATGGCGAGTAAAGAATTGGTGGATGAGTGCTACGATATTGTAAACGATAAGACTAAAGCCCTGCGAATTTTGGCCTTGGCGAAGTCGGCAATTCGTCACAATGTCGGTAAGGATTTATCGAGCCTTAAAATGCCTGTCTGTTTGATTTGGGGAAAAAATGACACCATCACCCCACCGCAAGTTGCAGAAGAGTTTCACGAACTTTTACCCGATTCAGATTTGTTCTGGATTGATAAGTGCGGTCACGCAGCGATGATGGAACGCCCAGAAGAATTCAATGAAACTCTGCAGGCATGGTTGAAAAAAAGGGGAATATAGTTCGTCCAGAACTCGAAGTTCTCTCAGCCGATTTCCTAGCATCTTACCCTGATTTGGCTACTTGTCCAGATGGTGAAATGTGGGAAATCGCATTCATTGGTAGATCCAACGTCGGGAAGTCCTCCTTGATTAATATGATAACAGAGAGTAAGTCTCTGGCCAAAACTTCTCAGAACCCTGGAAAGACGAGGTCAATCAATATGTTTCGAATCAAAAGTCTGAAGTCAAAGACCGAAATGGTTTGGGATCTTGTTGACTTGCCTGGATTCGGTTACGCAAAATTTGCGCGAACCGAACGAGTGAAATGGCAGAAACGCATTCGCGATTTCATCGAAAAGAGGCCAAATCTATTGTGCACCTTTTTTCTAATTGATGTGCGTCATTCGATGCAGGCCATCGATCGAGAGTGGCTTACATGGATCGGAGAGAAAGGATTGCCTTTTTTCATTGTCTTTACTAAGTCCGACAAGATTTCGCGTACAGCCTTGAAAGCTCAGCTTGCTAATTTACATGGCTCACTTGGTGAAATGTGGGAGCCATTACCTGAAACTTTTGTGACCAGCGCAGAGAAGAATAGGGGGAAGGAAGAAATACTTTCTCGTGTTTTCGGACTTGTTGAGGATGCAAAAAAAATGACGCTCTAAGTAGGGCGCCATTTCAATTCAAAATTTCATAAATCTTATCTCAGAACGAAACGAATCGGAAGGTTGTACTGAACACGTACTGACTTCCCACGCTGTTTACCTGGCTTCCAAGCGGGCATCGATTGAACAACACGAACGGCTTCCTCGTCACATCCTCCACCAATTCCTCGCAATACACGGGTTCCTGATACTTTTCCGTCTTCCTTCACAACGAAGGTTACGAATACAGTTCCGGTAATACCAGCATCCTTAGCCATGGGTGGGTACTTAATGTTTTCTCCGAGGTAGCGGAAAAGTTCACCCTCTCCTCCTGGAAATCTTGGCATGTCTTCAACGATGGTGAAAATCTCGGGTTCTTCATTCTCCTCTTCCTCCATGATCATGGGCTCGATTTCCATGTCTTCGTCCATGTCGGTGGATTCGATTTCCAACTCCTCTTCGAGTTCCTCGTCATCCTCAACAATCTCAATGATGGTTGTTTGCGGTGGCGGCGGAGGTGGTGGGGGTGGTGGTTCCTGTTGAGTAATTGGAATCATTTCTTCCTCTTCCAATTCAACACTCAATTTCCCGAGCTCACCTGGTCCACTTTCAAATTGAGACCACTCGAAAGCTATGAGAATAAGTCCCAAAGCGCTGAGCATTCCAATGGCAAAAAGGAATCCTTTTTTCTTGTCGGGGTCTACTTCTGGGTTTTTTTTGACTTCCATAGTGATTGATTCTTGTGCGAATTCTTATCCAACAATCTCGCCATAAGCTGCGGCGGATAATAGGCCATCAGCACTTGAGCCATCCATTTTTACTTTAATCATCCAACCATCGCCGTAAGGATCGGAATTAACAACTTCTGGTGAATCAGCCAATTTAGAATTGAACTCAATGATTTCACCCGTGACAGGCATGAACAAATCCGAAACTGTTTTTACAGCTTCGATGGTACCGAACACTTCTTCAGTTTCCAAGCTTTCACCTTCAGTTTCTATTTCGACATATACAATGTCTCCTAGCTCACCTTGAGCAAAGTCTGTAATGCCTATGGTTGCTACATCTCCTTCGATGCGAATCCATTCATGTTCTTTGGTGTACTTAAGGTCCTCAGGTATGTTCATCTGCTCTGCTTTGTTACAAATATAGATTCTTTCTTTTCCGAAACAAGTGCCAATTGTTCAGACGAATTTATTCTTCTTCTGCTACGATTTCTGTGATTTCGGGCATCATTTGTTTGAAGATGTTTTCGATCCCGCTTTTGAGTGTTAAAGTAGAGCTTGGGCAACCGGAACAAGCACCTTTTAGTGTTACGGTAAGTTTCCCTTCCTCAAAGCTTTTGAAATCGATTGCCCCTCCATCGCCTGCAACAGCAGGACGAACGTAATCGTCCAAGATGCTCACGATGCGCTCTTCAACAGGGCCCTCTGGCTTCACCAGTTCTTTTGCCTCCACGATTTTTTTTGGCAATTCAACGGTCTTATCTTCAACCGGGTGTCCAGCTGTGAGATAGTTCGCAATGTATTCTCTCAATTCCAAGTGAACATCACTCCATTCTACATGCTCTGTTTTACTTAGAGCTATGAAATTATCACTCAGGAATACCTTAGTAATAAATGGGAAGCTGAAGAGTCTGGCCGCAATCGGGTATTTCGACACATCGTCTTGAGCATGAAGTTCAACGCGCGATCCTGGATCGATGAGCATGCGGTTCGCAACGAACTTCATCGTTGTAGGATTTGGAGTGCTCTCTGCGTAGATTGAATATGATTCTTTAACCATTCCTGTTGATCAATTGTTAGACTGTTTTCACAAAGTCGGTGTACCTTTGCAAAGCAAATGAAAAAAGCGCTTCAGACTTTTTCAGTTTATTTCCTTTCAGCACTCCTTGTTTTCTCAAGCAGTGCTTGGAATCTGACGGTGCTTCAGTGTCAATTTAGTGGACTGAACCACTACCATATAGGACAAGATTCAGATTGTTGTGAAGGTGATGACGAGTCAAAACAGGAAACACGTTTTGAGTCCAGTTGTTGCGATGTAAATTCAATTCATTTTGGCTTTGAATTACTTCAGAGCAAGCAATGCTATTCTGTGTTCCTCCTCCCTTTCAATGATGGTCTTGCAGCCGTAAATGAAGGCAGACGAATTGAAGATGAGTGGATTGCAGTCTCTTCAAATTCGCCCCCTCGCTCTGAACCGCTTCATGAATTGTACAGTGTCTATTTGATTTGATTCCGACAGGAAGAACCTTTTCCCTGTCAAGCAAGTCAATAAATCTGTACATCAGGTCATGAAATACGCATCAATCATTATTCTTTTATTCCTCAACTTAAATCTTCTTTCCCAAGAGAAGCATGGCGAACATGTTATGGGAAGTGTGATGGGTTTCGATGGAGTGCGTGACGTTCCTTTGGTAGGTGCCAACGTTTCTTGGGTGGGTACATCTCAGGGTACTACCGCCGATCTAGATGGTAAATTCCATTTGGATTTCCCCTCTAAACTACCAGCCACCTTAATCATCTCTTTTGTTGGATATGAGAGTTTTTCAAAAGTCTTCAAAAAAGCCGAGATGGAAATGCTGAAGGTGACACTTGAACCTGGTAAAACATTAAGTACGGTTGAAATTCGAGAGCGATTGGAAGCTTCAAGACTCTCCTTTTCCAGCGATTTCCATCAAGAAAATTTATCCAAGAAAGAACTTCAAAAAGCAGCTTGTTGCAACTTATCTGAAAGCTTTGAAACAAATGCCTCAATAGACGTTCAAACTGCCGATGCCATAAGTGGAGTAAAACGGATTCAGATGTTGGGCTTAGATGGTATTTACACACAAATGCAGTTTGAAGGCATTCCATGGATTCGTGGACTTTCTGGAAATACGGGACTGTCATTCATTCCTGGAACTTGGGTAGAGGGAATTCAAGTATCCAAAGGATCGGGCTCAGTAACTATGGGCTATGAGAGTATTACCGGACAAATCAACATCGAAACATTCAAACCAGATGGCCCAGAAGAGAATGTTCATCTGAATTTGTACGGTTCGGCAATGGGACGACTTGAAGCTAACTTGCGCTTAAAGTCGAAAGTGAGCGATAAATGGAGCACCATTTTGATGGTTCACTCGGATGCTGTGGAGCAAAAGAATGATTTTAATTCAGATGGATTTTTAGACATGCCATTGCGAAGAGACATTCACGTCTTTAACCGATGGAAATATGCCAGTGAGCGCTGGCGATTGCAATTTGGTTTGGCTGGTTTAAGTGAAACCCAAACGGGCGGTCAATTGGACTTCAAGCGTTCTGACACAAGAAGTGTCAATTACGGGTATGGCTCAGACGTTCAATTGCTGGATGGCTTTGCTAAAGGGGGTTACCTCTATCCAAATGAACCGTACAGGAGTGTTGCTTTCCTGGCGAAGTATCGTCACATGAATCAAAAGTCTTTCTATGGACTGAATAATTACAATGGGGTTGAAGATTATGCATTTCTCAAGGGAATCTATCAAGGAATATTCAGGACAACCATTCATACTTATCGCCTCGGATTCAGCATGGTTTGGAATCGATTTAACGAAGACTTCCGCGGTCAGTATTTCTCTAGGGAAGAGTATGTTCCTGGAACCTTCTTCGAATACAGCTATAAGCCATCTGAAAAACTCACTTGGGTCAGTGGCTTGAGAGTCGATGTTCACAACCTCTTTGGAATTCAGCCCAGCCCAAGAACACACGTTAAGTATTCGCCGAATGAGAAAACTACTTTTCGACTCTCGGCAGGCCGAGGATTCCGAGCGCCGAATGCACTTATGGAAAACTCTGGTTTTCTGGTCAGCTCACGTCGGGTTTTCCGGACAGCCAGTTTACAAGCTGAAAGCGGTTGGAATTCAGGAATTGTCGCAAGCAGAAAATTCGACGTCTTCGGTCGAGAAAGCAGCCTCAGCTTCGATTACTTCCACACGGAATTCGAAAACCAACTTGTAACTGATGTGGAAACGCCAGGAGAACTTTATCTGTACAACCTAAATGGAAGATCGTTTAGTGATGCGGTGCAACTTGAGTGGCAGTTGGAGCCTTTCCCTCGCTTTAGAGCCAAGTTGGCGGGTAAGTACTACCAGGTGAGAACCAACTATAGAGGGCAGATGCGCGATCGGCCACTCATCCCAAAATTTCGTGGTCTAGCTAATTTCGAATACGAGTTTGTTAAAGACAAGTGGATTTTGGACGCAACTCTGAATTACATTGGCGTTTCACGTTTGCCATCTACTGCGGGTAATCTTGCAGAAAACGAACGTTTGGATCGCTCTTTGGATTACGTTTTACTCAACAGTCAAATACGCCGGAATGGCAACAACATCGATGTGTATTTGGGGGCTGAGAATTTATTGAATTACAAACAGAAAAACGCCATCGTTTCGGCTGATCAAGCTTTTAGTCCTGAGTTTGATGCTTCCATGATTTGGGCACCTGTAAACGGGCGAGTTTTATATTTGGGACTTGATATTAAATTTTAGATGAAAATACTAAGCATACTATTGATCTTCTGGCTCGGAATGGGTGACGGAGGAAAGGACATTCAGAAAGCAGAAATCAAAACATCTGCAGTTTGTGACCATTGTAAAGAGCGCTTGGATAAAGCCCTGAAAGATGTAGAAGGTTTAAAATACGCCTACCTCGACATGAAGACCTTCAACTTGAAGGTTAAGTACGACGCTGAGATCATTACACTTGATGAGATTCGGACTATGGTCAGCAACATAGGTTACGATGCAGATGAGGTTCCTGCGAACCCAGCATCTTACGATAAGCTTGACGGGTGTTGTAAGAAAGGAGCTCACTGATGGCCCTCGTAAAGGCCTTGCGGGGCAACGAACCGAGCTTTGGGGAAGATTGCTATTTGGCCGAAAACGCTACGATTGTAGGAGATGTAACCTGTGGAGATGGATGCAGTTTCTGGTTTAATTCAGTAGTTCGTGGAGATGTTAATTCCATTCGCTTTGGGAATAAGGTTAATGTGCAAGACGGTGCCATAGTGCACTGCACATACCAAAAAGCAGCCACTAGCATTGGAAACAATGTAAGTATTGGGCACAATGCTATTGTTCATGGCTGCACACTGGAAGACAATGTTCTGGTTGGCATGGGAGCCGTCGTTATGGATGGTGTTCACGTTGGAGCCAACAGTTTAATTGCGGCGGGAAGTGTAGTTCTAGAAAACACGAAGATTGAATCTGGCTCCTTGTGGGCTGGGGTTCCGGCGAAAAAGGTACGTGATTTAAACCCAGAACTTCTTGAGGGCGAGGTGGAGCGCATCGCGAACAACTACGGGATGTACGCCTCATGGTATAAGGAATAAAAAAGCCCTTCATCCAATAAAGGAGAAGGGCTTAGATTTCTTTTCGTCAGTTGAGACTACATTTCTTCGTCAGACTCTTCAGAAGACTCTTCGCCTTCAGTATCATCGTCTCCTTCAGTAGCTTCGCCACCTTCAGTGCTTTCTTCGCCTTCAGTGGCCTCACCACCTTCAGTGCTTTCTTCAGCTTCACTAGCTTCAGCACCTTCGCTGGTTTCATCCATAGCTTCTGAAGTTTCGTCCATCATTTCAGTCACTGCTTCTTCAGTAGTAGCTGAAGTCTCTTTCGAACTCTCTTCAGATCCGCCACCACAAGCTGTTAGAAGGAACATTCCTGCAATTACGGCAAATGTCATTAGCTTTTTCATCACTTTAATATTATCGGTTAAACAATTGAGTAGGTCCCAAATGTAGGTAATTCATTTTTGAGGAATGCTACAGAAATCTTGTGGAGAGTGCAGTATAGAACATAAGAAAAGCACAGTCAATTCTACTCAACCGTGACAGACTTCGCCAAATTTCGTGGCTGATCAACATTGCAGTTGCGCATTACCGCTATGTGGTAAGAAAGCAATTGCAAAGGAATAACGGAAAGGAAAGGAATGAGAAGGTCATGGCATTTCGGAATCTCGATCACGTAATCGGCCATTTCACGCACGGCTTTTTCACCTTTAGTTACAACAGCAATTACAACTCCTTTTCGTGCTTTTACTTCCTGAATGTTGCTGACAACCTTTTCGTAATTCTCACCTTGATTGGCAATGACCACAACGGGCATCAGTTCGTCGATCAAGGCGATGGGTCCATGTTTCATTTCAGCTGCGGGATAACCCTCAGCGTGTATGTATGAAATCTCTTTGAGTTTCAAGGCACCTTCTAAGGCAACTGGGAAGTTTAGGCCTCGTCCTAAGTAAAGGAAGTTTGATGCATCCTTGAACCTCTCAGCAATAGAGATGATTTCTTCATTTAGAGTAAGGGCCTCTTCAACTTTGCCTGGAATGGCTTCCAATTCAAATAGAAGCTCTCTCAGTTTTGATTCGGGTATACTGCCTTTATTTTGAGCGATATCTAGGGCCATCAGTGTTAAAACCGTGATCTGAGCGGTAAAGGCTTTCGTTGATGCAACTCCAATTTCAGGTCCAGCATGGGTATAGGAACCGGAGTCTGTCATGCGAGAAATGGAACTCCCCACTACATTACAAATTCCCAAAATTGTTGCTCCCTTGGACTTGGCTAGTTCTAACGCGGCAAGCGTATCCGCTGTTTCCCCCGATTGGCTAATGGCGATTACAACGTCGTCCTCGTAAATGATCGGATTTCGATATCGAAATTCTGAAGCGTATTCAACTTCAACTGGAATGCGGGTAAGTTCCTCCAGCAGGTATTCGCCCACTAGACCTGCATGCCAAGAGGTTCCGCAAGCAACAATGATGATTCGTCGAGCATTCGTAAGTTTTTGTTCGTAGTCTCGAATTCCTCCGAGCGAAATGATGCCTTTGTCGGCGCGGATACGGCCCCGCATACTGTCGTGGATGGAGCGTGGCTGCTCATATATTTCCTTCATCATGAAGTGATCGTAGCCACCTTTTTCAATGGCTTCCAAGTGCAACTCCAATTCTTCAACGAAAGGCGTCTTCTCTTCCTTTAATATGGTAAACAGCTCCATTTTCTGACCTCTCGTCAGAACTGCAATTTCTTCATCCTTGATGTACACAACTTCTTTGGTGTACTCTATGAAGGGAGTTGCGTCGGAGGCAATGTAAAAGCTACCGTTCTTGATGCCAACGACCATCGGGCTACTCTTGCGCGCTGCCACCATGGTGTCAGGTTCGGAGGAAGACATCACAAGAATTGCATAGGCACCAACTACCTCATTCAAGGCCAAGCGAACAGCTTCTTTCAAGTCGGTTTGATGAATTTTCTTAAGCTCTTCAATCAGGTTGATTAGAACCTCAGTATCTGTATCGCTCTTGAACGAGTAACCTCTTTTGATAAGCTCTTTCTTTAGAGCTTCGTAATTTTCAATAATTCCATTGTGAATGATTACCAATTCCCCAGACTGAGAGAAGTGTGGGTGAGCATTGATGTCGTTTGGTTCTCCATGAGTAGCCCAACGCGTGTGCCCCATTCCCATAGTAGATTGAGGAGTTTCTCCTGCCATGTGGGCTTCTAAGTCGCTGACTTTTCCTTTGCACTTAAAGAGCTTGATGTCACCGTTCATTAGGGCAACACCCGAGCTGTCATAACCTCTGTATTCTAATCGTTTGAGGCCTTTGATGATGATGGGCAAGGCCTCATCTGTACCAATATATCCTACAATTCCACACATGATTATTCAGGGATTGAGAGTGTCAGATTGAGTTTAATTCTATTTTCTCCTTCCGACCCTTCTAGTATCGTTCGGAAAGTGTTGTGTGAAAACGTGACATAGCCCGCCTCATCGGTTAAAACCCATTCTTTATTTTCATAATCACCATCAATGATGCCTTGAACGTATTTAGTCACATTGAACTCGTACGCTTGAATGCTTGAGTTGTAAGAGCCGCCGAATGGCTCTGCCGCATAGATCGGGATGAATTGAGCTTGTTGTGCCGAATCTTGTAATGACAAGAAAAGCCTTGAGTGTATTGGGAAGTCTACAGTTTCATTCACTACGGGGAAAACTAAGGAAGCTTTGTGTATGGTTGGCTTAAGGGCCGACAAACTTTCCAAGTATGGGATGTTTATTTCCACTTTTAGTCCGCCACCAGATTGGACGTATACTCGATCCTTACCTGCTTCTTCTGAGCCCAATTTTGAAAGAACTGAGGAGTTCGAGTATTCATCGTGAGTTATTGTATTGACTACATCTTGACTTGGACCAATAGGAAATTCGATGTTGTAGTGTTGGTTCAAACTGTCAACGGCGTAAAACTCATCCGTAAAGTAAATCTTCATTCGGCTGAACTCAGAAAAAGGCAAAAAGCGAAAAATGGCGCCCGTGTTTGAACTTGGGTTTTCGTTACGAACTTGAAGACCTTTGAATGCCTCACCAAAGGCCCCGTTGTCTGCATAGGCAGATTCGTCCATGCTCAAAAGTCTTTTGACAAATTCACTGTTCAGTGGGATTTTAAGTGAAGGAAGCTCCTCCTCACCGTCTACAAAGCGACTTTCGGTTGGTTTAAATCCCTCAGAGGAGATGTTTTGTCCAACTTGATTGAACTCTGTCGGAATGACTTGATTTGAGTAGTAATTCAAAGAGTCTATTATTCCTTCCGTGAGTTCATGCACTCGAAGGTCTTGACCGTCATCGAGATTCCCGTAATAGTCGAAGTAAGTAAGGAACAAGAAGGCTGAGTCAATGCGTAAATTTTTAACAACGCTGAGATCCAAGCTCCCTTGGGGTAATTCGAACTTCGTGCTAAAGGAGGCTGAGGTTGTTCCGAAAGTTTGGTCGTAGGTAGTGCCGAGGAGGGCGTAGTTGCTGTTGTCGGTGCGGATGGAATCCTCTCTTATCGTTTGAGCTGCAATGCTGAAGCTGTCCAATTCAAGGACTTCATACTTCTGAGCATCGTTTTGGATTCCTGTACCTACCAGGGAGTCCTTTTCGCAAGATATGAACAGGCTTGAAAAAAGAATTGCAGCCCCAGAGAGAAGCTGCAATCCTGATATTTTTTGAAACATTGAGTCGGTTTACGAATCGATCAAAACGGAAGACTCTTCCAAAATATTGTCGTAGAACTCATCGTAGGCGTCTACGTAATCTTCATTTCCTTGAAATTCCAATACGTGATCTACTTTACTCGTGAGTTCAAGTTTGTGGGCGGCATCAATATTCTCAGAACCGAGAACCAGCGCATCAGCATGTTGTGCAGCGCAAATTTCTAAGTTTTCTAGACTTGGATTCTGAAGAGATTCAATTTCAGAAACGTCAATTCCGTCTGCTTGAATCTTATTGTACAAGCTGCGGTTTACTTTCTTGACGTCAGAAGTATTTTCATATGCACTGAAAACAATCTTACTGTTCGCGAAAATCGGATCATTCTTATAGGCAGTTCGGATGTAAAGTGGCAACATTGAAGTGAACCAACCGTGGCAATGGATGATGTCTGGTGCCCAACTTAATTTCTTCACTGTTTCAAGAACTCCTTTACCAAAGAACATCATGCGTTCGTGGTTGTCGGTGTGAATTTCACCCTCTGTACCTTGGAATACAGACTTTCTTTTGAAGTACTCTTCGTTATCGATGAAGTAAACCTGCATTCTGGCTTGTTGAATGGAAGCTACTTTTATAATTAATGGATGATCGTGATCATCGATGATTAGATTCATCCCAGAGAGACGTATCACTTCATGAAGTTGATGTCTGCGTTCGTTAATGCAACCGAAACGGGGCATAAACGTTCGAATTTCTTTACCTTTTTCTTGAATCCCTTGTGGTAAGAATCTGCTGACATTTGACATTTCAGATTCTGGTAAGTAAGGGAAGATTTCTTGCGATACGTATAGAACTCTGGGCTTCGACATAGTAGAAATTACTTTTTTTGGAGCCTACAAAAGTACAAAAAAATACCTTTCGCAATCGGTTTCTCTGCTCTATGAACCGCAGAGCTTCTAGAATTGACATATATAATATATTGGAAACAGTAAGTAGCAGTGAGCAGGTACAGCTTCAATTGAAGTCGTGGAGAGCTGAGAGTATGCGCATAGGTTTTGTGCCAACCATGGGTGCCTTGCATGAGGGGCACATCTCCCTCTTGCGAAAAGCGCAAGAGCAGTGTCAGAAGGTGATTGTCTCAATTTTCGTGAATCCAACACAGTTCAACGATGCCAAAGATTTATCGAACTATCCGAGAACCTTGGAGCGAGATTCCCGACTTCTGGAAGCCAATGGACTTGATCTGTTATTCGTGCCTTCGGCAAAGGAGATGTACCCAAATGGATTGCAGAAGGAAACCTACGAATTCGGTTCTTTAACGGTAGGAATGGAGGCGGCGAATCGGCCTGGCCATTTTGATGGTGTGGCAACCGTTGTCTCACACTTATTCGATGCTTGCAGTCCGGATGTGGCCTTTTTTGGTGAGAAGGATTTTCAGCAACTTCAAATCATTCGGGCATTGGTTAGTCTTCAAAACCGCCCAATTGAAATTGTTGGATGTCCGATAATGCGCGAAGAAAGCGGATTGGCTATGAGCAGCAGGAATCAACTCTTGAGCCCTGAAGCACGCCAGAACGCCGCTGTCATCTATAAAAGTTTGAAGGAGCTGCGAGAGCAAGCTCATAAAGTGGAACCTAAAAAGCTGAAAGAAGACTTCAAGGAAAAACTTAAAGGGATTCCAAATGCGGAACTTGAATACATTAAAATCTGCGACGAACGCGGCCTGCTGGAAGTTAATGAATTGAATTCAAACGAACAACTAAGAGCCTTTGCGGTTGTTCGATTTGAAGGTGTTCGATTGCTCGATAATCTGAGCTTATTTCCATAATTTTGCCGCCGCATGAAAATAGAGGTTTTAAAATCCAAAATTCACCGAGTTAGCATCACAGAAGCGAACTTGAACTACATTGGAAGCATTACCATCGATCAAGACTTGATGGAGGCTGCGAATCTAATTGAAGGAGAAAAAGTTCAGGTGGTGAACATAAATAATGGCGAGCGTCTAGAAACATACGTCATCAAAGGTGAACGAGGTTCTGGAAAAATCTGTTTGAATGGGGCAGCTGCCAGAAAAGTTGTGGTCGGTGATATTGTGCTCATCATCTCATATGCCATCTTAGATTTTGAAGAAGCCAAAAGCTTCAAGCCAAGCATCGTCTTTCCAAACGAGCAAACCAACTCATTAAAGCCTTAAAGTTGAAAAAGGCCGTACTGAATTTCCTCAAAATCGGAATCTCTTTGGGTCTTGGGATATTTCTCATTTATTGGTACTACAGCGGTCTCAGCGAGAATGATAAGGATGAAATTCTAAATGCATTTTCCAACACGAATTACGGTTGGATTCTTTTCTCACTGGTATTTGCGGTTCTCAGTCATCTGAGTAGAGCTTGGCGTTGGAAGTACACGCTTGAGCCCTTAGGCTTTAAACCACGTTTTTGGAACAGCTTTTTTTCCGTCATGATTGCTTACTTGGTCAATCTTGCAATACCTCGTTTAGGCGAAGTAAGCAGGTGCGGAGTGATGAGTAGGTTTGAAGGAATGCCCTTTCAGAAATTATTAGGAACCGTCATTGCAGAGCGGCTCGCAGACTTCATCATACTCATGAGTCTAACAGCTTTTGTGGTCATCATTCAATTTGAAATCATCGGTGATTTTTTAATAACCGGCTTCACAGATCTTTCCGCAAAATTTTCAGCTGGTTTTGTCATTGGTATATTTTCCTTTTTAGCAATTGGGGCGCTGGCTTTCTTTTACATCCTGTTTAGATCGAAACTGGACAACCCTTTCATTCACAAAGTCAGGGATTTTTTCCGCGGACTGTACGATGGGATTTTATCCATCTTAAAAATGAAAGATAAGTGGGCATTCTTGGGTCATACTGTATTCATCTGGCTCATGTATCTCGTAATGTTTTACGTCTGCTTTTTCGCTCTTCCGCAAACTTCCGAAGTGCCTTACGGAGGTGTCCTAACTGCATTCGTAATGGGAGGTTTTGCGATTGTTTTTACCAATGGTGGTATTGGTGCCTATCCGCTAATCATTATGGCAGTGCTGTCGCTTTATGGAGTAGAACCGAACATAGGCGGTGCCTTTGGCTGGGTTGTATGGACAGCTCAAACGGTTATGCTGATTGTTCTAGGAGCATTATCTTTCCTCTTCATGCCCATCTACAATAACTTTCAAAAGAAAAGGAAAGCCAATGCCATTCCGGGATAAATTACTCACAGTCGATGATTTCATCGCACACTGGAAACAACTTCCGCCTTCAAAGAAGTTGGTGTTTACGAACGGAGTTTTTGATTTACTACACCTTGGGCATATAACTTACTTAGAAGAGGCGAAAGCATTGGGGAGTCACTTGATTGTTGGGCTCAATTCGGATGAATCAACTCGAAATCTAAATAAAGGGACCAGTCGCCCAATTCAAGATGAGAACTCACGCGCACTAATCTTAGCTGCTCTTGAGAGTGTTGATTTTGTTGTCATCTTTAACGACAGCACACCTTTAGAATTGATTTCTCGAATAAAACCCGATGTGTTGGTGAAAGGCGGTGATTACGACCACAATCAATTGGATGAAAATCAAATAGATTTCATCGTAGGCTCCAAAGAAGTTAAAGGCTGGGGTGGGGAAGTAAAGGCGTTGGACGTATTGGAGGGCTATTCCACCACGAACATTGAAGCCAAGATTAGATCAAATGGCGAAGACTAAAGCAACATTCGTTTGTCAAAACTGCGGTGCAAATTCCCCAAAGTGGATAGGGAAGTGCCCTAGCTGCAATGAATGGAACAGCTATGTTGAAGAAGTAGTTAAGAAGGTTTCAAAAGCCAATCCCAATCCTGTAAGTAACAGACAAGCGCCACCCGTTGAGCTTTCGCTCGTTAAACCGACATCCCAAGATCGATACATCTTAGAAGATCGAGAACTCAATCAAGTGCTTGGTGGTGGTTTGGTTCCAGGTTCCATTGTCCTTCTTGGTGGAGAGCCAGGAATTGGAAAATCTACACTGAGCCTTCAGGTAGCGAAGGATTTTAAAGGAAAGGTGCTATACATTTCTGGTGAAGAGAGTCCAGAGCAGATTAAAATGCGCTCCGATCGACTTCTTGGGAAGGCGGATGACTTATTTGTTTTTGGCGAAACCTCGAGCTCAGAAATTTTAAGGCAAATGGCCGAGATCGAGCCTCAGATGGTTGTCATTGATTCGGTGCAAACAATCCATTCAGAACTCGTAGAGTCCGCTCCTGGTTCAGTTTCTCAAATTCGTCAGGCCACCGCAGAAATCATTCAATACGCTAAGCAGAGGTCCATCCCTGTCATCCTTATTGGCCACATTACCAAGGATGGTCAAATAGCTGGGCCTAAGGTGCTCGAACACATGGTGGATGTGGTTCTTCAATTTGAAGGCGATCGTCACCATCTTTTCCGCCTTTTGCGTAGCATGAAAAACCGATTTGGGTCTACCAACGAATTGGGGATTTACGAGATGAAGAATGAGGGTCTCATTGCTGTAGAGAGTCCTTCAAAAGTTTTGATTTCAGATCGGGAAGAAGGATTGAGCGGAATTGCCATTGCGGCTAGCATGGAAGGTATGCGCCCAATGCTTATTGAGACTCAGGCTCTTGTGAGCACAGCTGCATACGGTACGCCTCAGCGGTCTGCGACTGGATTTGATCTTCGTCGATTGAATATGCTGCTCGCAGTTCTGGAGAAGCGCTGTGGTTTTAAGCTTTCCAAGAAAGATGTTTTTCTAAATATGGCCGGAGGAATCCGCGTCGAAGATCCAGCCATCGACTTGGCTGTTATGGCAGCAATCTTGAGCTCCAATGTCGATATTGCTCTTCCAATGCAGAATGTTTATTGCGCCGAGGTAGGACTTTCTGGAGAACTTCGACCGGTGTCAAGAATCGAACAAAGGCTCAAAGAGGCTGAGAAGTTGGGATTTGAACGTTTCTATGCTTCTGAACACAATTTAAGCGGCCTGAATAGAGGCGCCTACAAATTGGAAATTCATGGTTTCAAAAGAATCGATGAGTTGTTCAAACATCAATTGAGTTCTGCTGTTTCCTCAGAATAAGTTCAACTAAGTTTGATTCAGTGAAGGTTTACACAAAAAAGGGTGATTCAGGTAAAACCTCTCTTCTAGGGGGTAGTCGCGTGTCGAAAGATCATGGAAGAATAGAGGCGTATGGCACCGTAGATGAGCTAAATGCACACCTTGGCTTGCTAAGAGATATGGCACCTGACTATGAGGTGTCGATCCAGAGAATTCAGGATGAACTCTTTGATTTAGGCTCTTTATTGGCGATGGAAAAAGGCGAGAACTCCTTCAATCTTCCCGAAATCCAAGAGCACCAAATCAAACGCCTGGAAAAGGAAATTGATGAATTCAATGAAGATTTATCAGATCTTAAAAATTTCATCATACCTGGTGGGTGCTTGGCAGCCTCGCAAGCACATATAGCTCGCACTGTTTGTAGACGAGCTGAACGCAATCTTGTGACCCTGAGCGAGGTGGAAATTCTCGACACCAAACTTTTAGCCTACTTAAATCGTCTATCAGATTACTTCTTCGTTTTGGCACGTCACATTACCCTGACTCAGAAAGGAATCGAAACGATTTGGAAATCAGGTAATTAAGAAATTACTTTCTGTGATGAAAAAAAGATAGAATCGCATCACGAAAAAATTACATTTGCAAAAATTCGCACACTATGTATTGGACTCTTGAACTAGCCTCATACCTCGAAGATGCTCCTTGGCCAGCCACCAAAGAAGAGCTCATTGATTACGCCTTGCGTAGAGGTGCTCCTTTGGAGGTTGTTGAAAATCTTCAGGAAATTGAAGATGAAGGTGAGTCGTATGATACCATTGAAGACATTTGGCCAGACTACCCTTCTAAAGAAGACTTTTTCTTCAACGAAGACGAGTACTAGGTATACTCCTTCCACAAAAATTTTGACATTAGCCGCAATACAGATGAGTCTGATGCGTCTACCTTAAAGCTTGTCCTAGGGCCAAAATTCGGAGCCTAGCCTTGGCGATTTTGCACTTCTTTTTAGGCTACTTTTGCGCTCCGTAATAGAAGGACTTACAATGCTCGAATCGTTAAATAAACTCCTCGGAAAATTTCTAGGAAACAAGTCGGATAAAGACATTAAGGAAATCATGCCTTTGGTTGACGAAGTGAATGTCTTCGCAAAGCAATTTGAGTCCCTATCTCACGATCAACTGAGAGCCAAATCCGAAGACCTCAAGAAGAGAATAAAGGATTATGTTGCTGATGAGCTCACGCAAATTGCTGACTTACGAAAGCAAGGTGAAGAGGCTAAAATCGAGAATAAAGAGGGTTTTTATAATCAAGTAGACGCACTTGAAGAGCGTGTTGATGAAAAGATTGAGGAAATATTATTGGAGATTTTGCCAGAGGCTTTTGCCATCATAAAAGACACTTCGAGACGTTTTTCTGAGAACACAGAAATCCCCGTTACTGCCTCAGAACTGGATGTGATTTTGAGTCCGGAGCGCGACTTCATTGAAATCAAGGGTTCTTCAGCCGTTTATTCAAATTCATGGGATGCTGCAGGTGGATTGGTCACCTGGGACATGATTCACTACGACGTTCAGTTGGTTGGTGGTATCGTGCTTCACCAAGGGAAAATCGCCGAGATGGCTACGGGTGAAGGAAAGACTTTAGTGGCTACTCTTCCCGTATTCCTAAACGCACTTGCTGGTCGCGGAGTTCATCTTGTAACGGTGAACGATTACCTCGCTCGTAGGGACTCCGAATGGATGCGACCAATCTTTGAATTCCATGGCCTACGCGTCGATTGCATCGATAAGCATCAACCTAATTCCGACGCAAGAAGAAAAGCCTACGAAGCCGACATTACCTATGGAACAAACAATGAGTTTGGTTTCGATTACCTGCGAGACAATATGTCGAGCAAGCCAGAGGATTTAGTTCAGATAAAACATCACTACGCCATTGTCGATGAAGTTGATTCTGTTCTGATTGACGATGCACGAACTCCATTGATCATTTCAGGTCCGACTCCGAAGGGAGACGAGCATCAATTCATGGAATTGAAACCTTGGGTTGAAAGGCTTCATGCGGCACAGAGAAAATATGTCACTGGGGCTTTATCGGAAGCGAAGAAGCTTCTTTCCTTAAATGACGAGAATACGCCCGATAAAAAAGAGCTTTCTCAGAAATTAAGAGAAGGTGGATTGGCTCTTCTGAGAGCTTATAGAGGTTTGCCGAGAAATAAGGCTCTCATCAAATTTTTGAGTGAGCCAGGAATACGTCAGCATCTAACAAAAACAGAGAATCACTACCTACAGGATCAATCGAAAGAAATGCCTTTTGTCGATCAGGAGTTGTTCTTTGTGATTGAAGAGAAAATGAACTCGGTTGAATTGACAGAGCAAGGTCTGGAACTCATCACCGGGGAAGGTAAAGACACAGATTTTTTCGTTCTTCCAGATCTTTCCACTGAAATAGATCGCATCGAGAAATCGACGGATTCGGACCAAGATAAGATTCAGCAGAAGGACAGCCTCATTGCAGAGTATTCTGAAAAGACGGAACGCATTCATACGGTGAATCAACTCTTGAAGGCATACACCATGTTCGAATTGGATGTGGAGTATGTTGTGATGGACAATCAGGTGAAAATCGTCGATGAGCAGACAGGGCGAATCATGGAAGGCCGACGTTATTCGGACGGTTTGCATCAAGCCATTGAAGCCAAAGAGAAAGTGAACATCGAGGCTGCCACTCAAACCTATGCGACGATTACACTGCAGAACTACTTCCGCATGTATCATAAGTTGGCTGGGATGACCGGTACGGCCGAGACCGAAGCTGGAGAATTTTGGGAGATTTACAAATTGGATGTTGTTGTAATTCCAACGAATCGTCCAATCGTCCGCGACGACATAAATGACCTCATTTTCAAAACGGCTCGCGAGAAGTACAACAATGTAATCGACGAAATTGAGCGCCTCGTTGGCGATAAACGACCGGTATTGGTTGGAACAACCTCGGTTGAAATCTCTGAGCTCTTGAGTCGAATGCTCAAGCGTAAGAACATAGGTCATCAGGTTCTCAACGCCAAACTGCACCAAAAGGAGGCCGATATTGTGGCCTATGCCGGAAAGCCTGGAACCGTGACCATCGCCACCAACATGGCTGGTCGGGGAACGGATATTAAGCTTGGCGATGGCGTAAAGGCCGCCGGAGGTTTAGCCATCATTGGTACTGAACGTCACGATTCACGACGTGTCGACCGTCAGCTCCGAGGACGGGCAGGTCGTCAAGGAGATCCAGGTTCTTCTCAGTTCTATGTCTCTTTGGAGGATAAGTTGATGCGAATATTTATGTCGGATCGTGTTGCCAAAATTATGGACCGATTAGGCTTGAAAGAAGGCGAAGTGATTCAGCACAGTATGATCACCAAGTCCATCGAACGAGCCCAGAAGAAAGTAGAGGAGAACAACTTCGGCGTTCGTAAGCGACTGTTGGAATATGACGATGTCATGAATCAACAGCGCGAAGTGATCTACAAGAAAAGAAAGCACGCCTTATTTGGTGAGCGACTTGAGGTGGATATTGCCAATTCGATGTACGATATTACTCGCGACATTGTAGCAGGTCATCAAGCGGATCGAAATGTAGAAGCCTTCCGTTTGGATGCACTCAAATTTTTGGGTCTAGACTACCAGATAGCCCAGGAAGACTTCTTGAAAAGAAATTCCCAAGAATTGATTGATGAAGTCTATGCAAAAGCCGTAGACCACTATCGTGCAAAGTCGTCCCAAATCGCAAGCAGCGCGCTTCCTGTTTTACAGCGCGTTCTTGTGAACGAAGGACATAAATACGAGAACATCGTAATTCCATTTACTGACGGTCGCAATGGAATCCAAGTGGTTTGCCACATGAAGAACGCTGTTGAATCTGAAGGACGGGATCTAGTTGTTGCTCTTGAGAAGGGAGCTACCTTGGCGATGATCGACACTGCATGGAAGGAGCATTTGCGTCAGATGGACGATTTGCGACAATCGGTTCAAACAGCTTCATATGAACAGAAAGATCCACTGCTCATTTATAAGTTCGAATCCTTTGAGCTGTTTAAGAGAATGATCGATGAGGTGAATAAAAAGATCATTTCGTTCTTGATGCATGCCAATCTTCCGCAACAAGAGAAGACCCAAGTTCAGGCAGCGCCGACTCCAAGAAAAAGTGATCAGCCCAAGCTTCAAACGGGTCGAGGTGGAAACAGCAGCTCAACCGGTGACATCGCAGGCAAACAGAATTACAATGATCCTTCCGCGAATCGCGAAAGAGAACGCCCGGAGCCGGTAAAAGCTGATTTAAAAATTGGTCGGAATGAACGCGTTCGAATTCAGAACGTTTCGACGCAAGAGATTAAAGAAACAAAGTACAAACAAGCGGAACCGCTTCTTCAGAGTGGTTCGTGGGTAATGGTTGAACAAAGCGCTTAAACAAAAGCGGGAGTGTCCTGTTGATAGGCAGAGATGGAAAAGGAAATCTTAGAAAAAAAGGACGTCACGATTCTTTTTGCTGGCGACAGCGGAGATGGGATGCAACTGACCGGTAATCAGTTCACCTTCACCAGTGCATTGTTTGGTAACGACGTTTCAACCTTCCCTAATTTCCCTGCAGAGATACGAGCCCCTCAAGGCACCGTAGCAGGCGTAAGCGGATTTCAATTGCGCTTTGGTAGTGTCGAGGTTTTTACCCCAGGGGATGACTCTGATGTACTTGTCGTGATGAATGCAGCGGCGCTCAAAGCGAACATTTCAAAGCTCAAAAGAGGTGGAGTTGTCATTGCGAATACTTCCGGCTTTGACAACAAAAATTTGAAACTTTCTCATTATGAAGTCAATCCGTTGGAAGACGGTTCTTTGGATGATTATGAGTTGCATGAGGTCGACATTACAAGCCTAACTCGAGAGGCGCTTGTTGATTCGGGCTTGGCCCGTAAGGACGTTGATCGAAGTAAAAACATGTTCGTCCTAGGCTTTTTGTACTGGATGTACAGCCGAGACTTGGCGAGCACCATTCAGTTCATCGAAGAGAAGTTTGCAAAAAAGCCCGAACTGATTGAGTCCAACTTAAAGGTTCTAAAAACTGGATATCACTATGGAGATACCAGTGAGACTTTTGGAACGCGATATCAAGTAAAAAAGGCAAAGTTGCCTAAAGGAAAGTATCGCAGTATTATGGGAAACCAAGCTGCAGCATACGGAATCATTGCAGCCGCGAAACAAGCGGGTTTGAAAACATTCTACGGATCGTATCCAATTACTCCGGCTTCCGATATTCTTCATGAGCTTTCAAAACATAAAAACTTCGGAGTAAAAACTTACCAAGCCGAAGACGAAATTGCTGCCATTTGTGCTGCAATCGGCGCTTCTTTCGGTGGAGCATTGGGCGTAACAGCTTCTTCAGGTCCTGGAATTGCTCTTAAGGGGGAGGCTTTGGGCTTAGCTGTGATGCTGGAACTTCCACTGCTCGTAATCAACGTTCAGCGCGGTGGGCCCTCTACTGGTCTTCCAACCAAAACTGAGCAATCGGATTTGATGCAGGCACTCTATGGAAGAAATGGGGAAGCTCCAATTCCGGTTATTGCTGCACGAACACCTTCAGATTGCTTCAGTTCGATTATGGAAGCCATTCGAATTTCTGTTGAGCACATGACACCAGTGATGTTTTTGTCCGATGGCTACTTGGCCAACGGAGCAGAACCTTGGGCATATCCAGAGGCGAAAGATTTACCGAAAATCACGGTTCCTAAGGTGACGCAAAAACCAGCTGAGGGTGAAGCGTATCTTCCTTATTTACGTGATGAAAAGCTTGTTCGAGAATGGGCCATTCCAGGAATGGAAGGACTCATGCACCGTTTGGGAGGACTCGAAAAAGAAGATCGTACAGGAAACATTTCTTACGACCCCGAGAATCATGAAAAAATGGTTCGTCTGCGTGCCGAAAAGGTCGAGCGCATCGCGGATTTTATTCCAGATTTGAAAATCGAGCAAGGTCCAGAAAAGGGAAAAGTATTGGTTTTGGGCTGGGGTTCTACTTATGGCTCGATTCGTATGGCAGTGGATCAATGCATTAAAGAAGGCCTTGAAGTATCGCAAGCACACTTCCGATACCTCAATCCATTCCCGAAGAACACAGCCGAAATTATGGCCTCATTTGATCATGTAATCATTCCTGAAATCAATGACAAGCAACTAGTGCATGTGATTCGAAGTAAGTTCTTGATGGATGCAATTCCATTCTCAAAAATTCAAGGTTTGCCTTTTACATCTTCTGAATTGGTGGCTAAAATCAAAGAAATTTACGCATGACGGGATCTAAATTACGTGCGAAGGATTTCGAAACAGATCAGGATGTACGATGGTGTCCGGGCTGCGGCGACTATGCGATTTTAAAGCAGGTTCAAACAGCCTTTGCCGAACTAGGGATGGAAAAGGAAAACACAGTTTTCATTTCCGGAATTGGTTGCTCCTCTCGCTTCCCATATTACATGGACACTTATGGAATGCATTCCATTCACGGTAGAGCTGCAGCAATTGCAAGTGGTTTGAAGGCGGTTCGAAAGGATTTGAATGTTTGGATCGTTACGGGTGATGGCGACAGTCTTTCGATTGGAGGAAATCATCTCATTCATTTGCTGCGCAGAAACTTTGATGTGAACGTTTTGCTCTTCAACAATGAAATTTATGGTCTAACAAAAGGCCAATACTCACCTACCACACCAGAAGGTACGGTTACAAAGTCTTCCCCTTACGGTGTTCTTGATCATCCTTTCAACCCCTTGGCTTTGGCCTTGGGAGCCGAGGCAACCTTTGTTGCTCGGGCTTTAGATCGCGACCCTCGCCATTTGAAGGATTTAATCATTCGAGCAAATGAACACAAGGGAACTTCCTTGTTGGAAATTTATCAGAATTGTCCAGTTTTTAACGATGGTGCTTTCACTGTGCTCACAGATAAAGACAGCAAACAAGACTCAACGCTTTGGTTGAAAAATGGAGAGCCTCTAGTTTTTGGTGAGAACAACACCAAGGGAATTCTTCTCGATGGATTTAAACCAAAAATCGTTTCACTGGAAGATGGTTATTCCATGGACGACCTGTGGGTGCACGATGAGTCGGACCCATTGAAAGCTCATATGCTCACACGTTTCTTTGGAGATCCTTCTCTTGAAGGAAACTTACCTCGCCCTTTCGGTTTGTTCTATGTGAATGAACGTGAGAGTTACGAAACTGCAATGGACAATCAAGTTCAAGAAGCCTATAACCAGCGTGGGGAAGGTGATTTGGACGCGCTGATTCAAGGCAAGAGCACTTGGGAAATAAACTAGGTTCTCCTGGGTAACATTTCTTAAGTTCAAGCACTCTAGAAGATTCCTGTTCTAATTCTCATTTAATTCGTGCACCTTTTTGCAGCACTTCACTTTGCAATGGGAATGAAATTAAGTGTGGAATGTCGTAATTGCGTTTTGTATTGCGTGCCTTTTTATTAAGCCTGACTTAATTTTCCAATCTTTGCAGTACCAAAAAACATACACGCATGGAAATTCATAAAGCAGCGGTTGGGGTTTACGACTCACACAATAAGGCCATCTCGGCTGTAAAGAGACTACATAAACACGGCGTTGAAGTAGATAACATTTCCCTCATAGGTAAAGCAGAGATCGTTGAAGATCATCTGCATGCTAAACAAGAACCGATTTAACAAAAGTTCCTATTCTAATTGGGGCTGTCCTCGGACCAGTACTCGGGATTCTTGCAGGGGTCAGTATTGTAGCCATTCCGGGTTTAGGCTTTTTTTAGTAGGAGCTGGAGCAATTGCAGGAGCTTCTGGAGGCTTGGCCCTTGGTGGAATTAGCGGTGGCTTGGCTAGTACGCTAATGTCCTTAGGAATCAAAAAGGATGAATTAGTTCGCTATAAGCAACATTTAGAAACAGGAAGCTTTATGGTGATAGTGCACGGAACGGATAAAGAGATTCATGAAGCGCAGCACATTCTTCATACAGAAGGGACGCATTTCGAACTGGATACGCACTAGTCTTTTACCAGAAATTACATGAAGCGGCTTATGCCGCTTTTTTTTTGCCCGAAGCCCAGAGAAAATAGAATCCAATGAGGATGAAGGGTAGACTCAGCCATTGCCCAGTTGAGAGCAAACCGCCCAAACTTGACTCAAATCCACCTTGGGAGTTTTTCACGAATTCCACAAAGAAACGGGCAGTAAATAGCAAAATTAGGAACATCCCTAAAAGGGCTCCGCTCCTTTTCCCCCAATCTCTTTTCCAATAAAGGATGTTTAGAATTCCAAAAATGATGAGGTAGCAGAAGGCTTCATACAACTGTGCGGGATGCCTTGGAATCATTGGGTCAGCAACATTTGCTAAGGTGAACACAAACGACCACGGAGCGTCGCTTGGAAGGCCAATGATTTCATGGTTTGTAAGGTTGCCCAGTCGAATAGAAGCAGCTGCCACCGCTGCGACGAGGGCGACTCTGTCAAGGAAATAGATTGTAGGCTTTTTAACCCTTCTTGCAAAGAGCCAACACGCTAGAACCAAACCAATGGTAGCACCATGACTTGCTAAACCACCTTGCCAAATTGCCGGAATTTGACCTGGGTTCTGCGAGTAATAGTCCCAGTCGTAAAAGAATACATGACCAAGTCGCGCGCCTACAACAGTGCCGACCATCATGTACAGAAGTAGGTTGTCCATCCATTTTGAAGGCATTCCCTCTGCTTTCAGCATGCGGTCCATGAAGTAGTAGGAAATGAGGAAGGCCGTGGCGAACAAGATGCCATACCAGCGCACGCCACGGTCTAAAAAAGGAAGTTTGAAAGCGACGGGGTCGACCGTCCAAGTGATGGAAAGGAGTTCTTGCACAGAGAGTAGTTTCCGCAAATATAATCCTTGTCCAAGGCGGAGCGGAAATCGACTAACATTGTAATCGAAAAGAAGCGAAAATTGATGAAACCACCACGCGCAGAGAAAGTACCAAAGTCTCTTGAAATTCACGGGCACAAGCGCATCGATGAATATTACTGGTTGAACGAACGTGAGAACCCTAAGGTCATCGATTATCTAAATCAGGAGAACAGCTTTCTGAAGTCTGAGTTGGCGCATACCGAGGAATTGCAAGAGGAGCTTTTTCTTGAAATGAAGTCGAGAATAAAGGAAGACGATCAGTCGGTGCCCTTTGAGTTGAATGACTATTGGTATTACACCCGCTACGAAGAGGGTAAGGAGTATCCGTATTACTGTCGAAAACTCGGAAGCCTAGAAGCGCAAGAAGAAATCATTCTTGATGTAAATGAAATGGCCGAAGGGCAAGCCTTTTGCAACGTTAAAGGCATCTCGATTCATCCAAACAATCAACTCATGGCATTCGGAGTTGATTTCGTGGGAAGAAGGCAATATGAGATCAAGATCAAGAGTCTCCAGACTTCCAACATTTTAGAAGACAGCATTGAAAATACCACTGGAGGTTCGGTTTGGAGTCAAGCGGAAGATCAGCTGTTTTACACCGAAAGGGATGAGACCTTAAGATCAGCACGCGTTATGCGTCATGAGCTCGGCACCTCTTCCAAGGACGATGTTTTGGTGTACGAAGAGGAAGATGAAACCTTCGATGTATCAGTGGGAAAATCTAAGTCCAAAAAATATCTCGTTATTTCAAGTCATTCGACCCTTTCGAGTGAATTTCAGTTACTCGAGTCCAGTAATCCAAAAGGAGAATGGCGGATTTTTCAGGAACGTGAACGCGATCATGAATATTCCATCGATCATTTTGAGGATGCTTTTTTCATTATCACAAATTGGAAGGCTAAGAACTTCCGCTTGATGAAATCCGGACTGTGGGAAACGTCTAAAGAACACTGGGAGGAAGTGCTCGCGCATCGCGATGACGTGATGATTGAAGACCTAGAAATTTTTCGCGATTACATGGTTTTGGAGGAACGCTACAAAGGCATCTCACAAATGCGTGTTTTCAATCAAAAAGATAAATCTGAGCATTACATTCAGTTTCCAGAAGAAGCCTACACAGCCGGAACATCAGTGAACCTTGTGTTCGATACCAAGATCTTGAGATTGGTCTATTCATCCATGACTACACCAGCAACAGTGTTCGATTACGATCTCGACACTCGAGCTTTTACTCTTCTAAAGGAGCAAGAAGTGTTGGGTGGTTTTAATAAGGAGGACTATCGGTCGGAACGTCTCAATGCCATTGTGCGCGATGGAGTTGAGGTGCCCATCTCTTTGGTGTACAAGAAGGGATTCAAAGTCGACGGAAAGAGCCCCTTGTTGTTGTATGCTTATGGATCCTACGGGCACAGTTTAGATCCCTACTTTTCATCGAGCCGTCTTTCGCTGTTGGATCGAGGATTTGCATTTGCCATTGCACACATTCGAGGTGGCGAAGAAATGGGTCGCGATTGGTATGAGAACGGGAAGCTTCTGAAGAAGAAGAACACCTTCAATGATTTTGTCGATTGTGCTGAGTTCCTCCTCGAGCAGAAGTACGTCAAACCAAATTCACTCTTTGCTGCAGGAGGTTCTGCAGGAGGTTTGTTGATGGGAGCTGTGATGAACATGCGGCCGGATCTTTGGGCTGGAGTGTTGGCGGCAGTACCATTTGTGGATGTTGTGACAACCATGCTCGATGAGAGCATTCCATTGACAACGGGGGAGTACGACGAATGGGGAAATCCAAACAATAAGGAGTACTACGATTACATCTTTTCTTATTCTCCCTACGATCAAGTGAAAGAAATGGATTACCCAAATGTGTTGGTTACAACGGGCTTGCACGACTCACAAGTTCAGTATTGGGAGCCCGCCAAGTGGGTTGCTCGCTTGCGAGATAAAAACACGAGTAAAAACCAAATCCTTCTACACACGAATATGGATACAGGACATGGTGGCGCTTCAGGTAGATTTGAATATTTAAAGGAGATTGCCTTGGAGTACGCTTTCCTTCTCGACATTGCCAAACGAACGAAATAATATGAAATTGAAGTTAGTATTGAGCATCTCATTGTTGTGCAGTTCCTTTTTCGGATTTGGCCAACAAATGCTTTCTGGAGGTGAAATCAAAGAAGCTTTGGAAAAGTTCAACACTCTAGGGAGTGTGCTTTACATCGCAGCTCACCCAGACGATGAAAACACCCGAATGATTGCCTGGTTGGCCAATGATCAGAAGTATCGAACGGCTTATTTGTCGCTTACCAGAGGCGACGGAGGGCAAAATTTAATTGGAGACGAAAAGGGAGCCAAATTGGGTTTGATTCGAACCCAAGAGCTTTTAGCCGCTCGGCGTATTGATGGTGGCGAGCAATTCTTTACCAGAGCCGTCGATTTTGGATATTCTCGATCAGCAGACGAAAGCTATCGGAAATGGAATAAGGATGAAGTGCTTCGAGATGTAGTTCAAGTGATCCGTCAGTACAAGCCCGACGTGATCATCACTCGGTTTAATCCCGATGGTTTCAACGGACATGGGCATCATACAGCATCTGCGCTTTTGGTTTCAGAAGCTTTTAAGCTTGCGGCGGATCCGAACGCTTATCCAGATCAACTGAAACGATTGAAGGTGTGGAAGGCAAAACGCCTACTACTCAATGCGAGCACTTGGTGGGATAAGGAACTTCCTGAACGCGCAAAAACAGACCCCAACATTCTTACGGTAGATGTTGGTAGCTATAATGCGAACACGGGAACTTGGACAAATGAATTGGCCTCGCTCAGTCGAAGTCAACATAAAAGTCAAGGCTTTGGAGTTTCCATTGCACGCGGATCGCAGAAGGAGTACTTGAAGCTTACGGCTGGTGAAGAGTTCAAAACAGATTTGATGGATGGTGTGAACACATCTTGGTCACGCGTACCACAAGGCGCTATGATAAATCGAATTTTGGATGAGCTCTTGTTCAAATTCGACGCTAGCAAACCAGAAGCTAGCTTGGCCGAATTGCTTCGGATCAAAAAGGAACTTGACTTAATGCCTAGTTCTAATTGGGTCGATCAAAAGAAAAAGGAATTGAGCTTGATTCTCCGCTCGAGTATCGGTTTGTTTTTGGAAGCAACAACGGAACGAGAATCGGCCTCTTTCGGTGAGAAAATTGAACTGCAAGTCACCAGTGTTTTGGGTGGAAATGTCGACGTTTTCATTGAATCGATTTCGTGCCAAGATTCCGCAAATGAGATTCAAGAGAAACTTGAATTGAATGAGCTGCAAAATTGGAAACTGAGTTTTACCAACAACTCCAAGGAGGTGTCTCATCCATATTGGCTCGACAAAAATTTTGAAAACCTATTTCGAGTTGAAGACCGAACGCAAATTGGAAAGGCTCAGAACGATCCAGCAGTGAAGATTTTGGTCAAACTTAAAATTGATGGCAGTCCGATGCAAGTTGATCTTCCCCTGAGGCACAGATGGACTGACAGGGTTGAAGGAGAGCAGCAGAAGCCCTTTTTAATGTTGCCAGAGTTTACGGTGAATATTTCGGAACCTGTAATGATTTTCTCGGGGAATTTGCCGAAGAAGATGCGAGTAAAAGTTCGCTCACACAAGGATGGTGTTTCCGGAAAATTGAGACTCTACGTTCCAAATTCCTGGAAGGTAGAACCCCAAAACATTGAAGTTTCATTCGTGGAGCGAGGCGAGAAGGAATATGAATTTACTGTGACCCCACCTTTTGTATCCGGGACGGGAACCATTCGCGCATGGGTCGAAAAGGGCAAGGAAATCTACGATCGGTCTTTTGAAGAAATTGATTTCCCCCACATCGAGCCTCAAGTGTATATGCCACATGCTGAGACAAAAGTGGTTCGCCTGGATTTATTGAACCGCGTTCGAACGCTTGCATACATTGAAGGAGCCGGCGACGAGGTGGCTGAGAGCTTGGCTCAAATTGGTTTGCAGGTAAAAAGCATTGAAGCCGCAGACTTGGCATCTGAAAAGCTTTCGAATTACGAGTGTGTGGTGATGGGCGTGAGAGCCTACAACACCAATGAGGAACTGAAAAGTCAACAGCAAAAGCTGATGGATTATGTCTACGATGGAGGCACCTTAATCGTTCAATACAATACCAACCGCGGCCTTAAGGTGGAGAACTTTGGCCCGCTTGACATGAGCCTTGGACGTGGTAGGGTAACAGAAGAAGACGCGAAGGTCACCTTCTTGGCACCGGAGCATCCGATTCTTCAATCTCCCAACGAGATTAAATTGGAGGACTTTGACGGTTGGGTTCAAGAGCGGGGATTGTATTTCGCGAAGGATTGGGATGCGGGTTACGTTCCCATATTATCTTGGAGTGATCAAGGTGAAGAAGCAGAAAAGGGATCCCTCTTGGCACTCAGCCATGGAAAAGGCGTATTTGTTTACACGGGCATTTCCTTTTTCCGTCAATTGCCTGCAGGAGTTCCTGGGGCATATCGCTTGTTCGCCAACATTCTGAGTTTCCGAAAGTAGGATCTGCTAGAGCACCAGCAGATTGCATCCGCGTACATCAGAGTGGTCGAAGCGTCCGAGAATTTCGAACGAGCCGTCTTCATGCATTCGTCCTAAATCGTCTGTTGCAATGAAAGGGCAAGAATACCAGTTTGCTAAGTCGATTACATTGACTCCTCCTACCGAACCTTCCTTCGCATAGCTGAATGGATCGTCGGTTTCACGAATGAATACTTTCATCCAATCGGGACAAGAAAAATAGGATCCGTCAATGGAGTAGGCTTGAGAAAGCAGTTCGGTCATGCCATATTCTGAGTGAATTTTTTTGGTTCCAAAGCCTTCTTGAAGAGCATCATGCAACTCGGTTCGAATCATTTCTTTTTTCCGTCCCTTCATTCCACCAGTCTCCATGATGTGTAAAGATTCAAATTGGAAAGGGCCCAAATCCGCCAGGTCGAGCAGAGCGTAGCTTACGCCGAAAAGCATGACCTTTTCACCCCGGTTCAGCATGCTTTCAATTTTTTTCGGAAGTTCATCGGGCTTATTCAGCCAAAACGAACTCTCGGGTCTTGCTTTTTTGATGAGGTGGTCGACCATATAAATTAAGGAAGAATCACCTTGTTCCAAGTAGGAGGGAAGTAGGGCTAAAAGTGTCCAATTTTCTGTTTGGCCAAATCGATCCTCAAAAGTGGATAGGAAGGATTTCTCATAGAACTCTAAGCGATGAATGTGATGCTTGGAGCGCTCACCACCTCCAGTGGCACTGCTCAAGAAGGTTTTAGCAACCGAACTTTGATGGGTTACAACGTCGTGAGTTTTAAAGAAGGAAATGGGTAAAAAGGGAATGTCGAGAGGGCTTTTCACTTCTTGATTTAAGGTTTGCACAAAGGAGCGGTAGAGTTCGTTGTGCTCCATTTGATAAGTGTAGGCTTCCCAAACGGCTTTTTCGAAGGCAGAATCGTTTCCTTTTAAACTGAATATGTCTTCCACTCCAAGCACTGAGCAAATCTAAGGCTTCGCAGCTTGCTCTATGTTAGTTTTAGGAAGACGAGTAATGTATATTTTTGGCCTGTGAAAAAGCTGATTGTCTTTCTTCTCGTTCTCATCTCAATTGCTTCCTGCAAGATCGAACAGTGCGAAGAGGTTGTTCCAAGTTTGGAGTTTTCGGAGTTTCAACAACGGGGTGGCGATTCGGCTACGATGATTTTAAAGTTTCGGGATTGCGATGGTGATTTTGGTTTTTTGGAAGACGATGTGGACTCGAGTATGGTCAAAGATTCAACCGACCGTTACAACCTATTCATGGATTACTATTACCGCGAAAACGCCGAGTGGAAAAAGTATACACCCCCTGCAGGTTTTCCAGGGTTTTACTATCGAGTGCCAAGGCTTGAAAACAGATCTGTTTCTAGCACATTGGAAGGTGAAATTCACATCGATATGAATGGCTACCACCTCGCATTCTTCGGGGATACATTGCGCTACGAAATATATGCGCTTGACAGAGCGAAAAACATCACTAATATTGTGGAAACGCCAACGATCATAGCAGATTGAGAAATACCATTCTTTTTTTTGGAGCAATGTGCCTCCAACTCGGCGCCTTTGCGCAGCAATCGAGCTCTTTTTATTACATAAGTGATAAGGAAGATTTTTCAATAAACGTCAACGGACGTATGCAAACGCGCTTCTCTGCGCGCTTTTTTGAAGACTCAGCGGCCACAGCAGAAATTTCGCAGCCTCGCATGGAACTTTACCGTTCCCGTTTGAGCTTCAGCGGGATGCTCATGGAGAATACTTTCAAGTACAATTTCCAATTTGGTTTCTCGCAAGAAGGTGATACAGCTTGGAATTTTAGCAAGTTGCTTTACGATGCAGAAGCTACGTGGCGGATTCGCGATAACATTCATCTCAAGTTTGGTCAATTCATTATGCCTGGAAACCTGGGGCGTATGGTCACCTCTGAATATTTCCAATTTGTAGATCGGAGTGTTTTGAGCGGAGCTTATTCACTCGATCGTGACGTTGGTTTACAGCTCAATTGGCGACATTACCTCGGGAGTTTTGTCGTTCGAGAGAAACTTGTCTTGACATCAGGGGAAGGAAGAAATTCTGAAATGAACCTTGGCGGCTTTAATTACGGTTTTCGATTGGAGGTTTTGCCTTTTGGAGAGTTTACGGGAGGAGAGTATTTTGAAGCCGACCTCGCCATAGATGATCGACCTAAGCTTATGTTGGGCTTGGGTTATAACCACAACGACAATTCTCGATACTCTGGAGGCCAAAAGGGGGGAACTCTCTTGTCAGCCGAAAGAGACATTAAAACCTTTTCTACAGATTTACATTACAAAGCTTCGGCCTGGTCTGTATTGTTTGAATACATGAACGTGGCAGTTGATATTCCTGTTGTTTATGACAAGAGTGCCGGATTGATTGTTGGCAATAGCTTCATCGCTGGCGATGGACTAAACGCTCAAGTAGGTTATAAAATTAAAGGCCAATGGGAAGTAGCAGGACGCTTTTCAAGAGTGGCGCCATTGGAGGTCACTCAATTGGGATCATTCAATGAGTACACGGCGGCTTTAAACTATTACATCGAAATGCATCGCATTAAGTGGCAGTTGGACTTTAGCATGCGCCAAGCAGACGATGAGTTGACGAAAGATCTTTTCGTTGTACGGACCCAACTTCAGTTGGGATTCTGATAAAAATCAGATTGTTTTTCTCGGAATGGTATACCTTAGTGGAAACACGACAATTAACCATGAAAACACTTTTACACACAGTTCTTGCTTGCCTCTTCTCGATGGGCTTACAGGCACAACTGATTGAAAATCGAGGATTTGAAGAATGGCTTGATATCAACGAAATCGGGCCGCGATCTTACGAGACCGGAAACATTGAATCCAATGCAGCTGGTGCCGGGAATATCGTCGTTCAAGATTTGAATGCCAAAAGCGGTTCATATGCTTTGCACTTGGAAACAGTGATTCAAGGAGCCGACACTCTTTTCGGATACATCATCAACGGTGATTTTGTCAATCAAACTGGTGGTTTTGCAATCAATCAGCGTCCTGATTCATTGGCTGGTTATTTCAAGTGCGATGTAATGCCAGGAGATACCGCCTTAGCCATTGTCTTCTTTAGAAATGCTGGTGTGCCGATAGGTTTTTGCTCAGCTCCATTTACGGGGACTCAAAGTACCTTTGTGCGTTTCGCGCAAGAGATTACTTGGTTGGTGCCGAGTATCGCTCCTGATTCCGCCATTTTCGCCGCGGCTTCTTCCAATGCAATCAACGAAATTGGAATTGCTGACGGAAGCACATTAACATTAGACAGCATTCACTTTATTGGAACCGGAATTACTCAAAACATTCCAAACAACGACTTTGAAATATGGGATACCCTCACTTTTCATCGCCCTGTAGCTTGGTCGACTTTTGCCGACGACGCATATGCAATCCGATTTGGATTGGTTGAGCGAATTAGCAATCCTTCCGATGTTTATTCTGGTGATTATTCCATTAAAATAAATTCCCTCATTGCTGACAACGACAGTCTTTTTGGACTTCTATCGAAGCAAAAACTCTTTGATAGTAATTCTGGAGGAATTGAATACACTCGAAACGTCGACACCTTGAATGGATACTATAAGTATGTACCGCAAGGAAATGATTCTTCTTTCCTTTGGCTTGAAGTAAAGAACAACGGGGTTTGGGAATTTTTTGGTCGCAATCTACCTGCGGCGGCAAACTGGACATATTTTGAATTGCCATTTGCGACATCTACCATGGGAACTGTAGATTCTCTTAGAATGACCTTTTCAAGTTCAACTCCGGGTGGCTTCGGTAGCGGTAGCTCTTTGTGGTTAGATGAGTTGGATTTTAAAGTCTGTGATTTACCCGATGATCCAGGCGCAATTACTGGATTGGATTCAATGTGTGAAGGAGAGCCTGGAGTTCTGTACTCAATTGATCCGATTGCACATACTCAGTCTTACGTTTGGACGATGCCTTTTGGTTTCTTCATTACCTCAAATCCAGATTCAAATGCAATTCTGGTTGACGTAACTGTTGGCTCAACAGGTGGCGATGTAGTTGTTAGTGGAGCAGTATACTGCGGTGTTGGAAACGATACTAGTCTTACTACTGTGGTAAATGTTACTCCTGCAAAACCAGTTATCTCGGTGAATGCAAGCCAAGACAGTTTAGTGTCTTCGCTGAGTGGGTCAGATTACATTTGGTTCCACAATGGAGTTCAATTAGCAGCTCAGACTCAAACCGTGCTAGGAGCACAAACGGGTGAATACCGGGTAGTTGTAATCAACAACTCATGCGTTTCTGACACTTCAGATGCGTTCTCTTTCTTAGCTCTAAATGTTGGGGAAAGTCTGTCAAGCAGGGTTCAAGTGTTTCCAATTCCTGCCTATGATTATTTGTTCATCGATACAGAACTACAGATCCTTCAAGTGAAATTGATGGATATGAACGGACGATTGGTTCAAGAGGTTCAAGGGTCGATTGAGAAGTTAAACCTTCAGGGTCTTGAAAGAGGAATTTATTCTCTTGAGCTTATTGGAGCTGATTGGAATTATGTGCGTAAAGTCGCCAAACAGTAATTTATAGAAGGTATCTTTAAATCCCTCTTCACATATGTGTTGAGGGCTTTTTTAATTCAACGAGATGAGGTACTTTTTATTGGGAATATTGGCTTTAGTCGGTTCTGCTTGTTCAAATAGTGGCGGGCAATCGGCAGGAGATGAACTCACGACGAAATTTAAGGAGGTCATGGTCGCACATGACTTAGTTATGCCGCGCATGCAGGAAGTTCGAAAATTGAATAAAGCGCTCGATGCACTGCGAAGCGAGGCCGAATCGGATAGTTCGAAATCAGTCTTATCGCTTGATGAGATTAATGCAGCTGCTGACTCACTTGAAATCATTGAAGCTGAGATGATGGAATGGATGCACACTTTTGAAGCCGATCAATCACCAGAAACAAGCGATCAAGAACGATTGAAGTATTTGGAAGAACGGAAGTTGGCTATGGAAAGGGTAGGTGAACATTTTGAACGAAACATTCAATTTGTTGAGGAGCTTGTAAAATGAGATTAATCGCAGCAGCCTTTGTCGCCATCTTTTTAAGTGCTTGTACTTCAGAAACCAAAGAGCTTCCAATCTTAGGTCGTCATGACTTTACTAAGCGAATGGTGGATGGGCAAGAAGTAATGGATACTCTCTATTATTCGATTCCGGATTTTGAGTTCTACGATCAAGACAGCAATCGGGTAAATGAAAATTTGGTTGATGGGAAGATCTATGTAACAGACTTTTTCTTCACTTCATGTCCAAGCATCTGTCCACAAATGAAAAGGAATATGCTGACGGTCTATGAAGAGTTTCTTCAGGAAGATCGTTTTCAACTCCTCTCGCACTCCATCGACTTCATAAAGGACAGCGTTCCAGTGTTGAAGAAGTATGCAGGTAAAATTGGAATATCGAGTTCCAAATGGCATTTGCTCGCCGGCGAGAAGGACGAAATTTACGATATGGCTGAGGCCTATATGGTTGCAGCCAGCGAGGACCCGAAAGCACCCGGCGGTTTTGCGCACTCAGGAGCATTTATTCTCGTCGATGGAGAAGGTCACATCAGGGCCTATTACGACGGCACAACAAAAGAAGACACTGAGCTGTTGATTAAAGACATTTACACTTTGCTGAATGCGACTCCATAGATTACTTGTTGTCTTCCCAATTTTCCTTATTTCATGCTTCACAGTTGAAGATAATAGCGGGAAATCAAGTTATTTGACCCATTGTGCCTCCTGCCATGGAGAATCTGGAAAAGGTTTTCAAGAACTCATTCCACCACTGAACCAAGCGGATTACGCTCAAGAAAACACCGATCGACTGGCTTGCATTATAAAGTACGGAATTGAGGGAGAAGTTGAGGTAGAGGGTGTTGTGTACGATCAACCTATGGCTGGAATACTTGATTTGTCACCAGAGGAGATCACTAACATTTTGAATTTTCTTGTGACAGATTTTAAACTTAGGGACAAGAAATTTCAATTGACTGAAGTTCGCACTCAACTTTCCAGATGTCAATAGATTCTCAGAAACGAAAAAATCTATATTTGCACTCCTAAATTTTTAGGGCGATTAGCTCAGTTGGTTCAGAGCATCTGGTTTACACCCAGAGGGTCGGGAGTTCGAATCTCTCATCGCCCACCAGTAAAAGCCTCATCCGCTATGCAGATGAGGCTTTTTTTATTCTTCTAGCTCGAGCTTGCTCGAATGCGCAGAAGAATAAAAAAGGCCGGCTTGTCGTAGACAAGAGGCTTTAATCTCAATGAGAAGCCCGAGTTTTAATTCTGAACAATGATTAAGGCTCTAGGTTATCTTTGATGTGATGACTAAATGGAAAGTCCTTCTCATTCTTCTATTCCCTGTCTTCAATCTAGAAGCTCAAGAATGCATCGGAGGGAATATTGCCACCAATGAGGCATTCCTATATGGCCGCTTTGAAGTTTCCATGCAATCGGCTAGAGGCAATGGAGTCGTTTCATCGTTCTTTCTATACAACCTCGACCTTGGATGTAATTGGCCCGAAGAGAACAACGAGATCGACATAGAAATGACTGGTGACGATGAGGGAATCTTGTTCACCACTCATTATCCTGGTCCATGGTATTATACCGATTCCTTAGGCATGGGATTCGACCCTCATGCTGCATTGCACGACTATGCCATAGAATGGGAGCCGGGAATTGTACGTTGGTTTGTAGATGGCCAATTGGCAAATGTGCAGGATCATAGTTTTGTAGCTGGCTTACAATATCCGCTCAGGGTGATTATGAATCTGTGGGTTTCTAAAATACCTTCTTGGGTTGGAGTTTGGGATCCCGCCATCATGCCACTTGAATCGATGTACGATTACGTGAAAGTTTACGAATACACTCCGGGAACAGGCAACTATGGCACGAACTCGAATTTCACTCCATTATGGGAGGAAAGCTTCGACTCTCTAGATACCAAGAGATGGTTCATTGAAAAATTTGGAGGCTTTGATGGGAATGCCTGTGCCTTTAAACCGAGCAGCGTAGAATTTCGGAACGGGAAGATGTTCCTGCAAGTAGAGGAGGAACCCGCAAGCTTGGGTAAAATTCCAGTCAGCTTTTCGTTGGATGCAAGTAGCTTGGCTATGGACGCGGGTGACGTCATTTTTTTGAATGGAACCTTCAACAATTGGTGTGGAAACTGTGAACCGTTATCAGAGACGAATGGAGTTTGGTCCACAACCATCGATCTCGAGCCTGGTAAGTATGAGTACCTCTTTTCGAAAAATTTATGGGAAGAAACTGGAGGAGCTCCAAAGGAAAGTTCCTGCGACTTTAACCCGTGCGACGAATACACGAACTACGGCTTTGTTATAGATAATGGGTCAAGTCCACTCGTGCTCGACACCCCATGTTGGGGAGAGTGCGTGACTTGCGAAAGAGTTGGCTTAGAAGATGAAATTCGAAAGTCCGCGGACCCGCAGCTATTCAAAGTAACGGATGTTTTGGGCAGAGAGACTTCTCAAAAAAGTACCGGTATTTTGTTCTTCCAATATTTGGACGGCAGAGTCGAGCGGCGGTTTGTCTCCCCAGACTGATTTTAGCAAGAAATCGATTCCTTTCTGAGAATTCTTGAACGATAAGTTTTCTCTAAATTGCGCTTCCAATTAAAACGACACAATCATGAGATTAATCAATAGCACACTGTTAATCGCCTTAGTAGTTGCGTTCAGCAGTTGTAAAAAAAATGAAGCTTGCTTAGAGGGTCCAACCGATTTGAGATTGACTGAGACAGCGACTTACACATTTTGTGGTGAGTTCAAGAAACAAGCTCGATGGAAATTATACGACGGCAGTGAAGTGATTACAGGTACAGGTGAGTCGCTTACGCACACCTTCAACACCATTTCTGACGATGCCTACGTTACAGTTTACGCCGAAGGAAACAACGAGAAGAAAACGGATTCTTTGACTTTAAACCTTGGCATCAAAAGCTATTTGTTGGTGACCGTTAAGGATGGTTCTGGTGCCACTGTTGCAGGAGCTGATGTGAATTTTTATGCTTCTGAAGATTGTTTCGAAGATGGCTCAACAGATGCCGCTTGCCTTCTAGGTAGTGGTTCTACAGGCTCCGATGGAACCGTTGAACTCGAATTGTTGGAGCCAGATGTAAGTTACATCGTAGAGGTTACCACAGATGAATACTCGTCGAATTGGTCTACCGATCCTTTATCCGATATGGGATACGACAGTGAGTTGGCCGACTTCGAGCCAGAAGGTGTTGAATTTACCATCGACAAGGATGCACTTTACTTTTTAGCGAGTGCCGATAAATGGGCATTGAGCAATGTAAAGAACAGCGCAGGTCAAAGCATCTGGAGTTCAGTTCCTGCCTGTAGAAAAGACGATTACCTAGTGTTCAATAGAGATAAAACCTGGGGAATTGAAGAAGGTGATGATGTGTGCAACCCTGCATACAGCGGTGCTGGAACATGGGTAGAACAAGCTTTTAGCAGCTTCCCCCCATCTATGACCATCTCGGTAACGAATACCAGCGGTTCTTTGGGTATTGACAATAGTGAAATCATCGTCGACGATGCAACCATCATCCACTGTGTAATATCACCTGGTGGAGGCGGCACAAATCCTCAGACCTACTATTTCACAAGACAGTAGTCAACGCATTTAAATTTTAATGATTGGGGGAGCTTTTTTTGCTCCCTCAATTGTTTTTTGAATTTAGTTTGCAAGCTCGTTCTTAGACATTCAAATTAAGCCTCTGCGGCTTCGCTTTGTCGGGCAGGCAGTAATTGGTTCACCCTCCTTACTTTTGGGCAAGGAGAACTATCCGTCGGGTGACTGGCGGAAGGGGTCGCTGGTTTGAACCGAGCGAAGCGAGCTCACGACCAAAGGGAGTAATCCAGTAGGTCGCACGTTCTTAAAAGTATTGGGACATTAGCTCAGTTGGTTCAGAGCACTACCTTGACAGGGTAGGGGTCACTGGTTCGAATCCAGTATGTCTCACAATCGAAAGCCAAGCAGATCCTGCTTGGCTTTCTTCATTTAAAGGCTTTCTCTTAACCTCCTCATCGTCAAAAATTTTCTGTTAACGAGATTATAATCAGGCTGTTTCGAATATGGGATTTAGTTTTTATTTTCGAGACATATGAAACTCACGAGAAGCCTAAAGTTACCGGCTGCCCTGCTGGTGATTTTCCTTTCGGTTCAGGCCGCCTATTCCCAATACACTCTAGTTAAAGACACCGTAGTATTTACCCATTTTCCTGATAGTTTTCGGATTGCGCCATCGGGCAAAGCCCCTGAATATGGCATTTCTGTAAATCAATTTGGGATTCCAACAGGTGAGTTTTACGGCACTGGATATAAGCTGACAAACTTTAAGCTCTTTGGTCATTTGGTTGATTCGATGTTCATCAATCACCACATTCATAAAGTTCACTTTCTCCTTGCAAATGGAAAGAAGGCAGACCTTTCTTTTAGAACGGGAAATGCAGTTTTTCCTGGAGGTGATTTATGGACCTACGACGAAGGTTATTTGCAGGACTCCCTGGAAATTCGAATGCAAATCAGTGGAAGCGAAGGATCTCGATCTTACACATGGCAATACATAGCTTCTGGAGGGATATATGGTTCAGGGGGTGCGTCCGAATACGAAATCCGCGTGACTGAAGGAACTTCGAGCATTCGCACGCATTATGGCGTCACCATCGCACCAAATTTCGTTCGTGGACCAGAGGTTACCTTTTCTCATTATCAATCTTTTTTGAGGACTGCAGATCGAAAAGCCGATTCTAGAATTAGTTATAGGGGGCTCACCGACATTTTCACAAAGAGTGATTTGGATACATCCACAAGAGTCACAAATATGCGATACAACTTTAGCCTAACCGGGCATTGCTCGAATGGTGTAATGGATGCTGATGAAACGGATGTGGATTGTGGAGGAAAAGGTTGTATTCCTTGCTCTTGTGCCGACGGAATTCAAAACAACACAGAAACGGATGTAGATTGTGGAGGAAATCACTGCAGCAGTTGTCCTGGTGGAGGCTTTCCAAGCTGTGAAAGAAACGATTCTCTTCCAGTCGACACAGTGGTCTGGACTGGAGGAAACCTTTTCTTCAGCATCAAATCTGGTTTTGACGTGATTGTAGATGGTTTAACTCCATTGTCCACTTTCGAATTTAAGTTCATGACGCCGTTTGCTTTTCCAAATTTCCCTAGTGTATGGCGAGCCAGTGATGGGGAAGAATTGGAGGCTGGAAATTTCTTTGGAACGAATTTATATGGGCAGAATACAAACGAAGCTCTAATGGCAAATACCGACTCCACGCAGCAATTGCTTTTCCGCTTTTTGGATTGGTTGGATTGTGACACGAGTTTGTCAGATTCTCTAATAGTGCGCGTCTCATTGGTGAGTGATTCTTCAGCGCATATGAGTTACACACACAAACCATCGATATGTATGGTGACATACGACAGTTTGTTCAATATGGATGTTGTCGCCTATGAAGACGTAATGGAAAATGTGACCGACACAATCATGTATGCCATCGCAGGTCTCAAAGTAAACAACTTCTTGGCAGGTGCATTCCGTGATATAGATACTGGAGAGACATATTTTGTTCGACGAGATACCAATATCCTTGGAGCGCATGCACAATACGAATGGGATTCGCCAAGAACTTATAATATGATGATGCTGAATAGTGCTGGAGTGCGTTCCGATGTAAGTGCTCCCCACTCCATCATTGCAGTAGACGCCCAATTGGCGCCAGATAGTTCAGCCGTGCACGTGGCATGGACTCCCTATAAAGGCTTCAAGGATTCAGAGTACAGCGTATACAGACAGCTTAGTGGCGATTCAGATGCAGTGTTTTTAGGAAATGTTCCCTTCTCTCAAACCTGGTTTGTGGATACTGCTTTTCCATTGATGGAATCGTAGAATTCCCAGACACGAACCTATATATACTCTTTGCTTCAAAACTCCAGTTTGCCCCAGTTATTTCGGCTGAAGGAGCAGCCTACTACGGCAATGATTTGACAGGGGAATGGTTGCCATTGAGCATACCTTCCTTTGTAGAAATATCAACTCATCAGTTTTATCATCAGGGTCGTCTTTTTATAAGTGGCTTTACACTTTTTGGGGGCAATCGAATTTATTACAGTGACAATTATGGAGCGAATTGGACGCGCGTTGACGCCAATTTGATACCCTTAGATTTAGGCTATAAAGGTCCGATGTTCTTTGAGTACGAGGACACCCTTTTCTTGACCATGTCTGATACGAACGATAATTTTGTTCTGTGGAAGTCTGGCACTCGAGGAGATTCTTGGACTGAAGTGAATCATACAGGTTTCGATATGGACCTTACGGGGGGAATAGAAGGCAAGCTTGAAATAAACGGCGACATCTACTTAGGAGCAACAACTCCTAGCAATGCTCAACCAGCAAATACTCCGCGCTTTTATAAGTCTTCTGATGGGGGAAGAACTTGGAGTTTACAGTCCTATTTTGGAAACAATTTTTACTATAACATAGAGTACCAAGACCCTTGGGGTGCAATTTATGAAGGCGTTTCTGTGACCAACCCATCTTCGGGCAATATGTACATGGATTATTATTTTCTCAGCGATACAGTATCCGCTTGGACGCCAATCGATCTTGGGCCAATGCGAGAAATCATTTCATCTCCAAGTCTTATTCATCTCAATGAAAAACTTGTTGTCTATGGCCGGACGGACTATGGTAATGGGCCGATTAGGATTTACATGGAAAAGTCACCAAGCATTGGCTTTGAAGAGCATACGTTTGATGGGCTTTCAGTTTCCCTCTTTCCTCAACCTGTTGGTCAGAATCTGAATCTTCATTTTAGTGAATTCATCCATGGTGAAATGAAAATATTGGATGTTTCAGGAAGAACTGTTAATGCAATGGCTGTTCGAGGACAAAACGTGGTAGTGGAATTGGCTGAGTTGCGGAGCGGAGTTTATTTCTGTGAACTGCTGATCAAGGATGAGCGAAAGAGCATCCGCTTTGTGAAAGATTAGTCCTTCTCCTCTAAATAAACTAGAAGATCGGCAACGACAAAGGCGCTTCCAGAAATAAGAATAAGATCTTCTTTTTGTGAATTCTGGAGAGCGTTTTCGAATGCCTTGGAAACTTCTTTGTGCGCACTTCCAGGCTTTGATTGATCTTTCCCAATTGCCTCTAGTTTGGTCACATCCAGAGCTCGCGGAATGCTTGCCTGGGTATAATAGAAAGTCCAATCCTCGGGAAGAAGTTGAAGAATGTCCTCGATTTTTTTATCGTTGACGACACCCCAAACGCAGTGCACCTTTCTGTGAAACTTCTGGATTTCCTTAACAAGAACTTCCACAGCACCTTTGTTGTGAGCGATGTCAGCAATCACCAAGGGTTGCTCTTGCAGTCGTTCAAAGCGCCCTCTTAAGCCAGTGTTCAGCGCGGTTTGTTCGATTCCATTTTGTACCGATTCTTCAGCAAGCTGAAATTCCGATAAATACTTCAAAGCGGTGAGTACCTGAGATTGATTCTCGTCCTGAAAATGTCCTTTTAAATCGCAGGTATATAGGTCCAAGCCTTTTTGGGTGAAGCTGAGTGGAGCCGATTTTTCATCCGCCACTTTTCGAAATACTGGAATCAGTTCTTCTTGAATATTGCCAAGTACCACCGGAACTCCTTCTTTTATGATGCCGGCCTTTTCACCTGCAATGGCTTCAAGCGTATTGCCTAGAAATTGTGCGTGGTCCATGGAAATATTGGTAACTAAACACAATAGGGGAGTGACCACATTTGTTGAATCGAGTCGGCCTCCCATGCCAGTCTCGAGCACAACCACATCGACCTTTTGGTTTCTGAAATACTCAAGTGCCAATGCAAAGGTCCATTCAAAGAAGGACGCCTGCAAGCCTGAAATGGTTTCGCTGTGATCCTTCACAAAGTCAACCACCGACTCCTTTGGAATCATCTTTCCATTTATTTTAATCCGCTCGCGGAAATCAACCAAATGAGGTGAAGTATACAAGCCTGTTTTAAAGCCCGCTTCTTGTAGGATGCTGGCCAACATATGGCTAACACTTCCTTTCCCATTAGTGCCGGCCACATGGATGAACTTCAGATTCTTTTCAGGATGCCCCAGAAGGTCCATTAGAGCTTCTGTGTTGGATAAGTCGGCTTTATATGCTGCCGAGCCTACCCGCTGGTACATGGGGAGCTGAGAGAAGAGGAAGTCAAGAGTTTCTTGGTAAGAGCTCAATTCAATTCGAATTGATAGGTAATGGTGCCAATTTGAACATCAGGCGCGTCGGGCTTGGCTTCCCATTTTGTTTTCATCGCTGCTTGCACAGCTCGTTTTACCAAACAGCTGGCAGAGTTAGTCGTTCCTTTGAATTCCAACTTCGCATCGGTCGTATTGCCATTGCGATCAACACGAACTTGAACCACTACGCGACCACTTTCTTGACAGTCGTAAACGGGTTTTATTTTTTGAAGGGCATTCCGGCCAGACAGACGATAGTCGCCGATTCCGTCTCCTCCTCCGCCAGGTGTTCCGTTGTAGGCGTCGCCATCTGGAGTCCCATTTTCTTGGCCTTTATCACCACTCTCGTTGTCGGTGCCTTCACTGCCACCCTTTTTCTGATTGTTCCAAACCTTTTTCATCTTGGCTTCGAACTCTTTCTGCTTTTCAATTTGTTCTTGCTCTTCTTTTTCGCGCTGAATTTCTTCCTGTGTTTTCTCCTTTTTTTTCGGCGGAGTTTCAATGGTCTCCTCAAGGTCTTGAGTCATCACCTCTTCCTCAGTTGGATTAACTTCACTTTCAGTCGGGGGCGTTACTACTTCTTCAACCACTTCTTCTTCTACGGGTACTTCCTCTCCTGAAGTTTCTGGTTGAACATCACCCGAACCGACATCCGAAGTGCCGAAGTTGATGAGGACTCCTTGTTCTGGTCTGGGTGTCATATAAGTGAGGCCGTAGATGGCGAACAGCACCAGCAAGGCAATGTGAAAAAGGATTGTTCCAATCAATCCCTTTCGTTTCTCTTTGTCTTTAAAGACTTCCACCCTTAGTTTGGTTTGGTGGCCAGTACGAGACTGTACTTGTTTTTATTGGCGATGTCCATAACACGAACGGCATGCTCTAAAGCGACGCTTTGGTCGCAGTGAAGAACGATTCCGGGCTTCTCGCTTTGGCCGATGGCTTCAACGATTCTATTTTCCAGATATTGTTCCGGCACTTGGTTGCCATTCACGTAATAGGCCAGTTCAGGGCTTATAGTAACCGATACCGTTTGAGGTGAAGTTGTTTTAGCAGAGCTTGTTGGAAGAAGAACTTTTAGAGCATTTGGAGTGACCATCGTAGACACGATGATGAAGAAAATCAACAGCAGGAAAACGATGTCCGTCATAGAGGACATGCTGAAGGTAACGCTGACTTTATTTCTTGACCTTAAACTCATATTAAGCTGGTTCTTGAAGTAAGTCGATGAATTCGATTGTAGTAGCTTCCATTTTGTAAACTACTTTTTCAATCTTCGAAACCAAAATGTTATAGCCTACATAGGCAACGATACCGATGATCAGTCCGGCGGCCGTTGTAACCATGGCTTGCATAATTCCACCAGATAAATCCGAAATCTCTACGCTGTTTCCTGCGGCATACATTTCATGAAATGTGGTGATCATTCCGATTACCGTCCCGAGAAAGCCAATCATAGGAGCAGCACCAGCAATAGTTGCCAAGGTGTTGAGCGATTTCTCTAGTTTGTATAATTCCAGTTTTCCAACGTTCTCTACTGCTGCGGAGATGTCGCCTAGTGGTTTGCCAATGCGCATCACCCCTTTTTCAATCATTCTTGAAAAAGGACTTTGTGTGTTTTGGCAGAGGGCTTTTGCTGCATCTATTTTACCATCGTAAATGAAGTCCTTCATCTGGTTCATGAAGTTGGGATCTTCTTTTTCGACGTTTTGAATTTTCAGAAAGCGCTCAATGAAGATGTAAACCGCTGCTACAGATAGAATGCCAAGAGGCAACATGATGTACCAGCCGCCACCAGCGATTAGTTCTAAAAGGGATAGAGTTTGTTCTGTAGGCTCAGCAACACTGCTAGTATCGCTGCTTAAATTAACCTGTAGTAAAAATGAGTAGAAGTTCATAAGGATGGAATCGATCGTCTTATACAAAGATGTTCGACCCCATGGCCCGAAAGCCTAGAGCTCACCAATGATACCCACAGACCAATGTTAATTGGCTAATTGACAAGAATGAAGAAAAGTGCTCCGGCAATGTAACCGATGAAGGCTAGTAAGGAGATCTTCTTTAAGTACCAGAAGAAGTCGATGCGAAGAATTCCCATCATGGCAACACCGGCAGCAGAACCAATGATCAAGCAACTGCCTCCAGTTCCAGAGCAGTAGGCAAGGAATTTCCAGAAGGTGCCGTCAACCATGTACGGACCAGATGGAGCGATTTCATACATACCCTGAGCGGCAGCTACCAAAGGAACGTTGTCTACAATCGAAGAAAGAACTCCAATAATTAGGTTGATGACGAAAATATTTCCGACTTGCTCGTCCAGGAATTCAGCCAAATAAGAAAGGTGGCCAGCAGACTGAAGGCTTCCAACTGCAGCCAAAATCCCTAGGAAAAATAGCACAGAGGGCACATCGATTTTACGAATAACCCCAACTACTGTTCGGTTTACTTTTTCGTCTCGACCCTTGTCGCGGTGCATGATCTCTGTTACCAGCCAAAGAAAGCCAAGGCCGAAGAGTATGCCCATAAATGGCGGAAGGTGAGTGACCGTCTTGAAAATGGGAACGAAGAGTAAGCTTGCAACTCCAAGAATGAATACGATGTTTTTCTCCACCTTGCGAGGTTCACCAAGGTGATCACCATCGATGTCATCTTCAGGCGGATTCACGACGCCTTTCATGGTAAATGTAATTACCAAGAGTGGGGCAAGAAGACAAATGACAGAAGGCGTGAAGACAGAAACAATAATGTTGTAGGCCGTTACCTGGCCGCTGATCCACAACATAATGGTAGTTACGTCTCCAATTGGGGACCAAGCTCCACCGGCATTCGCCGCGATGATGATAATACCTCCAAAGAGCCATTGATTTTTTATTTCCCCTATGAGCTTCTTTATAAAGGCTGCCATCACAATAGCGGTTGTGAGGTTGTCTAAGGCTGCTGAAAAGAAAAAGGCAATGACGCAAAGAATCCACATCAACTTAACCTTGTCTCTAGTGTGAATTCGTTTTGTAATTACAGAGAAACCTTCATGGGCATCAATGAGCTCAACAATCGTCATCGCTCCAAGAAGGAAGAACAGTATTTCTGAAATCTCAATGAGGTGATGACGCAGTTCGTGAACTACAAAATGATTTAGAATCGACGGAGTTTCCAGAGGATCGTCGCTGGGGTTTTCAAATAGAAAGTGACGAAGGTTTTTGAGGATTTCACCTCCTTGGTCGAGGATAGCATTGACCGACATTCCGGCGTCCACATTGAGAATTTCACTCACGCCAAACACTAAGATGGTCCAAGTGATTACCCCGGTGAGTAAAGCAGTTGCCGCTTTATCCACGCGGATGGTATGTTCCATAGCTATGGCAGCATAACCCAGAACAAAAACTACGATCATTAAAATGAACATCCTACACCAATTGTTTCAGAGCGATCTCAAATGCAGTTTTCGCGAGTCGCTGCTTTTCGGGGTTCTTTTCACGAACCTTCTGCATAGCCTTTAGGATCACGTCGGAGGAGTCTTGGAAAATCGCTTCATCAGTCAACTCTCCTTCTCCTTCCATCAAATAGGCAAACACTCTAGCCATTCCGCAATTTGAAATAAAATCGGGAATTAAGGCAATTCGATCATCAGTAAAATCAGCGATTGGTCCAAAAAAGATCTCTTTGTCAGCGAAAGGGACATTCGCACCAGCTGAGATCACTTCGAGACCTGCATTGATCATTCGCTCTACTTGATCTTGCGTGATCAGTCTAGATGCAGCACATGGTATGAATACATCCGCCGCAACATCCCAGATCTTTTCGTTTACTTCCTCGAAGGAAGGAAGATTGGGAGCGTTTAGTTTGTTACCATCCTTATTCAGGAACAATTCTTTTACCTCATCGAAGCTCAAACCTTCTTCTTTGATGAGTCCCATTGTACGATCGATGATTCCAACAATCTTAGCCCCGTCTTGAGCCAAATAATAAGCTGCAGCAGAACCAACATTACCCCAACCCTGAACAATGATTCGCTTTCCGCGAATGCTTCCACCGTATAAATCGTAGTAATGGCGCACGCTTTCAGCAACACCAAAACCAGTAATCATATCAGCTACAAGAATTTTTTTCCCTGGAGTAGGAGAGTATTTAGGGCTTTCTAGAACTTTAGAAACACCTGTGCGTAGACGTCCGATTTTGTGAATTTTTTCTCCATCGCTCGGATCAAAATGACCTTGCATCACGCCTTCTTGCGGATGCCACACACCAAATTTTTCTGTGATTGGGATTACCTCTAGCACCTCTTCAACATTCAGGTCACCACCGGTACCGTAATAGTTTTTCAGGAGGGGACTCACTGCTTTGTACCAGCGGTTTAGAACTCCTGCTTTTCTTGGATCGTTTGGATTGAAGTTGATTCCCGACTTAGCTCCGCCAATTGGAGGGCCAGCTACAGTGAATTTAACTTCCATTGTTTTGGCCAAGGATTCGACTTCTCTTTTGTCAAGGCCTACACGCATACGTGTACCTCCGCCGGCAGCTCCACCTCGTAAGGAGTTGATAACAACCCAACCCTCAGCTTCAGTCTCCGAGTCACTCCACTCAAAAACGATTTCAGGGCGTTTGTTTTCAAAGCGTTCAAGCAATTCCTTCATAGCGTGCGCAATTTGGGCAAATGTAAAAATTGAAAGACTAGAATTTCGCAAGAACTATGACTAAATAACTAGACCGTGCTGGGTAGAAATAGTTGTCCGGAAGAGTGGTCGTTTTTTGCTCCAGTTACTGAGCTCAGTACGTTCGTTTCTCCAAGATTCTTTAGAATACCCAAGAAGGCGAAAATCAAGGCTTCCTTCTGGGTGATGAGTTGCTTGTTTGGAAGTTGGATGTCGAGACTAGTGAGTGATGAGATGCGCTCGAGAAGAAAAGTATTGAAGCTCCCGCCCCCAGTGAACAAAACCTTCTTGAAGTTTAATTTCTTCTGGGTGAAACTGATTTGCTGCGCAATGTGCTCAACGGCTGTACGAAGTAGATCGGCCGTTTCACCTTGCTCGAAGTGGGGTAGAACGTATTCGTCTAACCATTCTCTACCTAAACTTTTTGGCCCCACTTTTTTGAAGTAATCGAGAGCATTGAGTTTTTCAAGAAGTTCAGGAATTACTCTTCCATTCCGCGCAAGTTGACCATTCAGGTCATAGGAATGCCCCAACCTTTGACTCAGTTGGTTGAGAATTAAGTTGACTGCACAAACATCAAATGCCAGTCTTTGTGAATTTTCTTCAAACGAAATATTGGCGAAACCACCTAAATTGATGCACGCATCGTATTCCGAAAACAGAAGTGAATCGCCAATTGGCACAAGAGGAGCTCCCTGGCCTCCCAATGCTACATCCTGACTGCGAAAATCGGCATAGACTGGAAGCCTACATTTTTCTGCGATGAGGAATGGATTCCCGATTTGAAGCGTATAACCGAGGTCTGGCTGATGGTAAACTGTGTGCCCGTGCGAGGCAATGAGATCGGTAGTCAGATTTTCATCCTGAATGAAGGAATGGCACTGATCCGCAAATAATTTACCGAGCTCAACATCCATTTTGAGCAGGTCGGGGGTACTCAAGGTGTGAAGCTTGTGGAGCTGCTCTCGAAAGCTGTCTGAATAGGGTCGCTCAAGACTGGCATTGATTTCGAAAGACCATTTATTATTCTCTTTCAGGAAGGTAGCATGAAGAAGGTCTAAACCATCGCAGGAGGTTCCAGACATGAGGCCGATTGCACTTCTTTTGACCATGGTGAACAACGATACGAATAATCGGTTAAAAGGATAAGTTTGCAGCACCAAAAACAGAAGGATGAATTTCGAATTGACAGAGGAGCACATTGCCGTGCGCGAAGCGGCAAGAGACTTTACCCAAAACGTATTGAAACCTGGCGTCATTGAACGAGATGAGACGCAGACATTCCCAAAAGAAGAAATTCGTCAGCTTGGTGAGCTCGGCTTTTTGGGGATGATGGTTAAACCTGAGTATGGAGGAGGCGGAATGGATGCCTTATCCTATGCCATCGCCATGGAAGAAGTTTCTAAAGTGGATGCTTCGACTTCAGTCTGTATGTCAGTAAACAACTCGCTCGTATGTTTCGGCATCGAGAAATTTGGAAGCGAAGAGCAAAAACAGAAATACCTAAAGCCACTTGCGCAAGGGGAAAAAATTGGAGCCTTCTGCTTGTCGGAGCCAGAAGCTGGATCAGATGCAACCTCGCAAAGCACTACGGCTATTGATATGGGTGATCACTACTTACTCAATGGAACAAAAAACTGGATCACCAACGGGAGCTCTGCTTCCGTGTATTTGGTAATAGCTCAAAGCGACGTGAGCAAAGGTCACAAAGGAATCAATGCCTTCATCGTCGAAAAGGGTTGGGATGGTTTCATCGTTGGAGCTAAAGAGAATAAACTTGGAATTCGCGGTTCTGATACGCACACATTGATGTTCAACGACGTTAAAGTACCCAAGGAAAACAGAATTGGTGCAGATGGCTCTGGTTTCAAATTTGCCATGAAGACCCTTGAAGGAGGTCGCATAGGAATTGCTGCCCAAGCCCTCGGAATTGCCGCAGGTGCATATGAGCTGGCCTTAGCCTATTCCAAAGAAAGAAAAGCATTTGGTAAGGAGATCTCTAAGCATCAAGCCATTCAGTTTAAGTTGGCCGACATGGCGACCGAAATTGAAGCTGCTCGTCTGTTGGTATACAAAGCTGCGGTTCTTAAAGATCAAGGGAAGGACTACGCACACGCAAGTTCAATGGCGAAATTATTTGCTTCAAGAGTTGCCATGGAGGTGACTGTAGAAGCTGTTCAAGTTCACGGCGGATATGGCTTTGTGAAAGAATATCATGTGGAGCGTCTCATGCGCGATGCGAAGATCACTCAGATTTACGAGGGTACTTCTGAAGTTCAGAAGATTGTAATCTCCAGAGGAGTCTTAAAAGACTAAAGTTCTTCGAGGCAGTTTTCCAGTCGAATTCCCCTAGAACCTTTTATCAAGATCGAGCGTTCCCTCAAGTCTAGTTTCGAGAGTTGAGCATTGAGCTCGCTGTAGTTTTTGAAAGTCTTTGCCGTCCTTGTAGTTGATTTAGAAAATTCAGCTCCGACCAAAAAGATGTGTTCAAAGCCCTGGGTTTCCACCTTTTCAACCATTTCGTGATGTTCATCGGAACTTAAATCTCCAAGCTCGAGCATGTCGCCAAGAATCATCACCGATTCAGAGGCTTTTTCAGTGGTCAGGAAGCTGTCAATTGCAAGTGCCATGGAAGAGGGGTTGGCATTGTAAGCATCCAAAAAAACACGGTTACCTTTCTCTGTAAGTTTAAACTCCGACCTATTGTTGTTGGGGGAATAATCTGCGATTGCAATTGCAGCTTTTGCCAAATCAACATTTAGATGATAGCAAATGAACAGGGCGGCTTGGATGTTTTCTAAATTATAGGCGCCGATGAGTTTACTGCGGTAGTTTTTGCCCTGAACTTCAAAGTTTAGAAATGGATCCTGACCGGTCAATTTGAGTCCAGTCTCCGTGCAAAATTCCGACATCAATTTTTTGACCTTGAGTTCCTCGCCCATTTTTCTCAGCTCGGGGTCATAGTCGTTCACAAAGCATAGAGCATCCATACTTTCTAAGTAATCAAAGAGTTCCTTCTTCGATAGTACGTTGTTCTCGTAGGAGCCGAAACCTTCGATGTGATCTTTGCCAAGATTGGTAATATAACCAAAGGTGGGTTCCGCGATGCGACATAAGAAGTCGATTTCTCCTTGATGGTTGTCGCCCAATTCGATGGCGGCAACTTCGCATGAATCATCAATTTGAAGGAGACTCAATGGCACGCCAATGTGGTTGTTGAAGTTCCCGGGGGTCACAAAGGTCTTGAGCTGGGTGCTCAATGCAGCCTTCAAGAGTTCCTTGGTGGTGGTTTTACCGTTCGAACCTGTAATCCCTAGAATTGGGATGTTTAAATCCTTGCGGTGGTGGTTTGCGAGTTTCTGAAGCCTTTCGAGAACATCTTCAACCAATATGGATTTTGAATCTTTAGCGGCTCCGGCCTCATCAATAACCGCATATGACGCACCAGCATCAAGGGCTTTTTGGGCGTATAGATTGCCATTGAAATTGTCGCCCTTCAGGGCAAAGAAGATCTGCCCCGGTTTAATCGCGCGCGTATCGGTGCTAATTCCGCTACTCTTTTTGAAGAGCTCATACAGTTTATCCATTGGTACAAAGAAAAAAGCCCCTTCACATAATGTGAAAGGGCTCAATGCTTTTTATGAACGTTGAACTGTTATCGTCGTCCACCCAAACCTACTGGACTTCCAACGCGATCCATTGCGCAACGGAATCCAAGATATGAAGTTTCTAGGTTTTCTTCAAGAAAACGTCGAGTTCCAGGGTTCATAAAGTAGGCTCTGTCGTTCCAAGAACCCCCTTTGAACACACGAACATTGTCGTTGATCAAAGACTTCTGTCCATATTCGTACATATAGTCTGACTCAGGCGCTTCTTCTCCATCCTCATATGAAGGAGACCAGTGAGACGCATCGATGTGAGATGAGTAATCACCATCCAAGTGGTTGATGTTATCCGCACGCTGATAATTACGACGTCCAATGTTTTCTTCCTCGGAAACGGTTCTTCTTGGGATGTGACCAAGACTGTCCTTCTCCATTAGGTATCCTTCTTCATCAAATTCCAGGGCAGTAAACACATTACCACGGAAAGGACGGAAGTCATCATCGTCATCCAATGAAAGAGGACGGTAGATGTCCATCACCCATTCGCTTACGTTACCCGCCATATTGTATAAGCCGTAGTCGTTTGGCCAGTAGGCGTATACTGGGTTGGTTATGTCGGCGTTGTCATTCAACTTTCCAGCAGTACCCATGTTGTCACCACGTCCACGCTTGAAGTTGGCCAACATTTCACCGATATATTTTTCTTCAGGATTACGCAACGCGTGACCATTCCATGGCCATAATCTACGTTCGATTACACGCTCACCCAAAGAGTTTCCAATCAGGCCGTAAGCAGCGTATTCCCATTCAGCTTCTGTTGGAAGTCTGAACTTTGGAAGCATAATACCATCTTCCATCTTAACTCGTCGATAGCCAGTACCATTCGGGTCGTGATCGGGAACACCTTCAATTCGTTTTCCACTTTCGTATTGCCCCATATAATATGCATCGGTGTTGAAGTTGTCTTCACCAATTTGGTTTACGTAGTGTTCTAAGATTCCTTCACGAATGAGAATGAATTCGTTCACGCGGTCAGAACGCCAGCTACAAAAGTCATTTGCTTGCAACCAATCAACTCCAACAACTGGATAGTCGCGGTAAGCTGGGTGACGCAAATAATACTCAACGTAAGGTTCGTTGTAAGCAAGTTTTGATCTCCAAACCAGTGTGTCAGGAAGAGCCTTCTTAACGACTTCAGGATAATCTAGACCAAATACACGATCCAACCAGTAGAGGTATTCCAACCAGTGGTGATTCGTCATTTCGGTTTCATCCATATAGAAAGAAGAAACAGTCGCACGACGAGGAACATTGTTCCAGTCGTAAAGCACATCTTGCTCGATGCGACCCATGGTGAATGTTCCACCTTCAATCAAGACGAGGTTAGGACCAGTTTCCTGTTCTTCAAAAGGAGCTTTTTGGAAACCTCCGTTTTTTGGGTCGTTGTAATTCCACCCAGTGATCGAGGATTGCTCGTATCCGCAGGAGGAAAGTAGTACGGCGACCAATCCAAAGCTTAATAAACGAAACGTTCTCATTTTCTTGTAGTTAACTTGAAGCAAATGTACAGTTAGAATTTCGGACAGTTGATATAACGGAACTTCACGCGTTTTGGTTTACAGTCGAACAACAAAGCGACAGAAATCTCATGTGAGCCTCCTGTATTGTTGGTCAACTTTGAAATCGTGAGGTCGTATGAATAACCGAATCTCATATAATCCGTGTGCAGACCGAATAAGGCAACAAATGATTCTTGTTTCAGGCCGTTGATGGCGCTGTTGTTTGTTCTGAACCAAAGCCCACCAACGATGGGTCCTTTAGTCGCATAGATTCCTAGGAAAGCTTTGTTTGCATTTGGAGAAGCAAATGTTCCACCTTGTTGCGAGTACAAGAAGTTTGGAGATATCGATCCTTCTTTAGGGAAGCGTTTGTTGAGTGGTATGACAAAGCCAGCATGAGCAGTATACTTTCTAGGAAGCGTGGTGACGTCTGAGCTTAGAAAATTTTCCTCAGGCTGAGTCAAGTGATGTACTGAGATTCCCCCGTAAAACATTTTAGTGAATGCCAATGCCCCAGCAGAGAAGTCGGCCATTTTTACATTGTCCTTTCCAGGAGTCTCATTTGTTTGGTAAATGAAGCCGTAGCGTTCGTCGATCATATCCCCAAATGTGAGCTTGCTCCAGTCGATGCTCTTTTGAATGTAGGTAGCCTGCATTCCCAATCGAACACTCAACTTTCGGTTCACGGGTAAGTTATACGAGTAAAGACCACTTGCGTAGTAGTTGTTGAAGACCTGATTTCCGCTCTGATCGTTCACAACCTGGATGCCCAAACCGCCATTGAATGCATCAACGTGTTGATCATAAGATACTGCGTATGTCACGTAGTTGACACCTCCGAATACCGTCTTAGGCCATTGATTGCGGTAATTTGCAATAACCCGCGGGCAGCGCTCAACACCAGTTAGTGCTGGGTTCAAATAAAGGGGGTTTGCATAGAACTGCGTGAACATAGGGTCCTGTGCCTGTGTTGACATACTAGCCAAGGCAAGAAGGAATGTGTAGGTATATGTTTTTAACCAGTTCACGGATGTTTTCATGTGCTGTAACTGTCAAAGATAGGAATAATTCCATTCCGCAAATTCAGCAGTGTACCGCACTGATGCATATGGACAATAAAAAAAATAGGGCGTCGTTTTGTGCGCATCGAAGCAATTTGAAACCGATTTTCGCATCATTAAGATGAACAAGCAGCTCCTTAAAGTATATACATTAGGTATCTTTCTTAGCCTTATCTCACTGAGCTTAACGGCTCAGGTGAAGGGTCCGTACCAGCTAAAATGGCATGAAATAAAGATTGAGCGGCTGGATGAATACAATCAAAAAAGCTTCCTCAGCTTTAAAGATGCTGCCTATCCGAATTCAGAAAATCAGCTTCCACATTTCAGCGAACGATATCAAGTAGATGCTTCAACGAGTACTGTGAAGCTTCAAGTGAGGGTTCTGAGAACACAAAAATTAAGCAGCGAAGAAGTCGATGTAGTTAAGGCCGCAAACTTGCTGATTCAGTCTAGTCCTTACGCTTCTGCCCAATTGCAGGTTCTGCAGGGGAAAACATACGCTTATATAAATGTGTTACCAATTCTCAGGACTGGGGAGAGCAGCTTTTTGAAGGTCACTGAATTCAGCATAGAGCTTCTCACTAAAAAGAACCCTTTGCCAAAGCGAGGGGGCGTACGAGGGTTTTCTGGTAGTTCCGTATTGAGCGCAGGAACTTGGTTTAAACTGGGTGTATGGGAAGACGCCGTTTATAAAATCGAATTTAAATTTCTAAGGTCTTTAGGCTGGGATTTGAATGCGATTGCTTCAAACGATATCAGTATTTATGGGAATGCCACGGGAATACTTCCTGTAGATAATTCCATTTGGAGACCTGATGATCTTCATGAAAACGCCATACAAATCGTAGATGGTGGAGACAATAAAATCGACGATGGCGATTACATCTTGTTCTATGGACGTGGTCCTCACAGGTGGAACTACACCGGAAGCAAGTTCAATCACGATCGAAACATCTACACCGATACATCTTACTATTTTATTACGCATGATGCTCCGAGCAATGGAACTCGTCGTGTCACCTCCCGTGCAAGCCTGTCTTCCAAAACCGCTGAAAGCTCAAGTTTCGATTATTTGGCCATCCATGAACGTGAAAGCAAGAATCTGATCAAGTCGGGAAGACTTTGGTTTGGGGAGACCTTTAATGTAGATCAAGATCAAACGATAGAATTTGAAGTACCGAACATTCTTACCACAGAAGACGCGCATTTGAAAAGCCAATTTGCGCTTCGAACCATTCAGGGAACAAGTACAATGAACGTCAGTGTGCGTGCAGGTCCGAATGAAGACTTAGACGATAATGGAGGTGTTTCAGGAGTTTATTACGAGTCATTTGGTCGGATTCGTTCCAACGAGTTAAACTTCAAGCCAAGTGGAAATGTCGTTGTTGATTTGACATTCACAAAAGGCAATGCAGATGCAAATGCATGGCTCGACTTCATCGAACTGCATGCCCGAAGAGCACTCGTGATGCAAGGAGATCAATTGGCCTTTCGTGATGTTGAGGCTCCAACAGGACAAAATGTACTGTACACCTTAAGTGGAATTACTCCGCAAATCAAAATTTGGGATGTGACCAACCCTTGGGAGGTAAGTGCGCAAAATTTCAACTACAGTTCAGGTGAGGCGAGGTTTATCGTTCCTCAAGACACGATTCGAGAATTTGTGGCATTCTACAACAAGAATTTTAGAAGTCCTTCTGTTGTCGGACAGCTTGAGAATCAAAATTTACACGCGCGCCTTTCTGAATACCCCGACCTAATCATCGTTACTCCAAAAAAGCTTGAAAGTGCTGCATTGGATCTTGCTCAATTCCGAACAGAAGAGGATGATCTTGATGTGCTGGTAGCTCGAACGGATCAAATATTCAATGAGTATTCAGGTGGTGCCCAGGATATTACTGCGATTAAAGATTTTGTGCGGATGTTCTACGAGGGTGCGGCGGGCGACGCCGACAAGGCTCCGCGCTATTTGCTCTTATTCGGCGATGCCTCTTACGATTACAAGAATCGTTTCAGCGGAAATACCAACTTGGTTCCGACCTACGAATCGGGCCAATCTATGGAGGTAACCACCTCCTATGCGAGCGATGATTACTACGGATTGGTTGGTCCTAACGACCGCGATCGACCTTCTGAATTGATTAAAATCGGGATTGGAAGACTCCCCATTAAGAATCTGTCGGAAGCACAAAACGTTGTTCGTAAACTGAAGCGCTATCAATCTCCTCAGGCTTTAGGTTCTTGGAGAAACCGAATTTCATTCGTTGGCGACGATGAAGATGGTAATATCCACATGCGCGATGCCGATAGCTTGTCGCGGATACTCGATACCTTATACAAAGACTACAACATTGAACGGGTTTATTTCGATGCATTCAAGCAGGAGAGCACCCCCGGTGGGGAGCGCTACCCAGGTGTGAATCAAGCTCTGAATGAAGCGCTTCGAAACGGAGTTTTAACGATGTCCTACGTAGGACACGGAGGTGAATTGGGTTGGGCCCACGAGCGAGTTTTGGAAATCGCCGACATCAACAAGTGGTCGAATGGGCACTCGATGCCACTATTTGTTACCGCTACTTGTGAGTTCGCACGTTTCGACGACCCGCAAAGAACATCGGCTGGAGAATTTGTTTTCCTGAACCCCGATGGAGGAGGAATTGGTTTGTTGACCACCACGCGTTTGGTTTATTCAACTCCGAATTTTCGACTTGGCAAGGCTTTCAATCGCGTGGCTTATGAACCGCTGCCAGGAGGCGGACGTCCAAGACTCGGAGACTTGGTCATTGAGACAAAAACTTCCCCTGGAAACCAGTCTGTAAATTCAAGAGTTTTTGCTCTGTTGGGCGACCCTTCCATGCAATTGGCTTATCCAAAGTATCATGTGGTCACGACTCAAGTTCCCGACACAATGCAGGCGCTCGATAAAGTAACGCTGAGTGGTCATATTGAAGATTTATCAGGAAATAAGATGACCGATTTCAATGGAACAATTTTCCCTCTGGTTTTTGATAAGAAGAAAGACATTCAAACCCTGAACAACGATGGAGACGGCGCCTTTAAATATCTGGACCGAAGCAGTGTGATTTTTAGAGGAAAGGCCAAAGTGAAGAATGGTGACTTCTCATTCACATTTGTTGTCCCGAAAGATGTTTCAATACTTTACGGCGGAGGTAAGATCAGTTACTATGCGCACAACGGCGATGAGGATGCCAATGGTTATTACGACTTATTTACCGTTGGCGGTCGAAATGAAAACGCCCCCGAAGATTCTGAAGGACCGAAAATTTCACTTTTCATGAACGACGAAAACTTTGTTCGTGGAGGGATCACCAATGAGAACCCTGATTTGTATGGAGTGTTTTTCGATGAAAACGGAATCAATACAGCAGGGAATGGAGTGGGTCACGACATCGTTGCAACCTTGGATGCGAATACGGCCAATGCCATTGTTTTGAACGACTATTATGAGAGCGAAGAAGACTCTTATCAAAATGGTGAAGTGCGTTATCCTCTCTCTGAATTGAAGCCTGGGACACATACCTTGCACCTCAAGGCTTGGGACGTTTACAACAACTCAGGTGAGTCAGAAACTGAGTTTCTTGTTACCCAAAGCGCACAATTTGCGCTTTACCACGTTTTGAATTATCCGAATCCTTTTACCACCAATACAGATTTTTATTTTGAACACAATCTTCCCGACCAAGATTTACAAGTGAGAGTTCAAATTTTTACTGTGTCCGGAAGAAGCGTAAAAACCATTGACGGATTTTACAATTCAAAAGGCTTTCGGGTTGGTCCAATAAATTGGGATGGTCGAGATGAATTTGGCGATCCTTTGGCGAAGGGTGCCTACATCTACCAATTGAAGGTGATTGCGCCTTCTGGAGAAACCGCCCGTAAATTCGAAAAATTAGTCATTCTAAACTAGCGCTTGCAGAAGATGTATATTTGTAGACTTTTCCAAAACCATAAGCATTTGAATAAGCTTCTTACGGCCCTATTAAGTTTCAGCCTTCTCGCTTGGACAGCATTTGAAACAAACGCGCAACAAACAGTTGGAATAAGCCAACTCACCGGCGGCGATAGACTGAATACAATTACGACCGCAGTACCTTTCCTAATGATATCTCCAGACTCTCGCGCTGGTGGAATGGGAGACATCGGAGCAGCAACTTCACCAGACGTTCATTCAGCACATTGGAATGCGGCTAAATTGGTGAAGGCAGATCGAACTTTAGGTGTTGGAGCAAGCTTCACTCCTTGGTTGAAGGAATTGGTGAGTGACATTTACCTTTCTTACCTCACGGGTTACAAAAAGCTCACAGACAATACGGTTGTTGGTGGTTCAATGCGTTACTTCTCTTTGGGTGACATCATCTTCACCGACAACAATGGAAATGAGATTCGCCCATTCCGTCCAAATGAATTTGCCCTCGATGCCTTTGTTGGAACTCGCCTTACGGACTACATCTCGGGTGCTGTAGCCTTTAGATTCATCAACTCAAACCTTACTGGTGGAATTCCAGTTGCTGGAGCCGCAACAAAACCTGGTCGATCGGTGGCTGCCGACATCTCATCCTATTTTGAATATCCCGATTTGAAGCTTGGAGGATACGACGCTGAAATCGCTGCAGGGATTGCCATAACAAACATTGGCGGTAAGATGTCCTATTCCAACAATGCAGGCTCCGACTTCCTTCCCATGAATCTGCGCCTTGGGCCAAGACTTACTGTGAATCTCGACGATTACAACTCAATTACTTGGGCGTTTGACCTGAACAAGTTGTTGGTGCCAACACCTCCAATTTACAAGACAGATGCAACCGGTAACCTTGTGACCAATGCAGATGGGCTTGTTATTGGTGCTGGGCAAGACCCAGACCGTCCATTAGCTTCTGGTTTGTTTGGGTCATTCTCGGATGCTCCGGGAACTCCATTGTTCGACGATCAAGGGAATTACCTAGAAAACCCAGACGGAACTTATCAAGTTGAAAAAGGCAGCCGCTTAAAAGAGGAGATGCGCGAGATTAATTTTGCCACAGGTTTGGAATACTGGTACGACAATCAATTTGCTGTTCGTGGAGGTTACTTCCATGAAAGTGCATTGAAGGGAAATCGAAAGTACATGACCTTTGGTGCTGGTTTGCGTTTCAACGTATTTGGAATCGACGCAGCCTATCTAGTTCCTGCATATTTTGGCTCCGATACTCCTCAAAGCAACCCGCTTAAAAACACCTGGAGAATCAGCTTAACTTTCGACTTTGATGGTTTGAAGGAGCAGAACAATGCATCCCAAGCTGGCGATTCATGACAGTCCGCGTAGGCTTCGGCTACGACATTCACCAATTTTCTGAAGGAAGAGAACTCCACATTGGAGGTGTTCAGTTAGAACACGAAATGGGCCTTTTAGGGCATTCCGATGCTGATGTGCTCTTGCACGCTGTGATGGATGCAATGCTCGGCGCAGCAAATATGCGCGACATCGGATTTCACTTTCCAGATACATCTGCAGACTACAAAGGAGCCGATAGTAAGGAATTGGCCAAGCAGGTGGCAGAACTCATTAAAACGAAAGGTTATTCTTTGGTAAACGTGGATGCTACTGTATGCATGGAGCGACCGAAGTTGAATCCTTACATTCCTGCAATTCAGGAGAAAATGTCCCAACTTCTTGGAGTGGACACAGATGCGATTTCCATCAAAGCGACCACAAGTGAAAAGATGGGCTTTGTTGGCCAAGAGCTGGGCGCAAAAGCATATGCTGTAGTACTATTGGAGAAGTCATGAAGGACGAGAGGATTGAAATAAACTATAAGAGCTATGATTCTCTTGCTGAGCTATCAGATGCAGACGCCGAACTTCTGAAGAAGTCTGAGGAGGCGCGCTTAAACGCATATGCTCCTTATTCTAAGTTTCATGTTGGAGCAGCGATACGCCTCGAAAATGGTGAGATCATTCTAGGAACCAATCAAGAAAATGCCGCCTACCCCTCAGGTATGTGTGCTGAACGCGTTGCCTTGTATTACGCGGGAAGTCAATTCCCCAACAGCGTAATCGAATCAATTGCTGTAAGCGCCCCGTCAGCAAATGCCCTTCCAGTTCCACCATGTGGAGCCTGCCGCCAGGTACTTCTTGAGAACGAGCAACGTCAAATAAAGAAAATCCGCGTTCTGATCGGACAAACTAAGGGTAAAATCATTGAGTTTGATGGCTCGGAGAGCCTATTGCCATTGGCTTTCAAAGAGAGTTTTCTCCGCTAATCCCGAATCCCTTTTCTTATACATTTGTAAGCCTCATAAGCAGATAGCTATGCCCACAAAAGCCCCCGTAAAAACGAAGTTCAGCAAAAAGACCTACCTCCATTGGTATGAGTCTATGCAGATCATGAGAAAGTTTGAAGAGAAATGCGCGCAGTTGTATCTGCAGCAAAAATTTGGAGGCTTTCTTCACCTCTATATCGGGCAAGAGGCGGTGGTTGCAGGAACTGTTTCTGCTACTAAGCCAAGCGATAAGCATATGACTGCCTATCGAGATCATGCCCACCCAATTGGTTTGGGAATGCATCCAAAATACATTATGGCCGAATTGTACGGTAGACAAACAGGGTGCTCCAAGGGGAAAGGTGGATCTATGCACATGTTTGATAAGGACAGAAATTTCATGGGAGGCCACGGAATCGTTGGAGCTCAAATTCCAATGGGCGCTGGCTTGGCCTTCGCTGAACAGTATAAAGGAACCAAGAATGTTTCGGTCGTTTCTATGGGAGACGGAGCTGTTCGTCAAGGAGCGCTTCACGAAACATTCAATATGGCAATGAAATGGAAACTGCCTGTTGTATTTGTAATTGAAAACAACAATTACGCAATGGGAACCTCTGTTGAACGAACAACCAACGTAACTGATCTTTCAAAAATTGGAGATTCTTACGAAATGCCGTCGGAGGCAGTGAATGGAATGCGTTGTGAAGACGTTCATGAAGCCATGGAGCGTGCTTGCGATCGTGCGCGTGCCGGAGAAGGACCGACGCTTCTTGACATTCGTACCTACAGATACAAAGGACATTCAATGTCCGATCCTCAGAAGTATCGATCCAAAGAAGAGGTTGCGGAATTTAAGTCTCAGGATCCAATTCTAAGTGTATTGGATACCATCTATAAAAACGATTGGGCTACTGAGAAGCAGATTGAAAACATCGACAAACGTGTGAAAGATCTCGTTCTTGAGTGCGTGAAATTTGCAGAGGAATCACCTGAGCCGGAAGCTTCAGAATTGTACAAAGACGTATACGTAGGGGATTATCCTTACATAACCGATTAAGAGATAAAAGATGGCTGAAATCATTCGGATGCCAAAGCTGAGCGACACTATGACCGAAGGGGTCATTGCGGAGTGGCACAAAAAAGAAGGAGACGAAATCAAATCAGGAGATCTCTTGGCCGACATCGAATCAGATAAGGCTACAATGGAATTTGAGAGTTACGAGGATGGTGTCTTATTGCACATCGGAGTGGCCACAGGGGATAAAGCTCCAGTAAATGCAATCCTTGCCATCGTTGGTGAAAAGGGCGAAGATGTAAGCGCCTTGCTTGCAGCGGAAAGTACTCCCAGCGCAGAGCCAGAAAGTTCTCCTGCTGAGGAAGCGGCGCCAGAAGTTGCTGCTCCTGCTCCAAGTCCTCAAGCAAGCACAGCACCAGCTCCAGTTGCTGTGCCGGTAGCAGCATCAGCTTCTTCAACAGGTGGAAGAATAAAAGCCTCACCTCTTGCCAAGAAGATGGCTCAAGAAAAAGGAATTGACATCGCTCAAATTCCTGGATCTGGCGAAGGCGGACGCATTGTTCGCCGCGATGTAGAAGGCTTCAATGCCTCTTCAGCCCCAGCTTCTTCAGGCGCGAGCCACGGAGGAATGGTGGAGAGCTTCACAGAAGAAAACGTTTCTCAAATGCGTGGTGTAATTGCCCGCAGATTGGCTGAAAGCAAATTCAGCGCTCCCCATTTTTATCTAACGATGGACATCGATATGGGCGCAGCAATGTCGGCTCGCAAGGCCATCAATGCAAGCGGTGATGTGCGCATTTCTTTCAACGATATGGTTGTGAAGGCATGTGCCATGGCTCTGAAAAAACATCCTAAGGTCAATTCATCTTGGTTGGGCGACCGCATTCGTTACAACGAACACGTCCACATCGGAATTGCCGTAGCTGTTGATGAAGGTTTGCTTGTGCCCGTTGTTCGTTTTGCCGATGCTAAAGGAATGCAGGTCATTGGTGAAGAAGTGAAAGACTATGCCACCAGAGCACGATCTAAAAAGCTTCAACCGCATGAATGGGAAGGAAATACCTTCACTATTTCAAACTTAGGAATGTTCGGAATTGAAGAATTCACCGCAATCATCAACCCACCCGACGCCTGTATTTTGGCCGTTGGAGGAATCAAATCTGTACCAGTTGTTAAGGACGGAGAAGTGGTTCCTGGAAACGTGATGAAAGTGACCCTTTCCTGCGATCACAGAGTTGTAGACGGTGCTACCGGTTCAGAATTCCTTCTGACCCTAAAAGGTTTCCTTGAGAACCCTGTGAGTATGCTCGTTTAGGAATTGCCGAGAATTAGATCGGAACTTTTATGCAGAAGGGCTAGGTATTCTTGCTCAGCTTGTCCTGGTGTAGGAACCAATTTGGCCACACGTTGAATGGTGTGCAAATCCATGATGCTGCTGTATCCAGATCTGCAAACAATCTCCTTACTTTCTTCAATCAAATTCAGTAATTCTTCTGTGTTCAAATGATTGAAAGAGACCCAATTTTCAGGAACTTTCAATTCTCCTTTTTCTTGAGGCAAGCCACGAACGATCACCATACGACCATCTGAACTCTCCGTATACTTTCCAGCAAGAATGTCGGCCTCAAAGAGAGATCGCTGAGGTTCTGGGCCACTCAGGATAAAGATCTTATCATACACACTAGGCATTCGTTCCGCGGCCTTTCTATTGAACCGACTCAATGGACCGATGTAGGCAATCGGAACTTTTAAGTCCAAGACCTTGGCAAGTCTTCCTGCCAGAGATTGTGGGCCCTCGTAGTCGGGAACCCAAACTTCGTCAAAGCGATTCAATAAGCGTTTGTTGAGCGCCTGTACAACAGAACCACCGATTGGAACGGGTATGTTCAATTGATGGCCTAGGAATACGCTTTTTGCCAGTTTCGATCTACAGCCGTAGCGATTGTCGCTAAGAATGAAGTCAATTTGTTCTTGCTGGCATATCTCTTCCACTAGCTTTTCTTCTACCCTAATGTTGCGGATGAAGCGCGGGCTTTGAAGGGCAATCTTAATGCTTGTTGCCAAGGAGCTTTTGCCATAGCGCATATCAGCTTCGCCTGAGTCAATACATTTTCTTCCAGGAAAATTCTTTGAGATCAGTTCGAGAGCTGGTCCACTACTCAACACGAACACTTCATTATTCAGTTTCTCAAACGATTCAATGAGTGGGATGCATCTGCTGGCATGACCAAGTCCCCAATTCAAAATGCAGACAAGCACTTTTTTATTCGAAAGTTCTCTGGAAAGAAGGAAGTTTTGAAGGCTCTTATTGGCTTGTTCTGTCATGGGCTCGGCCTTAGTCAAATCTAATACATTTGAACGCATGAACGCAGTGATAACAGGAGCCAGTCAAGGTTTGGGAGAAAGCATCGCACGCAGTCTTGCTGCAGAAGGTTTCAACTTAATCTTAGCTGCTCGAAGCTTGGACAAGCTTCAATCCCTCAAGAAGGATTTAGAAGCAGAATTTGACGTGAAGGTCTATCCTCACTCAGTGGATTTCTCGAAGCGCTTTGAAGTGGAGAATTTTGGGCAATCTTTAGAACATCAGTTTGATGAACTGGATATTGTTGTCAATAATGTTGGGACTTATGCCGAGACAATTTTTGGCGAAACCGATGCGCTGGACAAAATGATGGGAATCAACTTTAGGGGAACCTACGCTCTGATGAACCAATTGGTTCCTTTTATGAAAAAGTCAGAGAAGGGTCATTTGTTTCATGTGTGCTCGGTATTGAGTAAATCGGCACGTTTGGGCGCGGCAGATTATGCAATTTCAAAGCATGCCCTCTACGCCTTGCACCTTTCGCTTCTAGAAGAATTTAAGGATAGTAAATTGAAATCGACGGCTCTACTTCCAGGAGCAATCAATACGCCTTCTTGGGATGGTTCTGATGCCCCTGTGGAAGAATTTGTTCAGCCAGAAGACATTGCCAGAGCAATCATATTTGCCTTCAATTGTCATTTTGGGACACGCGTTGACGAGATTTCATTCAGCCCGTTGAATCCAAATTTTTAAGTCTTGGGAAAGAATAAATTACAGCGTTTTAGGGAAATGAAGGATTTCCCGAATGTATTAGAACACGGAATCGAAACGGTTCAATCTGGTGTATTTCCCTTGGCAGGAAATTGGTCGAAGGACCATTTCAAAAACAATAATCCATTGGTGCTAGAATTGGCATGCGGAAAAGGTGAGTTTGCGCTGGCCATGGCGAAAATGTGGCCAGAACGAAATTACTTAGGCATAGACATCAAGGGAGCGCGCATGTATGTAGGAGCAAATGAGGCACTTAGCTCGGACCTTAGAAATGTGGCTTTTCTCAGAACTCGAATCGATTTTGTCGAAACCTTCTTCGGTGAGGATGAAGTGGATGAGATTTGGATCACCTTTCCCGACCCACAGCCTCAGGACAATCGGGCGAAAAAGAGATTGACCTCTCCTATGTTTATTGATCGCTACCGAAAGCTCCTAAAGAAAGGTGGTGAAATACGCTTGAAAACAGATTCTGATTTCTTTTACAATTACACCTTGGAGCAAATTGAAGAACAAGGATATTCCATCACAAAACGATTGGACAATCTTTACGCTCAGCTCGAGGAGGTGCCGGATGAACTGGCTTCTGTTTTAGGAACCAAAACGCACTATGAAAAAATCTTCAGTGCTAAAGGATATCAGATTAAGTACGTGAGCTTTCGAATCGACTAGACCTTCGGAAAACGTAAAATGAACTCTGCTCCACGATTGTAAGATTCGTTCAGGTCGATGTCTCCACCCAATAAATTGGTAAAAATTTTAGCCATCGCCAAACCAAGACCAGTGGAGCTTTCCTGAGCAGTTGGTCTCACAGAGAGTTTTTGATACTTCCGGAAAAGTTTGGGTCGATCGCTTGGCTTAAAGCCTGGTCCTTCATCTTTTACTGAGAATTGGATTCGATCTCCAAGGTCCATGCTTGAAATGAAAACATGTCGATCCCGGCCAGAAAATTTGATGGAGTTCGAGACCAAATTTGAAAAGATCCTTTATAGAATGCGCTTGTCGGAGGTGATTCGTTTGATGGAAGGATCCTCGTTTAGAATGATTTTGATGTTCTTGTTTTCTGCTGCTTTCAGCTGCTCCTCAGCAAGCTCTGTCAAGAGTTCGTGAATGGAAATTTGTTGTTTGTCAAGTTTTAGTTCGCCACTCTCAGCATGAGTTACTTCCATGATGTCGTATATCAAGTCGAGGCCATTTTGAGAGGCTCTACCAATCAAATCTTTGACTTCATCGTCGATGGGAAGTTGTGCTAAGGAGCCTACTTGTGCCAAGGGATTTTTAAGGTCATGAACCATCAAGGAGACAAGGTTTTGGTTCTCACGGATGCTTTCCTGAAGATGATCGGTTTGGGAGGTGAGAGCTAAGTTTTGCTCTTCGATTAAACTGTTCTTGGTTCGTAAACTTCTATTGAGGTAGTTGATGCGGCGAAGGCCAATAATTAAAATCAAAATGGTGATGAGCGCAAAACCAAGCCCCAGATAGAAGGCCTTCTCGGTGAAATTTAAATTGCTGATGGTAGCGTTTTTCTGATTGTTGGACTTCCTTAGAAGTTTGTTTTCCAAATCAATCTTGTAAACTTCAAATCCTCTTTGGAGCTCCAGGAGTGCAGCCTTGCGTTCATCGCTGAATAAGCTGTCGTATTTAGGAATCAGTGCGCTCAGTATTTCATAGGCCTCAATTTGCTGACCGAGTGCGTCGTAGCAACTTGCCATTGGTTTTCCATTGTCAAATAAGTAGCTCGCCGACTTTAATCGACTTGAGATTTCATAGCTGAGCTTGTATTCTTTGAGGGCGGCATCATACTTTTTTAAGCCAAACAGGGCTTCGCCTAGATTGAAACGTGAAATCATTAAGTTGAATTCATCCCCTAGAGTGCTGTCGAGGAAAATGGATTTTTTCAGGAATGGTATGGCGTTCTTGTATGAACCTCCTTGATAGTACAGTATTCCAATGTTTGTATAGGCCATGGAGATTCCGACGCTGTCGTTCAACTCAAAATCGATGTTTAAGGTCTTGGAATAATGGTCGAGCGCTTGAATGCTGTCCCTCAAATTGGAATAAATGTTTCCCAAGTTGGTGTGAGAGATGGAGAGATTGTGCTTTTCGCCGCTCTGTTCACGAATGTCTAAAGCGCGAAGTGCAAAGGGAAGAGCGGTACTGTCTTGTTTGAGCTCCAAGTAGACCACGCTCACGTTTGAATAGGCGGTGGCAAGGCCAATGCTGTCGTCGATGCGGCGGTACATTTCAATAGCCTTTTTGTATGCTCCCAAGGCCTCATTGCTCATTGCTCATTGCTCTGCGGCTGTAGATGTTGCCAAGAAGATTTTCTGATTTGGCTTCCCACTTTGTGAGTCCTGCCGATTTTGCAATCTCACGTATGTGTAAACCAAGGTCCTCTAAACCTTCATATTGTCCTTCTTGCCATAGGCCAATGCCCAATTTGAAATAGGCTTCGCACAGTTCAACTTTTGGTCCATCTTGTAATTCAAGCAAGCGACAAGCTGCAATCAGGCTATCCGTTTTTCGGGAAGTAGAAAACTCTTTTAAATAGGAGACGGAGTAAGTTGTCGCGAAACACGAAGCATTGCAGAGAAGTAGGCTAAGTAAGCCAATCAGAGAAATATGTACGCGGTTCATTAAGTCTTGCTAGGCCTAATACGAAAGATTGACGCGAAAGTGTCGTAAATTGATTAAAACGACGATATTTTTTTCAATCTTCATACTTGATGAAAGATTCAACCAAGGATTTCTATCTCAGAGTATGGGATGTAGTTCAAATGATCCCGAAAGGAAGAGTTTCTAGCTACGGTGCCATTGCCAAATTTCTTGGTACTGGAAGGTCGAGCAGAATGGTTGGTTATGCCATGAATGCATCGCATGCTTCAGAGTCTGCTGTGCCGGCTCAAAGAGTGGTAAATCGAAATGGAATGCTTAGCGGAAAACATCATTTTTCAAGTCCAGAAAGGATGCGGGAAATGCTCGAACAAGAGGGAATTGAAGTTGTTGATGATAAGGTAGTTCGCTTTGAAGAGCTCTTTTGGGATCCTGCAAAAGAACTTCAGAGCTTTTGATAGGATAGATACATTTGCCTGACCCAATTTTAGCGTTTTGAATATAACCGAAGAAGACCTTAAAAGAGCATTATCCTTTGTCATTGAGCCAGATCTTAAGAAGGATTTAATTACCCTCAATCTTGTTTCTGATTTTAAAATTGAAGGAAACAGAGTTTCGTTCTTGTTGAAAGTCAGCAATCCTACTTTTCAAAGTAAAAAGCGACTCGAAGAAGCCTGCGCCCACCAACTTGAAATGAAGATAGGAAAGGGCATTGAGCTCAACATTGAATTCGGAAGTCTTCCTCAAGAAAAAGAACGCGAACTTGAGCAGCGCACCGTTCTTCCGGGTGTTAAGCACATTGTTGCGATTGCCTCTGGAAAAGGTGGCGTTGGCAAATCAACCGTTACAGCCAATTTAGCTGCCGGTCTTGCTAGAAAGGGATATAAGGTTGGTTTAATCGATGCCGACATTTATGGTCCGAGTCAACCTTATATGTTCGATGTAGCTTTCGATAAACCACAACCCATCGAAGTAGATGGAAAGCAAAAGATTTTACCCGTTGAATCTTATGGCGTAAAGTTGATGAGCATTGGTTTTTTCGCACAAGCCAACGATGCCATTGTTTGGCGTGGTCCAATGGCCAGTAAGGCTCTTGAGCAAATGATGAAAGATGTGCATTGGGGCGATTTAGATTTTATGTTGATCGACTTGCCGCCTGGTACGGGTGATATTCACCTTACCATGGTTCAGGAAGCGCCACTATCAGGTGCAATCATCGTGAGCACTCCTCAACCAATCGCCTTAGCCGATGCGCGCAAAGGAATCAATATGTTCCGCTTGGAGTCTGTGCAGGTTCCTATTTTAGGCATCGTCGAAAACATGAGCTATTTCAGTCCAGCCGAACTCCCCGACAATAAGTATTACATCTTCGGGATGGAGGGCGCCAAAGTATTGAGCGAAGAAATGGAAGTCGATTTCTTAGGAGATATTCCTTTGGTTCAGAGCATTCGTGAGTCTGGAGACGTCGGTCGTCCGGCGGTGCTGCAAACTGATACCAAACAGGCCCAAGCATTTTTAGCTTTGGTTGATAAGCTTGTCGCCAAGCTTCTTCCTTAATGCACTACTTTTGAGACTATGCCAATAGAGGAAATCAAAGCACGCATCGAACAATCACTCGTCGACTTACGTCAATTTGTAAAACAAGACGGTGGTGATTTGGAAATTGTTGATGTGACCGAAGACGGTGTTGTGAAGGTTGAATTGAAAGGTGCTTGTACAAGCTGTCACATGAACAATATGACATTCAAAGCAGGTGTTGAAGAGGCAATTCTAAGGGCTGTTCCAGAAATAAAAAAGGTAGAAGCAATCAACTTCGAGCTCTTCCAAGCCTAATCTTTAAAAATCTTCGAACGATAAATTCCACTCTTTCCAAGAAAGAATAGAATTGAAGTTTTCAGCACGCCCAAGCCATAAGTTACGCTGCGTGAAAAATTGATGGAGGAGGCTTCCTCAAAATACTTCGTCGGACAAGTAACCTCGCCAAACTCAAATCCCTTGTAGGCGATCTGAGCAAGCATCTGATTGTCGAAGACAAAATCGTCTGAATTCACTTCGTAATTAATGGACTGCAATACCTCCTTTGAGAAGGCCCTGTAACCGGTGTGATATTCAGAGAGCTTCTGATTCATCATGATGTTCTGGAAGAGCGTCAAGAGCCGATTCGCAACGTATTTGTATTTGGGCATTCCGCCTTTCAAAGCTCCTTTTCCAAGAATTCTTGAAGCGAGAATGACTGGATACAAATCCTGGGCAAGCATGTAGGCAATGCTCGGAATCAATTGAGGCGTGTATTGATAATCGGGGTGGAGCATGATGACGATGTCGGCATTCAGCTCCAAAGCCTTGTTATAGCAAGTCTTCTGATTTCCTCCATAACCTTTATTGTCGTCGTGGCGAATCACATGTTCGATGCCAATTTTCTTCGCCAATTCCGTGGTGTTGTCGGAACTGTGATCATCCACCAAAATCACCTCATCTACGATGTCGCGAGGGATTTCGAGGTAGGTTTTTTCGAGGGTCAATTCCGCGTTGTATGCAGGCATTACAACAACTACTTTCTTATTCTGAATCATTCAGAAGAACTTCTCAGGTTATGTTCAATGGTTTCAATCAAGCAATGAATGACTTTGATGTGAATTTCTTGAATTCTATCAGAAAAGCCCATGTGCTCAACTCGAATTTCAATGTCGCAGAGTTCCGCTAAAGGTCCGCCAGTTTTACCCGTTAAACCAATTACGTTCATCCCAATTTCATGCGCTTTTTGTGCAGCTTTCAGTACGTTCTCAGAATTCCCACTTGTGCTGATTACGAGAAGGGAGTCTCCAGGTCTTCCGTGTGCTTCTACATATCTAGAAAACACTTCGGCGTAACCGTAGTCGTTGGCAACACAACTGAGATGTCCGGCATCGCTTATGGCCATGGCTGAATAGGCCTTTCTTTCTTCGCGAAACTTACCAGAGAGTTCTTCGGCAAAATGCATGGCATCGCTCATGGAACCTCCATTCCCACAGGAAATGATGCGTCCGTCGCGGGCCAAGCTTTGCGATAGGAGTGAGGCTGCGGCCTGAATTTTATGAAAATTTTCCTCGGTTGCGAACTTGTCGAGTACTTCAGATGCTTCTTGGAAACTTGCTTTTACGAGCTCCATATATTCTAGTTTGAGCTGAAGAGTTTCGTCCCGCGATCCAACCAGTTTATAAACTTCGGAATGTCTGGGTCGTATGCAGCGGATTCGTGCAAGGCATTGCCGTCATGGTCCAAGATTACATAATAGGGTTGAGAGTTCGTTCCAAATTTTGAGGCCTGGAAATAGCTCCATTTGTTCCCTACGGTTTTTAAGACTTTAGTCTTGTCGCCAATCTTCACTTCTTTCTTTTCGCTTTCAGGAAGCTCTAATTTCTCATCCACATAAAGTGAAACCAGAACGACGTTTTCCCTAAGGCGGTTTAGAACAGCTGGGTCAGACCAAACTTGTTCTTCCATTTTTCGGCAATTCACGCATGCCCATCCCGTAAAATCGACCATCAGAGGTTTATTCACCTCTTTAGCGTAGGCCATGGCTTCGTCGTAATCGTGGAAGCAATCTAAATTGTGCGGGCAGTGTGCAGATTTGGTATGACCGCCTTTACCAGCAGCGGTAGCCCCAGCGATCGCAACACCTGCTTTTCCGACTCCTTGTGGAGATTCGCTGTAGAACATGGGAGGTGGAAATCCAGAGATCACTTTAAGAGGCGCTCCCCACAATCCGGGTACGAGGTATAGAGTAAAAATCAAACTCACCGTTCCAAAAAGCATGCGCCCGACTGAAAGACGTTCCATCGGACTGTCGTGGGGTAAGCGGAAAGCTCCCAACAAGTAAGCAGTCATCATGGCGAAAATTCCAATCCAAATGGCGATGAACAATTCGCGCGTCAAAATTCCAGCTTGAACAACGAGGTCGGCGTTCGAAAGAAATTTCAAGGCCAAGGCCAATTCCAAGAATCCTAAAACAACTTTTACTGAGTTGAGCCAACCGCCAGAACGTGGCAATGAATTCAACCAACCAGGGAAGGCAGCAAACAGTGCAAAAGGCATGGCAAGGGCCAAGCTAAACCCGAACATTCCCAAGAGAGGCCCGGCAACTCCGCCGTTTACCGCTGCTTCAACCAGTAGGGTCCCAATGATTGGTCCTGTGCATGAAAATGACACCAATGAAAGTGTGAAGGCCATGAAGAAGATTCCAATGAATCCTCCTTTATCTGAAGCTGCATCTGCCTTGTTTACCCATGATGAGGGCAATGTAATTTCAAAGGCGCCAAAGAAGGAGATGGCGAATACCACGAACATGAAGAAGAAAATGAGATTGAACCAGAAACCGGTCGAAATCTCATTCAAGGCATCTGGGCCAAATATCCAGGTCGTCATAAAGCCAAGTCCCACGTAAATGAGAATGATGAAGATTCCGTAAAGGATAGCATTCGACATGCCTTGAGCCTTCGATTTGCTCTGCTTGGTAAAGAAGCTTACGGTCAAGGGAATCATAGGAAACACGCAGGGTGTGAGTAAGGCCAAAAGCCCCCCTAAAAAGCCAGCTATGAAAATCCCAACAAAACCTTTGGCTCTCAGCTTATCAGATTCATTGTCTTGATTGAGCATTGGCTCAGACGACAATTTGATGCTGAATTCAACGATCTCTGGAGGCAAGCATTTCTCATCGTCGCAAACCATAAATTCGAGCTCGCCCTTGAATTGGGAGTCGGAACCGCTTTTTATTTTTTGCTGAAAACTTACTTTACCACTGAAGAAAGAGAGGTCCATCATAAAGTTGGGATCGTACTCCTCGTGCAGTTCGCCTACTTCTTCAACTTTCCCAATCAGTTCATGATCTTGGCCCTCAGCAAAACGAAACACAGTTGGAAGTGGGCCTCCTTCAGGGATGTTCTGAGAGTACAAGTGCCATCCCTCGTCTATCTGAGCGTCGAAGCTTATCAGTTGCTCACCATTTCCAAGGTCTTTGGTTGAAAAACTCCAGGAGACTGGGTCGAAAATTTCGGGTTTTGAATCTAGGTCAGAAACCGGAGCAAGCTCTTCAGTCTCATCAACAGTCGATTCTGCTTGACTTGTTTCGGCCTCTTTAATACTGAGTTCAAAAGAGTACGGGACGTACTCTGGAGGCAAGCACTTGCTTGCATCGCAGACCATGTAGGTGAGCTCACCCTTAAATACTGTATTGGTAGATATCTTAACGCGCTGAACGAACTCAACGGAATTCTCAAAGTACGACAGCTCCATATCGAAGTTGGGGTCGTACTCAGTTTTGGCTTTGGGCTCAGTAACTTCTCCTAAGCGCTCCACTGCATCCGATTCGTCAAAAACAAAAGAGGTGGCGATGGGACCATCGTCAGAAGGTAAATTCTGACTGTACAAATGCCAGCCCATGTCCAGCTTGGCTTTGAACTTCAACTCAAATTCGTCGGAGTCGATTCGTTTGCTATCAAAAGTCCATTTTACGGGATCTAGAATTTGTCCAGAAACCTGAAGGAAGACTAAAGACGTGATGAGAAGTAGAATGAACTTGCGCATAGAATTGGATGAAGCCTCAAATTTAGTTTTTTCCCTAGCTCTATTTGCCACACATCTGACAAAGGCTAAGTAGGAACTTCTTGGGCGAACTTAAGACCAAAACGACGTCGGTAGAGATAAGTTGCCAAGTAAAGGAAAGGAGTGTCAATGAAGGCGATCAGCATTTTGAAGGTCCAGCCGTCGATGATTAAGTCGAGCATCTCAGAGCTAGATCGAATGCCAATGAAGAGCACTCCAATGACAAGGGTGGTGTCCACGAGCTGCGAAAGAATTGTACTGGCGTTGTTTCTCAACCAAAGGTGTTTGCCTTTGGTGAGTTTCTTCCAGAAATGAAAGAGGCGAACGTCAACAAGCTGGGCACTGAGGTAGGCGATCATGGACGAGAACACAACACGCCAAGTATTCCCAAACATTTTATCGAACTCGCCATCGGAGATGATCGAAAAATCTACTGCATCAAATTGCGAAGAGGTCCACAGGATGCCAAGCACGAATATCGAGGCCCCAAATCCTGCGTATACAACTTGATTGGTTTTTTTTCTCCCCCACACTTCAGAGAGAATGTCCGTGATTAAAAAGGTGATGGGATAGGGGAGGACTCCAGCGGAGATGATGAAGGTTTTGAAGCCCAGATCCACTTCGATGAAGTGATTGGCGATCATATTGCAACTCACCAAGGCAGCGATGAATAAACCTGCGAGCAGAATGTAGTGCCATTGAGCACTTTGCCTTTTCTTAGAGTTCATTCAATAGCCGTTTTTTCCATCCAAGTGCACTCAGCATCACGATTAAGGGAATTGCAACTACTCGAAGTCTTGCGTCGGCTTCAGTAAGTGCAGAAACGGAAGAAAAATACAAAAGCCCTAAAAGTAAAAGCCAGACAACATCCTTTTTGTTCAAGATTGAGCTGAGTGGAATAAATCCAAGGTACAAGATGAACAGCATTCCAAGTTGGAATAGGAGCAGAGGCCAAATCCATGAAGGATTGGTAGGCTGATTTCTTGTGTTGGGCTCAACAGGGAACCACGGGCCAGTCTTTTTCCAGCCAAATTGTTCGCTGATGTATGAGCGCATCGGTTTGGTGAAAAAGTATACAAAGGATTTGCAGTAGAGTTTGACAAAAACGAGTGGATGTTCAATCAATTGAAGCCGCAACTCCTTATGAGCAGCTGAGGCAAAATTTTTGGGATAGCTGGCTTCTTTCCACTCATTCTCATCGAAGTATTTATCGCGTAGCTTAAGCTCTTCCGCCTGCCTCGAGCTTCCATTTACATCGGCTAATATGTTTGAGGAAGTGTGGAACAGAATGTTCAATTCACCTACAAGGCTTAAGTTGAAAACACCAAAGTTGGATTGATTTCGAAGCATCCAAGGCGCGCAAACGAGGGCGAAGCTCAAAACGAAAACAAGACTTCTACTGCCTTTCCATTTTGCAAGAAAGAACCCTGTCAATGGAATGATAAGACCGAGGTATAGTGCTATGGGTCTGAAGAGAGCTGCTGCGCCAAGGCAAACGCCAGCAACGATCCCGATTGAAATGGACTTTGATGAAGCTACTCTTAACGCAAAGTAAAAAGAGCATAAGAGTAAGAATACAAAGATGGTCTCCGTCATAACGGTCGAACTCATGTATATGCTGGGAATGTCGAAGACAAAAAACAGGCTGAATAAACTAGCGAGCTCTCTTGATTTGAGCAAGTCCATCAAGATTTTAAAAAGCATCATGGCACTCAGTCCAAAGAATATTGCTTGAGTCAACACGATGCCGTACACTCCAATTTTTTGCCAATGAAATAGGTAGATGAGGAATGGATATCCAGGAGTGCGCATGGCATCCAGGATGTTCGGATAGTCTATGAGTTGAGAAAAAGTCTGATGCTCAAAAAGGTTGTAGGCTATGTTGAGGTACGACCAAGAGTCGGGGCTCAGGTGACCTTCAGGAAAGATTATTTGTACAGCCGCCCCATAGGCAAGAGAAATGGAAAAGGCCAACAAGCCGATTTGAAGGAGACGATCTTGCATTGCTACAAAACTGCCATAAAAAAAGCCATTCTCCTTCGGGAGAATGGCTTTAAACTTCATTCCATTGAAAGTGGATGCCTACATCATGCCCGGCATTCCTCCACCCATTCCTCCAGGAGGCATAGCTGGGCCAGCGTTGTCTTCTTTCTCTTCAGAAAGAACACATTCTGTTGTCAAGAGAAGACCTGCAATTGAAGCGGCATTCTCAAGAGCTACGCGGGTAACCTTGGTTGGATCAATCACACCAGCTTTGAACATGCTCGTATATTCATTCGTTCGCGCGTTGTATCCAAAGTCGCCTTTGTTCTCACGAATTCTTTGAACTACAATAGATCCGTCTGCGGCTGCGTTTGCAGCAATCTGACGAATTGGTTCTTCTAAGGAGCGACGAACAATGTTGACTCCAGTTTTCTGGTCTTCATTCTCAGTCTCTATTGCATCAAGAGCATCAATTGCTCTAATGAGAGCAACTCCTCCACCAGGAACAATTCCTTCTTCAACAGCGGCACGTGTTGCGCTCAAAGCGTCATCAACACGGTCTTTTTTCTCTTTCATCTCAACTTCAGTAGCAGCTCCGATGTACAATACAGCGACTCCGCCAGAAAGTTTCGCCAAACGCTCTTGAAGCTTTTCGCGATCGTAATCTGAAGTAGTAGACTCCACTTGAGCTTTGATTTGATTGATTCGGTTCTCAATCATTTCTTTAGTCCCAGCACCATTCACGATGGTAGTGTTGTCTTTGTCGATGTCAACTTTTTCTGCAGTTCCCAAATCTTCGAGAGTAGCATCTTCAAGTTTGCGACCTTGCTCTTCAGAAATCACGGTCCCTCCAGTAAGGATGGCGATGTCTTCGAGCATAGCTTTTCTACGGTCACCAAAACCTGGAGCTTTTACAGCAGCGATTTTAAGTGAACCACGAAGCTTGTTTACTACGAGTGTAGCAAGAGCTTCTCCGTCAACATCTTCCGAAATAATCAAGAGAGCGCGACCTGTTTGGGCTGTTTTCTCGAGTACTGGAAGAAGGTCTTTCATCGTCGAAATCTTCTTGTCGTAAATCAAGATGTACGGATTCTCAAGATCTGTAGTCATCTTCTCCGTATTGGTTACGAAGTAAGGGGAGAGGTAACCACGGTCGAACTGCATTCCTTCAACGACTTTCAACTCGTTTGAGGTTCCTTTCGCTTCTTCAACTGTGATGACGCCATCTTTTCCAACTTTTTCCATCGCCTCAGCAATCCATTTGCCGATTTGGTCGTCGTTGTTGGCAGAGATCGCAGCAACTTGTTCGATTTTTTTGTTGTCGTCTCCAACTTCTTGCGATTGGCTCTTGAGGTTTTCAACGGCTGCAAGTACAGCTTTGTCGATGCCTCTTTTTAAGTCCATTGGGTTTGCACCAGCTGCAACGTTTTTCAAACCTGCAGTTACGATGGCTTGAGCAAGTACTGTGGCTGTAGTAGTTCCGTCTCCAGCAATGTCGGCTGTTTTAGAGGCTACCTCTTTCACCATTTGCGCACCCATGTTTTCAATTGGGTCACTCAATTCAATTTCTTTGGCAACACTTACACCATCTTTTGTGATGGTAGGTGCTCCAAAACTTCTGTCGATCACAACGTTGCGACCTTTTGGTCCCAAGGTTACTTTCACAGCGTTTGCGAGTGCATCAACTCCTCTTTTGAGTCCTTCTCTCGCTTCTGTATCAAAGCTTATTTTCTTAGACATGTTTCTTGTTTGATTTCGAGATTCTTATTTACTTCCTAGAATGTCTGAATTCCTCATGATGAGGTAATCTACTCCTTCCAGAGATATTTCAGTTCCAGAATATTTTCCGTAATAGACAGTATCACCCACGGCAACAGTAATGGGTTCGTCTTTTTTACCTGGTCCAACAGCGACTACAGTACCGGTTTGTGGTTTTTCTTTTGCTGTATCGGGAATGATGATTCCACCTGCTGTTTTTTCTTCAGCTGGAGCGGCTTGAACTAAGACGCGATCTTCATTCGGTTTAAAACTGACCTGGGCCATTTGTTGATGTTTAGAGTTAATAATGTGAATTCTATTTCCCATTGACAGCTATTGTGCCAATGCGGTATGTCAGGAGTTTATGGGACAAATTTTCAGACTTGTCACAAAAGCATGGCAATTCGGTCGACACCAGCTGTCAGTATGACACTAAGACTACTGAGTAGGTTGTGGGGCAGAAGGTGTTCCTGCTGGAGCTGAAACTGGTTCGCCACCGACCAATTCTTTCACTTCGCTGCTCGATTCTTCAACCACATCGCCGGTTCCTTGAACGGCAGCGGCAGAAAGACTGAGAACCAATAGGGCAATGGCCAGTGTCCATGTAGCTTTCTCCAACCAATCGCCGGTGCGTCGAACGCCCATCAATTGATTTGCAGAAGAAAATCCAGAGGCCAATCCGCCACCTTTAGACTCTTGAAGTAAAACAATGATTGTCAATAAGATGCAATCAATAAATATGAGGACAGTGATCAGGGTAAACATGTGCTATTTCTTTTTTAGCTCTGAAATAAGGGCTGCAAAGTAACCACTTTTTTCTGGGTTATGTGCTTGTAAGATTTCGTATGCTCGAATTGCCTTTTCTGTGTGCCCTTGATTGGCATACAAACCGGCCAAAGTTTCCGTAACAAACTCTTCATCTTCAAGGATGCTGAGCTTGCTCATTTCTTCTGGCTTGAAGAAGCTCTTTTTTTCTCGGTTTAAACTAGGCTCATTGTCAATGAACTTCTTAATCAAGTCTTCTTTAAGAATCGAAGAACGTCGCTTCGGCTCTTCCATCGATCGAATCCAATCGGTAAAAGATCTTTTGGTCGGCTCTGAAGGACTTATTTGTTCTTTCTGCTCGATAGGAATTACCTGGGGAGAAGGTGTTTCTTCCTTTCGCTGTTCTTTTTGACGGGCAATAAGTTCGCGTTGGAAGCTGAGCTCTGCCGCTTGAGAATTTATCTGTTGTTCAAGTTGGGCTTGAAGAGCTTCTTTTTCTTTAGAAACACTTGAAGCTAGGTCTTTGGAAAGGACTTCATCTATTTCCTCTACCTTTTCTTGAACGAGGCTTTGAAAGATGAGCTCGAATAAATGTTCACGGTCGGTACTGCGGAGGGCAGCTTTTCTTAAGCTTTCTTCAAAAGCCTCATCCTGGGTCAAGAAGTCACGCTTCAAAACTTCATTCTGAAGGGCAGCTGCGAATGGGAACTGGACGGCCAAGTCTCTAAGTTTATCTTGATCTACCAATCGCTGACGGATTTATTGAATATATCCTGAATCAGCTGCTCGTTGATGAGGTCGATCAATTGATCTTCCACTTCCGACAAGCTGCTCGAGCTTTCATAATCTTCATACCGACTAAATTTCTGCTCAAAACTTTTCTTACTGTCTTTTTGATTCACAAATGTAACCTCAAGGGTTATGGTCAGTCGGTTCAGAGCGGCCGTCTCATTGCTCTGAATGTTGATTGGGTTCGTTCTATAATCGACAATTCGACCAGAGAACTGGATGTCCCCATTTGACTTCACAAGGCTCAAATTCGTTTGCTGTAAGAATCGATCCTTCAGCGCTTCCGTAAATGTTTGACTTAAAGTGGGCTTTGCAAGAGGAGCAAAATTGTCGAAATAGGCAATCGAAACGCTCTTTACAGCTGGGTCAATGGATGTTCCCGTAAAGCCGTAATTCACGCGGCACGATTGAGTGATTAAGCTCAGAAACAATAAGGCGATGCTGAGGTATTTCATTAAAGCTCGTACTCTTTGATCTTGCGGTATAGGGTGCGCTCGGAAATTCCCAAATCTCGTGCCGCGTATTTTCGTTTTCCACGGTATTTCTCTAGGGCTTTTTTGATGAGCTCAATTTCTTTTTCTTCCAATGAAAGAGATTCTTCAACCTCTTCGTGACCATCGTAATTGCTGCCCTTGGGAATAATGTTCACGCCCGAAGGCAGGGCCAGCGATTTGAAATCTCCTTGGGGTGAAATTGCCGGAAGAGAACTTTGCAGCGACTCTGTCTCGTTCTTCAAGTCTTCTGGATCTATGTTCCCTTCCATCAAGCCATGAACAATTTGCTTGAGTTTGCTCACATCATTTCGAAGTTCAAAAAGAACTTTGAAAAGAATCTCACGTTCAGATAGATCCTCGTCTTCACGATTGACAACCGCGGGATAGCGCGACTCAACGTAAGTTGGAAGGTACTTAATGAGCGTTTCTGCATCTATGTGACGTTCGTTCTCAAGGATGGAAATTTGCTCAGTTACATTCTTCAACTGTCGAATGTTTCCTTTCCAGGAATGACTTTCTAAAACGCGAATCGCGTCTTCTCCCAAGCGAATGGTCGGCATCTGGTATCTGTCGGCAAAGTCGGCCGCGAATTTCCTAAACAGAAGATGGATGTCTTCGCGACGCTCTCTCAAAGCGGGTAGATGGATCGGAACCGTGCTCAATCGATAAAAGAGGTCCTCGCGAAATTTTCCTTTTTCAATTTGTTTTGGAAGACCCAGATTCGAAGCCGCAACAATCCGAACATCCGTTTTCTCAACTTTCGATGAGCCCACCTTTATGAACTCACCGGTCTCGAGCACGCGAAGCAAGCGCACTTGAGTTTGAAGAGGCAGCTCTGCGACTTCATCCAGGAAAATTGTCCCTCCATCGGCCTCTTCAAAATATCCTTGACGCGAAGATTGCGCTCCCGTAAAAGAACCTTTTTCGTGTCCAAACAATTCTGAGTCGATGGTTCCTTCTGGAATGGCGCCGCAGTTTACCGCGATGTATTTTCCGTGTTTCCGCCGACTCATCTGATGGATAATCTTAGGCATAGATTCCTTTCCGGTTCCGCTTTCCCCAGAAACGAGAACACTCAAATCAGTGGGGGCCACTTGAATGGCTTTCCCGATGGCATGGTCGAGAAGGGCCGACTGGCCAATTATTCCGAAGCGTTGTTTGATTTGTTGATAATCCATCAAGCAGTCCTTTCCCCGATTAATGTGGCTGCTGTGCAGTCAAAGATTTTGACCTTCACATAGTCGCCGGTCTTTTCATCCAATTTAGGGAATACAACCATTGCATTTTGACTTGTTCGTCCAGCCCAATGTTCCTCTGAACGTTTTGAAGTTTTTTCAATCAGAACTTCGTATTCCTTCCCAATTGTTTTTTTGTTGGAAATAAGGCTATGAGCACTTTGAATGTTGATGATCTCTGTGAGTCGCCGCGTTTTTACTTCTTCAGGAACATCATCTTCAAACTTTCTTTCGGCCAAGGTTCGGGGTCGTTCGCTGTACTTAAACATATAAGCAAAGTCGAATTGAACGAATTCCATTAAGCTCTTCGTTTCTTCGTGCTCCTCTTCTGTTTCCCCACAGAATCCAGAGATTACGTCGGTTGAGATAGCACATTCAGGAATGATGCGACGAATCGCCTCGATGCGTTCTAAGTACCATTCACGCGTATAGGTCCGATTCATTCGCTCCAGCACATTGGAATTTCCAGATTGAACCGGGAGGTGGATGTAATTGCAGATGTTTTCATACGCCGACATTGTTTCAAGAACATCGTTGGTCATGTCTTTTGGATGGCTGGTGGAAAAACGTACTCGAAGTTTTGGGTTTACCTCAGCGACCATTGCCATGAGCTGAGCGAAGTTCACTGAAGGTTCGCCTTCCTTCTTAAGCTCACCTTTCTTTGTCAGGTTCCAGCGGTACGAATCTACATTCTGACCCAATAAGGTAACCTCTCTATATCCTTTGTCGAACAAATCGTGGGCTTCGTGCACGATGCTTTTGGGGTCTCTACTACGCTCTCGTCCGCGGGTAAAAGGCACAACGCAAAACGAACACATATTGTCGCAACCTCGCATGATGGATATGAAGGCGGTGACACCATTTTTATCCAAACGAACTGGACTGATGTCCGCGTAGGTTTCTTCCCTCGATAAAAGAACATTTACTGCCTTTCTTCCGTCGTCAACTTCATCGATTAGACCAGGAAGAGAACGGTAAGCATCTGGACCAGCAACGATGTCAACAAGTTTTTCTTCGTCGAGAAGCTTTGCTTTCAATCTTTCGGCCATGCAGCCGAGCACTCCTACAACCATGTTTGGATTGTCGGATTTCAACTGCTTGAATTGAGTGAGGCGCTTCCGTATTCGTTGTTCTGCATTGTCTCGGATGGCACAAGTGTTCAAGAGTATGAGGTCAGCTTCCTCAATATTTGTAGTAGTGCCATATCCAGCTTCAGAAAGGATTGAAGCAACAATTTCACTGTCAGAGAAATTCATCTGACATCCGTAACTCTCTATATATAACTTTTTATTATTGGTATTTTTTGGTTTAACTGATTGATAATCAAGTACTTCACCATTATATTGGTCGGGGTTATTATGGGGAGAACTCTGGGGAGAATTCTCTTTTTCTAAAATTTCAGTTGTATTTAAATCCTTATTGTTCAATCTGTTATAATTTTTATCACTATGGGATGGGGAGAATACGGAGATTCTGTTTTCTTCCTAAAACTAATTATCCCCAAGCTTGGGGAGAACCTCAACCAATACAATTCTGTGCAAATATAATTAGGAAATAAGATGAGTAGGTCATTTTGTCAGTTGAGCTTATTTATGGGCATAAAAAAATAGCCCCTCAATAAAGAAGGGCGGGTATAGGTAACTTACCTATATCGACTTGTTACCCAACATAAAAAAATCGAAAGAAATAATAATTAATTTCGTATTTCGAAACCCAAAACATTTAAAATCATTAAAAAATTAAATAATGAAAAAATTACTCTATTTAGGAATTGTATTAATGCTTGCTTCTTGTGGTTCATCAACTTTAAATGTGGACGGAAGAGAGGTTTCAACCATTAAAATTCACTATTTAGAAGTGATGACCGAAGATTTAGAAGGGAGGTACACTTGGGACGATGCAATGAAGGCTTGTGCTGATTTAGGAGATGGCTGGCGATTACCTACAAAAGATGAGTTGGATCTATTATATGATAACAAGGAAAAAATTGGCGGAGGTGCTAAGAACAACTATTGGAGTTCTACGGAGTACGCTAACAAAATTGCGTGGAGTCAGTATTTCGGCTTTGGTGGCCAGAACGTCAGCAAAAAGTTCAACACATACTATGTGAGGGCTGTTCGGGCTTTTTAACAATTTACCCATTCATCTATTTAACAATTTATTGCCGTTGTGTGGAAGGATGAACGAAACTTTTTGCTTGGGTAACAACTAATTGCCCCGACCCCCATCTACATCTTTAATCCCAAAGGGCATCCCATTCATTACTACTGTACTGATGAATATTTAATTGGTGTTCTAAACACCTATATATTGTATCAGCGGTATAGTACCAGATAAAGTTTGCGCTTATGATCGCTCTTCTCTTCTACCAACGTAGCGCTACCTTGTACCTCTTCAGGGAGTAAACTTTCCATATTCTTCTTGACTTTGCGGCGGCAAATTTAAGCTTTTTAGGGGCTGCTGACATTCTGTCATTTTGCCTGCAGTTTTGGGGTAAACAAAATGAACATTCGGACTGTTCGCTCTTTATTCCTTTATTTTGCAGCCCTCAAGCCCTCTCGGTTTGAGGCTTCACTGAAAGATAATAAATGAACTTAGTAATAGTTGAGTCACCAGCCAAAGCGAAGACCATAGAAGGTTTTCTAGGGAAAGATTTCACCGTAAAATCGAGTTACGGGCACATCCGAGACTTAGCGAAAAAGGGCGTTGCCATAGATGTTGAAAAGGGTTTTGAACCCAACTATGAGGTGATGCCAGATAAAAAAGCGGTCATTGCTGAACTTAAAAAACTTTCTAAGGGAGCCGAGATGGTTTGGTTAGCGACGGATGAGGACCGAGAAGGAGAAGCTATCTCTTGGCATTTGGCTGAAGTTCTGAAGCTCGAAGATGCACGGACCAAGAGGATTGTCTTTCATGAAATTACTAAAACAGCAATCCAAAAAGCAATCGAGAATCCTCGCACCATCGATAAAAATTTAGTTGATGCTCAGCAAGCGCGTCGGGTATTAGACCGTTTAGTCGGTTTTGAGATATCACCTGTATTGTGGAGGAAGGTGAAACCATCTCTTTCTGCCGGACGTGTGCAGTCTGTGGCAGTTCGGCTCATAGTTGAGCGTGAGAGTGAGATTAAAGGTTTCGTTCCAGAAAGTTCATTTCGTGTAGTTGCTCAATTTCAAAATTCAGATGGGGCGTTAGCTAAGGCTATTTGCACCAAGAACACAAGTACTTTGGAAGAGGCTAAAGCGCTTCTTGAAGAGGTGAAAGATCAGATCTTCCAAGTGCGATCTGTAATTAAGAAGCCTTTAAAGAGGAAGCCGGCTGCGCCATTTACCACGAGTACACTTCAACAAGAGGCAAGTCGAAAGCTCGGGTACAGTGTAGGGCAAACGATGTCTGTGGCTCAGAAGCTTTACGAGGCAGGAAAGATCACCTACATGAGAACCGATTCAGTGAATCTCTCCGATACTGCTTTGAATGCTTCGAAGGCAGAAATTCATAGTGCCTATGGAGAGCGTTATTCTGAAACACGGAAATACGCGTCTAAAAACAAAAGTGCACAGGAAGCTCACGAGGCCATTCGTCCGACTTATTTTGAGCATCACGAAGTAGACGGAACACCGCAAGAACAAAAACTTTATTCTCTTATTTGGAAAAGAGCGATTGCCTCACAAATGGCAGAAGCCGAGCTTGAAAAAACCAATGTGCTGATCGAAGCAGGAAATACAAGCATCGAATTTAAAGCTGAGGGTGAAGTCATCACCTTCGATGGTTTTATAAAAGTCTACACCGAAGGGGACGATGACGATGATGAAAAAGATGATCAGGCGGGTTTGCTTCCACCTATGAAAGAAGGTGAAAACTTAAGCTATGATGACATCGTCGCTCATCAGAGATTTAGTCATCACCCACCAAGATATACAGAAGCCAGCCTAGTGAAAAAGCTGGAAGCCCTTGGGATAGGTCGTCCATCTACATACGCACCAACGATTTCAACCATCCAAAAGCGTGACTACGTGATAAAGGATGAGCGGGAAGGGGAAATGCGCGATGTCGAGCAATTGATTTTGAGCAGTTCTGGTATTGAAGAGAAAACGATTCAGGAACGAACTGGGGTGGAGCGTAAAAAGCTTTTCCCAACCGATATTGGGATCGTGGTGAACGATTTTTTGACAGAGCATTTTAAGCAAGTCATGGATTACAACTTCACAGCAGAAGTTGAAAAGGAATTCGATGAAATCTCGAACGGGAACAAGCCTTGGAACGAAATGATCTCCGTTTTCTACGGTCCATTCCACAAAAATGTGGAGGACACGCTAGAGAACAGCGAGCGCGCTTCCGGAATGACTCTTCTTGGTGTTGACCCGAAATCAGGTAAAAACGTTTACTCTCGAATTGGTCGTTATGGTCCGATGGTTCAGATTGGTGAGGTTGAAGATGAGGAGAAGCCGAAGTTTTCAAGCATCAAATCAAAAATTTCAATTTCCGAAATCAACCTCGAACAGGCATTGAAGCTATTCGATTTCCCAAAAACGATCGGGGAGTTTGAAGGGGAAGAAGTAGTTATAGGAGAAGGAAGGTTTGGTCCTTTTGTGCGACACAAAAGCAAGTTTACCTCAATCGGGAAAGAGCTCGACCATACTACCATAACTCTTGATGAAGCCATTGCGCTTGTTGTGGCAAAGCGAGAGAAAGATGCCAAGAGCGTGATCAAGACTTTCGAAGAAAACGAAGACGTTCGTGTCCTCGATGGGCGATATGGTCCTTACATCAAATTCGGTAAGAAGAATGTTAAAATCCCAAAGGACAAAGCACCTGAGAGCCTTACTTATGAGGAATGCGTTGCATTATCAGAGATTGTTCAAAAGTCTCCTCGAGGTCGTAAAAAGAAGGCCTAGAGCAAATCTAAATTTGCCCTACTTTGGAAAGTAGGATCTATTTAAGCCCACCATCATCTCATTCGTCTGAGGACTTCCGTAAAGGAACAATTGGGCATTCTGTTCAGTCTCTTTCAGGAAGCACTGAATTAGTCGAATACGATTTGGCCATTCTCTTCGTGCCAGAATACCGCGGTGCTGAACTAGGAATTTCCGATGAAATTGAAGGTGTAGAGCAATCCCTTTTTGAGCTTTCCGATTCATTTGGAAATTTGAAGCTCTTACACTTGGGTTATGTTGTCCCTGGCGAAAACCTAAGTGACACCTATCTAGCCGTAACTCAAATTGTCCGCGAATGCATTGGAAATAAGGTTCTGCCAATCGTTATTGGCGGAAGTCAGGACCTTACCTACGCGTCCTACAGTGCCTATGAAGAAGAGGAGCGGGTAATGAACCTCGTGAGTGTAGACTACTCTTTTGACTTAGGAGACGTTGATAGTCCCATTGGCTATGAGTCCTATCTAAATAAGATCATTCTCAGTCACCCAAATTACCTCTACAACTACAGCAACCTTGGTTATCAATCCTATTTTGTTCGTCCGGATGAACTCGAGTTGATGAATAAATTGAAATTTGATTTCTATCGTTTGGGCAATGTTCGAAGCGACTTAAAGGAAGTTGAGCCAATTGTGCGAAATGCAGATTTGTTGAGTTTCGACCTGAATGCCATCAAAGTAGCTGATTGCCCAGGAAGTTTGAAGCCGACCCCAAATGGTTTCTATGGGGAAGAAGCTTGCGCGATTTCCAGATATGCAGGACTTAGTGACAAATTGAGTTCAATAGGTTTCTATAATTTGAAGCCTTCGGGTGCTGGAGATCAAAGTCCGCACTTGCTCGCTCAAATGTTGTGGTACTTTATTGAAGGTTTTTACAGCAGAAAGAACGATTCTCCAGTCATAAACCGAACAGATTTCTTGAAATATACCGTCACTTCAGCGAATGATTTGGGTGAAATCGTCTTTTATAAGAACTTATTGAGTGAGCGTTGGTGGATGGATGTTCCATTGCCTCAATCAAAGCTAAGTAAGTACGAGCGACACCAGCTAGTGCCTTGTTCTTACAGTGATTACGAGCAGGCGTGCAACGATGAAATCCCTTCCAAATGGCTCCGTAATTATGAGAAGTTTAGCTAACGCGACGGGGTAAGTTTTCTTTTTCTTACCTTTACTTCTCTGTTATATTTCTTATAATTCATATTTTAGCCGACCTTATAAGAGCCTCATCAAGCAACTGTATGAAACAAACTTTTCTGATTTCCGCTGCCCTTCTTCTCTTTGCGACTTCAGCTAGTGCACAGCAGGATCCTCAGTTTTCGATGAATATGTTCAATCGACTGTTTCCGAATCCTGCCTATGCCGGAGCTACTAATCAAAGCTGTTTTACGGCCTTGTTTCGTGAGCAATGGGCTGGTTACACGGGTAATCCAAGAACATATATGGTCTCAGGACACACACCTTGGAAACTTGTTCATGGTGGAATAGGTGGAAGCGTATACGGCGATCAAATTGGCCCAATCAGTTACACTGGTGGAAAGTTGGCTTATTCATTTCGTCAACCAATTGGCATCGGATTTTTAGGTGTTGGTATTGGTATCGGCGCATTCCAAACGAGTATTGCGGGTGATCAATGGGTTACTTTAAATGCAGATGCTCCGGATGGTAAAAACGACCCAACCTTGGCTTTCGCTGAGGATATGACTGGTACCACTTTCGATTTAGACTTTGGGGTTTACTACAACACAGATAGACTCTATGCTGGTTTATCTACCACACACATTCCTGCGGGAGACGTTGCAGAAAACTATTCTGTGGCTCGTCATTTCTTCCTTCAAGCAGGATATATATACGACCTTACATCGGATATTTCTATCCAGCCATCGACTTTGGTGAAGTTTGATACCAAGGTCGCTCAGGTGGATATTAACGTGAGTGCCTTGTACCGAGATATGTTCTGGGGAGGTATCAGTTACAGACTAGAGGACGCCATAGCGCCAATCCTCGGATTTTTCTATGATGGCCTCGGGCCGGGACGTTTAAGGGTAGGATACTCTTACGACGTTGGATTAAACAGGTTAAACACTGGGCACAGTGGTTCACATGAAATCATGTTGAATTACTGCTTTAAAATTACGCCTCCAGTTAAAGTTCAACGTCACAGAACAGTCTTGTTCTTGTAATATTTCAGAAACATTGGCGTTTCAGTTATCGTACTACTGGAACCCTTGTTATTTGGGTATTTAATAGAACTGAAATAAAAATTTTACATTTGCTACACTCTAAATATGGAGGTATCATGAAGAAGGTACTCTTTTCCATCGTCGTTGCGTCCCTGCTAAGTGCATGTGGGACTACAAACGACGGACAACTTAAAGGCGTGCAAGACCGCGTCATTTGGTTCCAGCAAGATCCAGTAGGTATGCTATACATACCCCCTGGAAGTTATAACATGGGCCCAAGTGATCAGGATGCACCATATTCTTATACCTCTCGTTCGAAGACGGTTTCTGTATCTCCTTTTTACATGGATGAGACTGAGGTCACTAACAACGAGTACCGCCAGTTTGTATACTGGGTGCGTGACTCTATCGCTAGAAAGATTCTAGGGGAAGAGGTGAGTGAAGAAGATTTCTTCATCACCCAAAATGAATTTGGGGAAGACATTGAACCTCCTTACTTGAACTGGAGAACTCGGATTGATTGGGATGCGCCAGACGAGCGCGAGGCTTTGGCGGTAATGTTCCTTCCTGAATACGAACGTTTTTACCGACGTCGTGAATTGGATTCTAGAAAATTGATTTACGAATACTTCTGGATTGATTGGAACGATGCAGCTCGTAAGAACCCAACAATCAACGGAGATAATCTTCGTGAAAGAGGATTAACGGACAGATCAGTTTTTATCCGTCGTGATGAAATAAACGTTTATCCTGACACTTTGTGTTGGATACATGATTTCACCTATTCCTACAACGAGCCTTTAACAAATATGTACTTCTGGCATCCTGCATACGACGACTACCCAGTTGTTGGTGTGAGTTGGAAACAAGCCAGAGCTTTCAGTATTTGGAGAACTCAATTATTCAATGACTTTTTACGTCAGTATGACGGAACTTGGGTTCAAGATTTCCGATTGCCAACAGAGTCTGAGTGGGAATACGCTGCTCGAGGTGGTCTAGATCTTTCTTCTTACCCATGGGGAGGTCCATACATAAGAAACACTCGAGGTTGTTTCTTAGCGAACTTCAAACCTCTTAGAGGTAATTATTATGATGATGGCGGTATACACACAGTACCTACCATGTCCTACGAACCTAATGACTTTGGCTTGTATTGTATGGCTGGTAACGTTGCTGAGTGGACAAGTAACGCCTACGAAGAGTCATCGCTTGATTATGCGCACGATTTGAATATGAATTATGTTTATGAAGCCAAGGACGATGATCCTCCGGTTCTTAAGCGTAAAGTGATCCGTGGTGGATCGTGGAAGGACGTTGGATATTTTCTCCAAACGAGCACTCGTACTTATGAATATCAAGATACGGCTAAAAGCTACGTTGGCTTTCGCTGTGTAATGAGTTATCTTGGTATGGGTAAATCTTCAATCTAGTCTTAATATTATCTATTTAATACAAAAACCTGGCTGACCTATGTCCAAGAAAAAAGGTGGATTATCTGAATACCTCTACGGAACTGTAAAAGGAAAAACCATGGTGAACTACGGAATGTCCATTGGGGCATCTGTTGTAATCCTTGGTGCACTATTTAAAATTCAGCACTACCCAGGTGCATCGGCAATGTTGATTATTGGACTTGGTACAGAGGCATTGCTTTTCGTTTTAGGGGCCTTGGAACCACAGCATTTGAATACAGACTGGTCGAAAGTATATCCAGAGCTTGCTTCTCACGACGAGGAAGAAGGTGAAGAAGATGAAATTGAAGATTTGGGGGAGGTTGCTGAAGGAAGTGATTTACCAGTAACGGAACAATTGGACAACATGTTGGAAGATGCGAAAATTGGTCCAGAGCTCATCGAGAGTTTAGGGTCTGGTCTTCGTGGCTTAAGAGATACTACTGATAAGCTTGCCGACGTGTCAAACGCTAGTGCAGCGACTGATGATTATGTTGATAGCATAAGACATGCTAGTAGAAGCGTTCAATCATTGAGTGGTACTTATGAAGCGGCATCCGCCTCTTTAACTGGTTTGGCTAGTTCTAGCGATGCGGGTTCTTCTCTTGGAGATCACCTGAATTTAATGGCGAGCAATCTTTCTGAGTTGAACGAGTCTTATACAACTCAACTCCAAGGTTCAAAAGCCCAAATTGCTGCTACTGAGCAATACTTTGAAGGAATTGAAGGTCTACTTCAAAACCTGAATGAATCAGTGAAGGACGCTCAGCAGTATCGTTCTCAGATGGCTGAATTGTCAAACAATATTTCTCAATTGAATACGGTTTATGGAAACATGCTTACTGCAATGACCGGAAACCAAGGAACTCAAGCGTAATCGCCAATAGATTATCTAACCTTAAAAAAGAGCTAACAGATGTCATTAGGTGATTTACCCCCACGGCAGAAGATGATCAACATCATGTATTTGGTGTTGCTCGCGCTTCTAGCTATGAATGTTTCAAAAGAGATACTTCATTCATTCGTGATTATCAACGAAGGTTTGGAAGAAACTACTGGACACTTTGAAGATAAGATTGAAGCAACATATTCACGGTTTGAAAAGTTAGAGTTGGATGACCCTATTAAGGTTACGCCGTTCTACAATCGTGCAAAACAAGTTCGCGATGATGCGAATGAGATTGCTGAGCTTTTAGAAATGATCAAAACAAAGGTCAAGGCAGATGCTGATCAGATTGCTGAGGACGTTGCGGATACTACAAGTCTGGAACATATTCATGGTAAAGACAATCAGGAGGTAGGTACTTATGTGCTTATGGGCCCAAATGTTCCACAGATGTGGGGAGAAGCCTCTCCGGAATATGAATTTTCGGCACCTAGACTTCATGTAATGATTGAAAAGTTCAATGCTGAAGTTGCAGATGTTTTGCCTGAATTGTCAGAGGAAGAACTTCTTGCAGTGCAAATTCCATTGCATCCTGTTAAGATGCATGGTGTGGAAGAAAATTGGGAAACAGCAAACTTTTACCACTTACCTCTGGCTGCGATTGTAACGAACCTTTCTCGTTTCCAAGCGGATGTTCGGAACATTGAGGCTGAAGTACTTCGGCGTTTGATGGGCCAGATTACAGCGGATGACTTTAAGTTCGATAAACTGGAACCTAAGGTGATTCCATTGAATGGAACCTACATTACCGTGGGAGATTCATTCAAAGCCCAGGTAATTGTGGCGGCTTATAGTACAACTACTCAACCTGTTTTAGAAATCTCAGACGTTAAGGACGGTGTGATTCAAGGCTTTGATTCCGTGAAACTAACTCTTGAAAACCCTGATACATCGAACGTTACTGTACAGGCAGGTATTGCAACTTATTCTGTAGTGCCGAATACTGCCGGCGATTACGAATGGGGTGGTGTGATTAAGATTAAGGGGCCACGTGGGGATTATAAACCTTACGCCTTTACGCACAGTTTTAAAGCAGCGAAGCCTTCGTTGGTGATTTCCCCAACGGCTATGAATGTCTTCTACAAGGGGCTCGAAAACCCGGTGGAGATTTCTGCTGCAGGTATGTCACCCGATGATTTGAGCTTGTCTGTTACTGGTTGTGCTGTAAGCACGAAAAGTAAGCCAGAAGGAAAGTACGTTGTGAAGCCGTCCGATAACTTGAAAGCAAAAGAGGTAAACGTAACGGTTACGGCTAAAGGTGCCAATGCTCCTAAGTTTAAGCCAATGGTATACCGTATTAAGACTGTTCCACCACCAACGCCAGAATTTCTTGGAAAGCGTGGGTCTTTCAAGATGTCGAAAGCCCAGCTTCTGTCAGGTGATTTTATCACTGCGAAACTGGATGACTTTCTTTTCGATTTGAAATTCCGTGTAACAGAATTTAAAATTACAGTGAGTGCGAAAGGAAAAACGAAGACTTACAATGCGACGTCGAATAGAATAACTCCAGAAATGAAGGGTGTTCTTAAGACGATGTCTCCGGGGCAAAGTATTATCATCAAAGATTTGGTTGCCAAGCGCTCTGATGCGAAAGTAGGCCAGCCTTTGGATGGTAACCTGATCATCGAGATTCAATAAAACAACTATGAAAAGAGTAATTCTTCTTCTATCGATTGCATTCTTTTTAGCTCTTGGCTCAGAAGCGCAGGAGAGTACAGTACTTGACGGTGTGTACGTGAAGGAGAATACTCCTTCTAGAAAAGTGATTCCATACATCCATTTGCGTGAAGCAGATGTGATGTGGTCAAAGCGAATTTGGCGTCGGATTGATCTTCGAAAGAAGATGAATCAGGTTCTATACTTCCCAGTTGGTTTTGAAGCCAAACAGGGTAGAAAGAATCTATTTGCCATCATCAAAGAGGCATTGTTAGAAGAGGGTACACTCACAGGTTATGATCCAGGTTCGCCTGCGGCTCCTGATGATATGTTTAGAAAGCCCCTAACTACTGATGAGATTCGTGATATTCTTCTTAGAAAGAAGGAAGTCAATGAATACGATGAGGATGGTGAGATTGTCGGATCCAAAACGATTGAAGAGGAAGTGAACTCTCAAGAGATTAAGTTCTACGAAATGAAAGAGGATTGGTTCTTTGAAAGAGAGCGTTCAGTAATGGATGTGCGAATCATTGGACTCAAACCTGTTCGTGAGTATGAGAATGAAGCGGGTGAACCTGCTCTTGAAGATTTGTTTTGGATTTATTTCCCGGAGGCACGTTATGTGTTCGCGAACAACGAAGTCTACAATCGCAAGAACGATGCTGAGCGACGTACTTATGAAGATGTCTTCTGGAAGCGCCAATTTGAATCCACTATCATCAAGGAATCAAACGTATACGATCGTCAGATCAATGAATACAAGACTGGAATCGATGCTTTGTTAGAAGCAGAGAGAATTAAAGATGAGATCTTTAGGTTTGAGCACGATATGTGGTCGTTCTAGTCACATCGAAAAGATATTAAAACCATCAAAGGAAACTTTGGTGGTTTTTTTATGACCGCTTATTTGTAATGCTCCTGGTAATAGGCGCGATAGTCACCACTAATTACATCTGAGATCCACTGTTTATTGGAGAGGTACCATTGTACTGTTTGTCTTAGGCCTGTCTCAAAAGTCTGTTTGGGTTCCCAGTTCAGATGGGCTTCAATTTTACTAGGATCGATGGCGTAACGCATATCATGGCCTTTTCGATCTTCAACAAAGGTGATGAGCTGTTGAGAATTTCCAATTTCATTCGATAGAGCCACATCTACCTCATCGCAGAGAAGGCGTACAAGGTCAATGTTAGTCCATTCGTTCTTTCCTCCGATGTTGAACGTCTCATTCATTTCTCCCGAATGGAAAATAAGATCAATGGCCTCTGCATGATCTTCTACATAGAGCCAATCACGAATGTTTTCTCCTTTACCATAAACCGGTAGTGGTCGCCCTTCCAAAATATTGTTGATGCAGAGAGGGATGAGCTTTTCGGGAAATTGATTCGGGCCGTAGTTGTTCGAACAATTTGAAATCTTGTACCTAAGCTTAAAGGTGTTGCCATAGGCTCTTACAAAGTGGTCGGAAGCTGCCTTCGAGGCCGAATAGGGACTTTGAGGGTCGTAAGAAGTTGTTTCCTTGAAAAGTCCTTCGTCTCCTAAACTTCCGTACACTTCATCAGTAGATACATGATAGAAGAGAAAGGAAGAGATGTCGCAGTGCTTTACAGCAGCATCTAGCAGGTGGAAAGTTCCAAGGATGTTCGTGCGTAAGAATGCGTCTGGGTTCGTTATGGAACGATCTACGTGAGACTCGGCTGCTAGATGAATGCAAGCATCGAAAGCTTCTTGCTCAAAAAGGGAGGAGACAAAGCTGTGATCCTCAATATCACCTTTGATGAAACGGTAGTTTTCAGCTCCCTCAACATCAACTAAGTTTTTGAGATTACCGGCATAGGTGAGCTTGTCCAAGTTCACAATTTCATAATCCGGATAATTTTTCACCATCCGTCGAACGAGGTGGGAACCAATGAAGCCTGCCCCTCCTGTGATTAACACCTTCATACTAGAGGCTCCAGTAATTCAAGTTCTTCATTTTGCCTCTGTAAATGCCCTTGATGTCGACCAACAAACCACGATCGGTAAGCAGATTGTCAAAAAAGGCTTCGTCGGCATCTTTGTATTCGGCATGGTTCACAGCCACAATTACCGCGTCGTATTTCCCACTGGCAGCAGGGCTGAGTTCGAAGTGATACTCTTCGGCAACTTCTTCTGGATTCGCATGTGGGTCGATGACCTCTACATTGCATGAATAAGACTTCAATTCTTTGACGACATCAGTAACCTTCGAATTGCGAATGTCGCTCACGTCCTCTTTGAAGGTTGCACCCATCACTAAAACTCTCGAACCAATGATGTTTTTACCTTCTTTGAGAATTCGCTTTACCGTTTGTTTGGCAACGTAGAAGCCCATAGAGTCGTTCACATAACGTCCTGAGTTGATCACCTTAGCATGGTATCCCAATCCTTCCGCCTTGAAGGTCAAGTAATAAGGATCTACACCAATGCAATGGCCACCCACAAGTCCGGGAAAGAATCGAAGGAAGTTCCATTTGGTGCCTGCAGCTTCTAGAACATCGAATGTATTGATGCCCATTCGATTGAAGATGATGCTCAATTCGTTCATGAGAGCGATGTTCAAATCACGTTGGGTGTTCTCAATGATTTTCGCGGCCTCTGCAACCTTTATGGATTGTGCGCGGTGAACTCCTGGCTCAATAATAAGCTCGTAGACCTTTGAAATTTGATCTAAAGATTCTTCATCACAACCAGAAACAACTTTTAGAATTTTCGAAATTGTATGTTCCTTATCACCCGGATTGATGCGCTCTGGTGAGTAGCCTACTTTAAAATCCTCAACGAACTTCAATCCACTTTCCGCCTCAAGAACAGGAATGCAATCGTCTTCGGTACATCCTGGGTAAACCGTTGATTCAAAAACGACGTAATCACCTTTTTTCAAGATGCTTCCAACACTTTCACTGGCCCCCAAAAGAGGCAGAAGGTCGGGTTGATTGTAATCGTCAATAGGTGTTGGAACGGCAACAACAAAGAAGGTCGCATCCTTAACTTCGTCTGGGTTTGCAGTAAAGACAATGTCTTTTCCCTCGAACTCGGAAGAATCCAGTTCTTTGCTAGGATCAATGCCATTGTTCATCATGTCAACGCGTTGTGCGTTGATGTCGAAGCCAATCACAGAAATTTTCTTGGCGAATTCCAGTGCTATTGGAAGTCCTACATAACCTAGGCCAATCACGGCCAACTTTTGTTTTCTCGCTACGAGATCATCGTAAATCATACTCAAAGTTTACTTACAGTATCGTTTTTCAATTGATATCGGTCACCACTTTCAGGACAACTAGCTATTCCATCAAGATCAAATTCTAGTCGATGCCCAAATTCACTCATCCACCCAACATGTTTTGCTGGATTCCCAACAACAAGTGCATAAGCAGGAACGGTTTTAGTGACTACAGCACCAGCGCCAATGAAAGCGAATGCTCCAATGTCGTGGCCACATACTATCGTGGCATTGGCGCCAATGCTTGCTCCTTCACCCACGTGAGTTTCAGAATATTGACCTCTGCGGTTTACGGCGCTTCTAGGATTGGTAACATTCGTGAACACCATTGAGGGGCCCAGAAAAACATCTTTCTCACAGGTCACTCCAGTGTACACAGAAACATTGTTCTGAATTTTCACATTCTCTCCAAGAACGACCTTGGGAAAGATGACGCAATTTTGACCAATGTTGCAGCCTTTGTCGATCTTGCAATCAGGCATGATGTGCGTAAAATGCCAAATTTTAACACCATCTGCAATCTGAGCACCGTCATCTATTACGGCTGTTTCATGCGCGAAATACTTACTCACGACTTGTATTTTTCAAAATCATTGTGCTCCTTCTTGTAGAGTTCTTCTTCGCTCAAAGACTGGAAGTATGCGTAGGTTCTTTTCAATCCTTCTGCACGATCGATTTTCGGCGACCAATTCAAAATTTTCTTTGCTAAGCCAATGTCTGGTTGACGTTGTAAAGGATCGTCTGTAGGAAGTTCTTTGAAAATTATTTGCTGTGAAGCTCCAGTCAACTTTAAGATTTCTTGAGCGAAATCTAGGATGCTTATTTCATCTGGATTTCCAATGTTCACTGGGTCAGCGCAATCGGACATTAAGAGTCGATAAATTCCTTCAATCAAATCATCCATGTAACAGAATGACCTAGTCTGGCTGCCATCACCAAATACGGTGAGGTCTTCTCCTCTCAAAGCTTGACCAATGAATGCAGGTAAAACACGACCATCGTTTAAGCGCATTCTTGGACCATAAGTATTGAAGATTCGGGCAATGCGCGTTTCAAGTCCATGGTATGTGTGGTAGGCCATGGTGATGGCTTCCTGAAAACGCTTGGCTTCGTCGTACACTCCTCGCGGACCAACTGGATTTACATTACCGCGATATTCTTCTGTTTGCGGATGAACTGTTGGGTCTCCATATACCTCGGAGGTGCTGGCTACCAAAATGCGAGACGACTTCACACGAGCTAAGCCGAGAAGATTGTGCGTGCCGAGTGATCCAACTTTCAGGGTTTGAATCGGAATCTTTAGATAATCAATTGGACTGGCCGGAGAGGCAAAGTGAAGGATGTAATCCAACTTACCAGGAACATGAACGAACTTGGAAATGTCGTGATGATAGAACTCAAAGCGCTCTTCTGAAAAGAGATGCTCGATGTTTCGTATGTCGCCTGTAATTAGGTTGTCCATGGCAATTACATGAAAGCCTTCTCCGTGAAAGCGATCACATAAATGTGAACCAAGAAATCCTGCTGCGCCGGTGATTAAAATTCGTTTCATGAATTACCTTCCGATGCTAAAGTATTTAAAACCACGGTCTTTCATGTGATCATTGTCGTACAGATTTCGGCCATCGAAGATGACTTTATTCTTTAGTCGAGTTTCCAATTCAGGGAAATCTGGAGTTCTGAAGACGGACCATTCAGTGCAAATAATCAATGCATCGGCTCCATCTAGGGCAGCGTATTGATCTTCGAAATATGAGATGTCATCGCCGATGGTTTTGCGAACATTGTCCATCGCTTCTGGATCAAAAGCCCGCACACTGGCACCTGCTTCAATCAATTGCTCAATGACGTAAAGTGCCGGTGCTTCGCGAATGTCGTCGGTATCGGGCTTAAACGCAAGGCCCCATACAGCAAAAGTTTTACCCGCCAAGCTTCCAAATTCTTTCTTGATTTTCGGGACAAGAATGGTGCGCTGGTGATCATTCACTTCCATTACTGAATCCAAGATTCGGATTGGAGACTCGTGTTCATGCGCCATGCGAACCAATGCCTGCACATCCTTTGGGAAGCAGCTGCCGCCGTAGCCTATTCCAGGAAAGAGAAAACGCTTACCAATGCGTTCATCAGAGCCAATTCCAATGCGAACTTTATCGACATCCGCTCCAAGTTTTTCGCACAAATTGGCGATTTCATTCATGAAGCTGATCTTAGTTGCTAAGAAAGAATTGGCTGCATATTTCGTAAGCTCTGCGGAGCGTTCATCCATATAGATGATGGGATTGCCCTGACGAACATATGGGTGATAAAGCTCATCTAGAATTTCTTTTGCCTTGGCAGACTCAGTTCCAATCACAATCCGATCGGGTTTCATGAAATCGTCTACTGCAAAACCTTCTCGAAGGAATTCCGGATTGGAAACTACATCGTAGTCAGCTTTCGCATTGACTTTTATGCGGGCGTTCACCTTGTCGGCTGTTCCAACAGGAACCGTACTCTTATCGATGATCACTTTATACTCCGTTATCAGTTCTCCAAGTTGATCTGCCACACCAAGAACATAGCTCAAATCGGCACTTCCGTCTTCACCTGGAGGAGTTGGGAGTGCAAGAAAAATAATGTTGCTTGCCTCTACTGCACCTTCAATTTCTGTAGTGAATTTTAAACGACCCTGACGAATGTTTCGTTCGAAGAGAACTTCCAGTCCCGGTTCATAAATGGGAACTTCTCCATCTTTCATTTTTTGAACCTTCTCCGCATCGATGTCGACACAAATAACATGATTGCCGGTTTCAGCCAAGCAAGTTCCGGTAACCAATCCAACGTACCCCGTTCCTATAACTGCAATATTCATGCTTCTACAAATTCTTTAATGCTGTTTGTGATGTAGTTCAATGTTTTGTCATCCATTTCGGTGTGCATTGGCAGAGAAAGTACTTCCTCTGTTAACTGCATCGTGTTTGGAAGAGTTCCTACTTGTTCAAATTTACCTTCGAAGCCTTTCTGCTTGTGCACTGGCACGGGGTAGTAAATATTGGAAGGAATTCCATGTTCAGTGAGGTAATCTTGTAAAGCAGTTCTGTCTATTCCATGAAGTCTCATCGTGTATTGATGGTATCCATGACTGGAATAGGAGGCTTCATAAGGGGGAAGGATGCCTTCTATTTTTTGAAATTCAGAAGAGTAATGATGTGCCGCTTTTCTTCTGGCTTCCGAATAAGCATCTAGGTGTCGCAGTTTAATTCTTAGAATAGCTGCTTGAATGCTATCCAAGCGAGAGTTGCAGCCAATGAGGTCGTGGTAATATCGTTTCGATTGACCGTGATTCGCAATCATTCGGAGCTTTGAAGCTAGCTCATCGTCGTTGGTGAACATTGCTCCTCCATCGCCGAAGCAACCAAGGTTTTTTGAGGGGAAGAAGGAAGTTGTACCTACAGCTCCAATGGTGCCTGCTTTTTGAACTTTTCCATTCGAAAAAGTGTAGTCGCTGCCGATGGCTTGCGCCGTGTCTTCTACCAATGGAATATTGAATTCTTTAGAAATGGCCAAAAGTTCTTCCATTTCAGCGCACTGCCCATACAAATGAACGGGTACAATCGCTTTTGTCTTGTCGGTAATAGCCTTCCTTACCTCGCTTGGATCGATGTTATAGGTGTCGATGTTCACATCTACAAACACAGCTTTTAAGCCGAGAAGGGCGATTACTTCCGCTGTTGCGATGTAGGTGAAACTTGGGGTTATCACTTCGTCGCCCGGCTTCAAGCCCAAGGCCATCATGGCAATTTGAAGTGCGTCTGTACCGTTTGCACACGGAATCACATGTTTAACATCCAAATAATTCTGAAGGTCTTCGGCAAAAGCTTTTACTTCGGGGCCGTTGATGTAAGCCCCGGACTTGATTACATCAAGGACAGCATGGTCGATTTCCTGTTCAATTTTCTTGTATTGACCCATAAGGTCGACGAGGGGGAGATTGGTCATAGGAGGTGCTTCCAAAAAACGTGCGAATATAGTTATTTTTGACCTAGTTTAAATTCATGAAAACACGCCAAATGGCCCAAAATATAAGGCTTTCGATGAGGAGCAGCCTTCTCAGTCTAATGCTTCTGGTGGTCTTCTCTCAGGGCGTTAACGGGCAGAAAAGTATGCGCGATTCTAGCATTGCCTTGGTCATGTTTTCTCCTCAATTCAAAGTTCAACTTCCTGGTGCCGAATTGGCCGACCGATATGGCTGGAGTTCTTCCATTGGAGCGCAGTTCACCTACAAGACAAAATCGAATTTTTTGATTGGGGCAGAAGCTTCATTTATTTTTGGAACCGTAGTGAAGGAAGATAGCATGCTCAATTACCTGCTGAATTCCAATGGAAACATCGTTGACGTGAATGGATTTGCTGGAGATGTTGTCTTAGATCAAAGGGCTTTCGACTTACAGTTAAGTCTTTCAAAGTATATACTTGAAGTAGGTCCAAATCCAAACTGCGGTTTCTATGCAGGTCTTGGAATAGGCTATTTACAACACAAGATTCGAATCCGTGATTTGGCGGATAAGGTTCCCTTGCTTCAAGGTGATTATGTGAAAGGCTATGATCGCCTAACGGGTGGTTTGGCGATTTCTGAAAGACTCGGCTACCGCTATTTCGCGAACAATCGGCGTGTGAATTTTTACATTGAACTGGAAGCGATGCAAGGGCTTACTAGAGGCTTACGCTCTTATCAATTCGACCTTCGCGCACCCTATACGTCGCGGCATTTCGATGCTCTTTATAGTTTGAAAATAGGCTGGACCTTCACCATGTACAAACGTGCAGGGGATAATTTCTACTTCGATTGATGTTTCGTCTTCTATACGATGTTTTCATCGCTCTTTATGGAATTGCCATTCGGTTATCTCCTTCTGAAAAAGCACGTAAATGGCGCGAGGGTCGAATAGACTTATTCGAGTCTATAGAGAAGCAAGATTTATACAATTGCACTTGGTTTCACTGCGCTTCCGTTGGAGAGTTTGAACAAGCACGCCCATTGATTGAACTGCTCCGAACTGAGAGCGATTCAAAGATTTTACTCACATTCTTTTCTCCCTCTGGATATGAGGTTCACAAAGATTACGCTTCGGTTGATTATGTGTGCTATCTGCCAATAGACAAAAGAACACAGATGTTACGAATGATTGATTTGGTTAAGCCGAGCAAGCTCATTCTGGTAAAGTATGAACTTTGGTATCACCTGATGAAAGTGGGTGTTGAGTCTGGCGTTGAGATGTACTTGGTTGCTGCACGATTCCGCCCCGATCAAGCCTATTTTAAGTGGTGGGCATCGCCTTTCTTGCGCGTTTTGAAAAAGTTTAATGGGATTTACGTGCAAGATTCTGCTTCATACAATCTTCTCAAGAAGTGTGGATTCCAAAACGTGCAGCAGTCTGGTGATCCTCGCTTTGATCGAGTTCTTGAGTTGAAAAAGCAGGATTTGGAATTTGACCGCATTGAAGATTCAAGTCGAAAGGTATTGGTCGCAGGCAGTACTTGGGAAAAGGATGAAAAGATTCTATTTGAATGGCTTGAGGGATACAATGACAAATGGTGTTTGATTTTGGTGCCACACGAATGGCATGCAAAGGATCAAGAACGACTCAAAGCACACTTAAAAAACAGGCTTGCATTTTTCTCCGAAGGGGGCAAATTGAATGGGAAGACTGACGTACTGGTTGTGGATGCGAAGGGAATCTTGTCACGCTTATATCGGGTGGGCGACCTGAACTACGTCGGTGGAGGTTTTGGTGCTGGGATACACAACATTCTGGAGGCCTGCGTGTATGGAAATCCAGTAGTCTTTGGTCCTAATCACAGGAAGTTTGGAGAAGCCGCCGAAGTACTCTCCTTGGGATTTGGACAAACTGTGATGAACTCCAATGATTTGGATTCGGCCATACAGGAATTGAGTTCGCATGATTGGTCGGAGGACATCCAAAATTATTTCGGGGAAAAGGGTCAGGTGAGTGAAGGCCTTTTTCAAAGCATTTTCAACCACCAGTAGGACTCTCTCAAATACCTATCGATTCCATGCTCTCTAGGTGTTTCTATAACTTATGTATAGGATGTATCTTAGCGAACATTTTAAAATGAATAAATGATGAAAAAAATAATATTCCTAAGCTTTATGCTCGTGGGAGTTTCCTCCTTCGCCCAAGAGTACAAAATAATTACAGTCGTTGAGTCCATCATTCCTGCTGGCTTGGGCCGGTCCAGAATGATTGAAGCTACTGAAACGAAGGATTACAAAGCGCTCACCACTGAGAGGGTAGATGGGGAATAGAGCAAGGAAAAAGTCAGTCGATCTTCAGCGAAAGTTGAGAATCTGAATGAGACGAAACTTCTGAATTTTTATAGTGCAGTTGGATTGCAGTTCTATAACATCGCTTCAAATGATGCTGTTGTTATGTCCAAAATAAATGATTTGGCATCTCAAGGTTGGGAACTCAAATTTGTTAATTCAGGTGTTGAGTCGGATGCGGGAAAGTCTGATGGAAATGGAATATTCGTCACCCGATACATCTTCTTTAAGAACAACTAGTCCAACCGAATGGTGGTCGACAAGCAAGTCGAGCAATCCGTTCTTCTGATGTAAAGGCGTCGTTTCATATGGCCCTAAAAGATAAAAGCCCTGAATCCATTGGAAACAGGGCTTTTTTTTGTATGTAAGGGTCCCTAAAATCCGTAGCGATTAAAATTAGAGTTTAACGTTAAATTTAGGGATATGAAAAAGAGTCGATTTTCAGAGAGTCAGATCATCAGGATACTGAGCGAACAAGATAAGGGCAAGACCGTGATGGAGATTTGTCGGGATTATGGCATTAGCCAACCAACGTTTTACAATTGGAAGAGTAAGTACGGGGGCATGAGTAGCTCACAGCTCAAGAAGAT
>Ga0209714_1000032_pt1 | contig 86969 bp, 121 predicted proteins | sample COGITO_mtgs_1104_5_FD_185517 | JGI IMG/M metagenome (GOLD analysis project Ga0209714, IMG submission 185517) | Pelagic marine microbial communities from North Sea - COGITO_mtgs_110414 (SPAdes) (version 2) | ecosystem: Environmental > Aquatic > Marine > Epipelagic ...
TATGCGCCAGGTACGTAGTACCAAAAAATAGGTCTAAAATAGACTTAAAGTGTGTTTTAGGGCTAAAAATGGACTATTTTTGGTCAATTTTAGGGTTTAGTGGACCTTTTTTCACTTTTTTTCTCTCAATATATAGCTAAGAAAATAATTTTGACGAAAAAAACGCCTAAGTATTATAAAATATTAGAATATTTTTATAAATAAAATGGAAAACTTTGAAATGGAATGTAAAAATATCGTACGAACAATAAAAATAAATGCAACCGTAGATGAAAGAAGGAAAATAGAGGAATTGAAAAAATTATTGAAAGAAGCTTGGGAAGAAAAGAGTGAATATATCAAAGAAGTTTCATTTCTCAGGGAAAAAGTATTTGGCCTGGAAATAAATATAAAAATTCTTAAGGGAGAGACTATAAAATATTTAGACAACGGAGATTAAATATACTTATATTATCAATTAATTTATCACATCGTTTAGCATGTAGTATGGAAAAAATCGTCTATTCGTTAATAATTTTATATACCTTTATACTCATATTAACAAGAGAAGGTGATATTTATGTAGAAGGGTATACTTTACGTTAGGTTTTGTGGTTATATAGAAATTATATCTAAATTATATCTATTTTAAAAATGTGTACATTTAATATTTTTAAAATAAATAATTATAATCGATAAACTGTCGTCTATCCGTGATATCCCGAGTATACTGCCCAATTATCGAAATATTTTTGTTGATCTTCCGTATATGGCGCGAGAAATGTTGTTTCCGTTTGATCATCGTCACATAAAATTCTAAAATGGTCCCCTATATTATGAAAAAGATTTATAGGGATTGGTACGTCTTTGAATTCGCTCATGTCGCCGTCGGTTCCTGGTATTGGATACCTCATTGGCGTTATATAGATAAATTGTTCCAAAGGAATAGGATCAGTTGGTCGGGTTTCAACCATATCAAAATAGTAATAATACCCTCCTCGACCAGTAGATTGTTCTTTCACAGATTTAACGTACCACGTTTCAGCTCCTTCTGAATATAATCCATCGTCAGTCAGATACATTTCAATTCTATACCCACCCGACACTTTATTTACATAAAATTTAGAAGCCTGATTTATATCTGGTGTCGCCCGGGTGGTTATTCGTCCCGTGAACGGTGCTTCGACCATTTTGTAATACTGCAAATATACATCGTCTCCATTTACATAACTGCCTCCTACTCCGTTGAATCTCGCCTTTGCTTTAAAATATACATACCGAGATTTATTTTGATCCTCATTAAAACAACTTTCAAATTGAGCGTCCGATCCTGGTACTTGTCCTGGTCCTGGTCCTGGTGCTGGTGCCGGGGATTGATCGTTATTTTGTTCGTCAATTATTTCATCTACTGCTTTTTGAACGTCTTCATTATTAGATATAACAACAAGTGCTACAGAAGCTGATAAAGTAAATATCACACAGCACATACAGAGAAGACCAAGAATTATCAAAAAAGTCTTATCGTTAGTATTATTAGTATTAATATTACTCATTATAGTATATATACATTTTTATATACAAAGTTACAATAGTTTTGTTTATAAAAACGTTTAATTTATCTTTTATTTTTTATTTACTGCATCCACATCCACACCCACCTTTTTTAGAAGGGGAATCTGCTTTTTTCTCTACTGAATTAATATTCATAAAAATAGCCACTACAAGGATAGCAGCGGCTGTTAACATAACAGTGTTTGTTTTAATCTTCATCGTATTTATTTATACAGTTTACCAATATTTTTTTTGTGATCGTATCATTTTTGTTAAAATAAGGTTCTACGAGTAGATCTCAAGTTATATCTTGGTGAAGCATATGTGGTCGTTCTAGGTATACCCCTAAAGGTATGACTAATAAAAGACTTATATTCACCTTCCAATTTAATAACAAGATTGTCTACTTCCAAACGTTCTTTATCTGTAAACATACCTCTAAATTTTCCGTACATCATTTTTTGTAATTTATAAGCATTTTGAATTGGTGTAAATGTTTTTTTAGCATTAGAATAATTACGCATCTCAGCTCTAATAGCTCGTTCTAAAGCTGGTTTTATTTTAGATACAGGGGTCACTGTTCTGGGATATCGATTCATAGGTGTACTGGTTTTCTTAGACGAAGAAAGAGAACGTTTATCAATACTCATAGGCGTACCTATCTTTTTAGGAGAACGAGGGGTGCCGCGTTTCACGGGTAATACATTTTTTTCGATTTTCTTTTCCATTTTATTAATCGATTTTTCGAGAATTTTATAAAAATACTGTTTAAGTTTATCTATTTTAACAGTCTTAGTTGGATCATTAGCATGATTTTTTTTAATATTTTTTTTAATATTATTATAAAGAAGGGCCTTATTACGTTTTAACTCTAACAACTGGTTTTTATAACTCATTACTATTACTATTACTATTATTTTTTATTTTTGTTTAATATCCAATAAAGCGTCCCTTTTTTTCTCAAGGTCAATTATAATTTTTATGTACGCTTTTTCTTCTCGACCTTCGGAACGTGACCAATGAGCCTTCATTCGTTCTATATCCATTTGTATTTTTAATACATCATCCACACCTTTATTATTTAAATAAACGCGTTTTTTTACCACTTTAGGTCTTTTTTTAGAGCGTGGGCTGATAAAAATAGAAGATGAGAGAAGGGGGATTCTCAGCATATTATTTACGATCATTTATTTTTTAAATTAAATACAATAAGTCATTTACCTTCATATATTTGAGTTTATTTATCGATTACGTAACCTAACGACATACTCTCACACACAGATATAACATGTTAGTTTTTTTCGTGTTTAATGAACCATTTTTTAGTCCCTAAATACGATCCTAGAAAAGATGCTATTGACATAGTAGTAATTTTTAAGAATAGTTCTTTCATTCTTTTATTCTTAAAGATTGCTATTTTTTAAATTGTTTTAATAATATTTTTAACGTGGCCCAAATAAGGCTATGCCGTTGTTAAAGTGTTCCACTGCGACCAAAGATACTAAACCAATCATAGCCCATCTACCGTTGTTTAATTCAGCCTCTTTGTTAAACGGACCGATCTCCTCGTTTTCGTCGACAGATTTCAGTTTAGAAAACAAAGATCCCGTCACGATCAAACCAGCTACAATCTGTAACATGAAAAATCCAACTGTTGGGTAAGTAACAGTATCACTAGTACCGTCTAAGAGTGTAAACGTCCTCGTTTTAAATACTTGGTTCCAAACGGTTTCATTTTTAGTAAACTCGTAATACAGTGCCATGATCCATCCAATTTGTGCAACGCGGCCGTTAATCATTTCGACGGATTTTGGGTTTGCAAACGTTTCGAGTGTTGGTGAACCATTTCTAGTCGCGTACTTATTCAACCATGCAGCTGATAATGCTTTCATTTTAGCATCGGATGAATCGTGGTGACTCTCTATATCTTCACGTGTTACATATTTAGGTTCGTCGCTTGATGTATCCATAAACGTATCGTCATATTTGTTTGACGACCGTTTTAAGCGTGTAGCCCTATGTAATCTGGGTGTAAAAGGGGTAATTCTGAGACCGAGTGACATGTTATGTTTGTTATAACATCTTATACACTCGTTTCTTTAATTTATTTATTTTCACTACTATACTATTAAGTATCTTTATCTTTATTTTTAATTATTATTGATGGTGAAGATTTAATAAATTTTTTAGATGTTTTTTTAGGTTTTGATATTTTTTTATTAAGTTTAGGTGCAAGATTAGATTTGGAAGGTGTAAATTCTCTCCTTTTTGTGTTCCTTTTTACAACCGAGTCTTTTTGTAATTCGTTTGATTTCTTCATAATCATAATCATTTCACGAGTTTTGTTTGCTTTTTCCTCTAATTCTTTCAAATTACGTCTCATCTGTAAAAAATTATATTTTTTATCAAATTCAACTGCTGATACTAAACCTAATTTTATTTTCTTGTTGGAATGTCCTTTTATTTCACGTTCTTTCTTTATTATATTATTATTTTCTTGTTTTAATCGCTTTTCCAAATTAATTTGATTTATCTTTCTATTCATATTATATTATATTAGGATCACAAATTATTATTTAGCTTCTTTTATTATTTTTTGATGAAGACGAAGATGCGGACATGGTTGGCGTTTTATTTAAAGAGGATGATAAAGACGATGGTGGTTTCTGTGCGTTTATTAATTTTAAAGATAATTTTTTATTTTTTTTTGATTTTTTGTTTATCATGTTTCTAAAAAATAAAGAATTTTCATTCCCACGTTTTGTATTTTTTGTTATTGGTTTAATAAACAAATTAACTAACTTTTTATGTACATCTTCCATAAAATTTAACTTATTCTTTATATGAATACGATTCTCATTTGTTTTAGGAATTTTCTTCTTAGTTTTATTAATATCTTTAGATATTGAATTAATTTCTGACTTTAAATTACTTAGTTTTTTCATAGTTTACTTAATATTAACATTAAAATATATTTTAATTAAATAACCAACACCTACAACACCGTTTTTTAGTGTCCTGGACGGGTGGTTTGTTAGGTTTGTTTAGTTTTTTATCGATAAGTTTAGGTACAAATAAAAATGGTAACATGTATATCATTATTATCATTTAGAAAGTAAATGGTGAAAGTATTCACAGAACTTTTTAAGTTTAGGGTCAATTTCATTTAACCATTTCTGTTTATCACGTATAATCGAATATCCAATTCGAGAATCATTATACTGTTCAATGAGCTCACATTTATTAACGTCCATCATTTCCATATATGTTTGACATTGAATTTCCTCATAATCACGGACAGTTTTAAATAAATTTTTCGTTCTATTCTTAATTTCAACGATCGTCTTATTACCATCATAGTCATGTCTCACTCTATCGATACGACCAACGATTTCATACGTAGTGCCTTCGAGAGAACAAATTGGATACGTATAAAAGTTTTCGTCAACTTCAAGGTCACTATAATTATCAGCTGTGGTATCCTCGTGTCTTGTTCCATGGTTAGTGTATAAAGTCTTACGTAAATAATCAATTGCATGCTTTTTATCATCACCCCGTAAATTTGAATATAAATCAAGTTGGTTAGAAACTGCTTTGAATTTTCTCTCTACGTCAACAGAATTGAAAGATTTATACGTTTCCGTATCTTTCAAAATACCCATCGAGAATTTACACTTTTCAATAGCTTCAACTGCACACTGATCCTTTGTTTTACCTTCAAACGTATCAGGTTTATATTTACTCCAAAGGTTATCGATAATCTCGAGAGGTTTCTTATATTGATTTTTACCAATAATTGCAGCAACGTCAGATGCTTTAATGACAACTCTATCAACCCCAATATCACGCATTTCCCATTTTTTATCACGCATAACGTTATATACTTTACCACACGCACGTGCATCATTTAAGGCATCGTGAGCACCGTCAAATTCTTCACCAAAGATGTGATCATATAATGTAATCAATTTGTGATTGTTTAACGTAGGATAAATAGACCGTGCCATATCCAGTGTATCAACAAACGTAACTTCGTCAAACGGTTCTGTATCGAAACCCCGGCGATAACACTCAGCAAAGAATACGTTCTCGTCAAAAAGAGAATTGTGCGCGACCAATAATTTAGTATCTCTCGTAGCTTCCTTAAGAGATGCGTAGAGATACCCAAACGGTTGCCCATTTTCTCTCGCATATTCCTGTGTAATACCGTGGACATGTGTTGCAGCAACCTCAAATGTATCTGGGTACACTGTACCATGATAAGAACCAACCTCTTCACCGTTATAATTATATTTAACGAATGCTAAGGTTAACATTCGACACTTATCAAATTTATGAACATTATCAACTGTTACTCTTTCACCTTTACGTGTTTTAGGAAGACCCGTTGTTTCTGTATCCCATGCAATATAATTCATTGTAAATTTTTAGATTGTTTTCTTTAATATAATCACAATTATTTAAATGTATATTCAACTTTCGTATATTATATATCGAAACTTGAATGACTATTATTTTAATTAAATTTTAAATTTAATACATAGAACTTAGGTGTATATTTTTATCTTTATTTATCTATTGTTTTCTTTTTCGGTTATTATTGAAATATTTTTCCATTTGTCAAGCTTTCCAACACCGTTTTTATCCTTACGAAATTCTCTATTCATATCATTCACTTCCGATTTCAAAAACTTCGTCTCATTAGGATTTAATGAATATTTTTTTATAATTAAATTTTTATAGACTTTAAACCTCGTTTGAATTTTATTTCTTGTTTTTATAAACTGTTCTAAAATTTTTTTTAATGTTTTTTTGTGTTCTTCAAACGAATCTCTTTCTCGTAAAGTTATGAATAATTTTTGTTTCAAGGAATTTCGTAGATTTTTCTTTTTGGATAAATTTTCATATAAAAGACTGTATTTTATCTTATTCTTTGAAGGAGTTGAAAAAGGATCAAGTACTTGTTTAGAAGATGTTTTTTTTATCGATCGGGTTTTTCTATTAATTTCTTTATCAATATCATTAATTTCTTTATTGATATTATTAATCTTTATATCAACATTATTAATATTCTCATCACTTTTATTTAAATGGTTTTGTATTATATTGATAAGTTTATTATACCCATCTTTATATTTTATAATTTTAGATATAGAATTTTTATATTTTATTCTATTTGATGCCTCTCGTAATGAAGGTGTTTCTGTTTTTGATTTACGATTTGACATTTAGTATTACTATGTACTGATATTTTAATATTTTTTTTATTATTTAATATTAAGATTGTTAGCTATCTTTTTTAAACTATTAGTACTTATTTTTGACCTCTTCGCAGATATTTTACCCTTATTATTTATTTCATTTCTCTGTTTTTTCATTTTATTAATTTCCTTTTCAAATCTTTCAATGCGTTTTTCAAAATCATTTAACCATTTACGCCATTTTTTTTGTTGTTTTGGTGTCATGTTTGTAAGATTAGTAGATGTAACCACTTTACGGAACGTATTTTCCATATTTTCTTTTATTTTCATGTTTTTTTTCAATTTAATATTAACTTTTTTCCACTCTTTTGCTAAATTTAGTACATTTAATTCGATTGTTTCAGATGTTCGCGCGGGAGTTCTATTTGTAACACCGACCCTAGACATTTATAATACGCTGAGAAAAAATTCAATTACTATTTAAAATTTTCTAAAAACCGTCTACATATAATAAACCAACTTACACTTAAAAAAATAATTTCACCTTCCTCATTCATATAATATTAGGGCAAAATAATATCATCCCCATCTCTATACGAGTCAAAACTATCAAACGCATCTTTGAACGTTCGTAAAGTACCCATCGGTTTCACGCGACTTCTTAAATCACACGACGCGATCATTTCATAGACAACACTACCATCAACAATCTCTTCTTCAACCAGTATCTCTTTCAAGTGTTCGAGTTTAACACGATATGTATTAAGGAGTTCTTTCACTTCCGTATAACATGATTCAACTATATCATGTATTTCTATATCGATATGGTTTGCTGTCACGGGAGATATAAGATCGGAGTTAATATTCATTTTACCTATAGTTTCACTCATGCCGTACGTAGTCACCATTTCACGCGCAATGTTGAACGTTTGTTGAAAATCACTGGATGCGCCTGTAGTAACGTGGTCACGTCCATAAACGATTTCTTCTGCAGCGTGACCACCAAGTGCGACCTTAATTTGTGATAAAAGGTAATCTTTCGTATACATACCTATATCATCCGTCGATGGTTGGAAATATGTAACACCACCCGCATCACCTCTCGGTAATATACTCACTTTACGAACCTCGTCGTATTCACGCATGAGTACACCAATAATAGCGTGTCCCGCTTCGTGGTACGCAACTCGCGCCTTACGTGCCCCAGAAACGGAACGGTTTCCTTTGGCACCGACAACTATTCTTTGGTACACGTCTTCGACAATATCGGGTGTTATCATTCCAGATTTTCCATCGCGGACAGCTCGTATCGCACATTCATTCATAACATTTGCAAGATCGGCGCCTGAAAACCCCGTCGTTTGTTTTGCAAGATCGCGAAGACTTACATCGACACTTAACAGTTTGTCTTTGGAGTGTACTTTGAGTATCTCTTCACGCCCATGAACATCGGGTAAAGAAACTTGGATTTTACGATCGAATCTACCGGGTCGTAATAACGCATCGTCAAGTATATCGATACGGTTTGTTGCACCAATAACAACAATCTGTGAAGTGTTATCAAACCCATCCATCTCGGTTAAGAGTTGATTGATTGTTTGTTCTCGTTCGTCGTTCGACGCAAACCCATTTATACTCCTTTTCTTACCGATCGCGTCAATTTCATCTATAAAAATAATACATGGTTCATTTTCTCTAGCTATTTCAAACACTTCTCTGACCCTTTTTGCACCCACACCGACAAACATTTCAACAAACGATGACCCCGAACACTGAATAAAAGGGACAGACGATTCACCCGCAATAGCTCTCGCTAGAAGTGTTTTACCTGTACCTGGTTTACCCGTTAATAAGGCACCTTTTGGTATTTTAGCACCCGTACCAAAATATTTTTCGGGTTGTTTAAGAAAATCAACTATCTCTTCGAGTTCATCCTTAGCACTATCTATACCCTGGACATCCTCAAAACGCGTTGTTATTTGACTTTCTACGTCAATATCATTTTTCATCATAGAAAAGGGACTTTGACCACCTCCACTAAACATTCTAAAAATAGCAAAGAAACCTATAGTTATGAACATAAACGATACAAAATCATTAAAAGTTCCACTTATCGGTGTTCTAACTAAATCAAAATCTACATGGCTTTCAGACATTATTTTCCAAAAATCTTCCGAGGGTGTGTAATACGAAGTACCTATAGTTCCATTCTTTTCTTCGAAGTATACGATATCATTTTGAGGGTTTATTTCCGCTTTAACGATTTCGTTTTTCTTAACACTTTTAATAAAATCACTATATATTCGGTGTTCATATTCGGGTTTCTTTTCTATTTTTAAGGGTGGGGAACTAAATAATTTTGATACGATTGAAATGGTCCCCATTATACTTAATTGTAAGAATATAATCACAATAACAGGGTATTTATATATAATTTTTTGTATTTTTTTACGTTTTTTTCTTAAACGTTTACGGAACCGTTTCCAGTTCATCTTATAGTATATTTTTAAATTAAACTCTAGTATATCTCGCAAAAATCTCTTTTTCACCTGTATAATATAACTTATACGATTCAATAATACTTGGTACTTTATATTTATCGGGCATACACGCTGGTATTCGTGTTAATCCGTGTTTAAAGTCGTGTATTGGATAATACGCGGTTTCACTCTCACGAAGTTCGAAATGTGAAGGTTTGTTTTTATATAACCAAAGTATATGTTTAGAACACGCGTGGACTTTACCAAACCGTTTAGTATATTCGAGCGCGAGTGACATTCCAATTTCACCCGCGAAATTGTAATTGTTTATGTTCGACGATATCCATAACGTTGTTGGGTGTTTTTTATGTGCAGCTTTGTACCCTCGACGTGCTCCATTTACAGTATAAGGTGCATTCAATTCCACGTATTCCGTTTGATCGGAGTAAAACCATGCAGTATACATCATTTGACATATTTCGAGTAGAATCTTGATTACATGTTGATCACAATACATATAAGCAAGTTCTTCGGGATTCATAGATAAAAAGAAAATATTCATTTTGTAAATTATTTTTTATTAAAAAAAAGTTTGACTTAAGTTTTAATCGTCTCCTCCATCTGATACGTAATCGTCTTCAACAGCTTCTTCATCGTCACCTTCTTCGTCCACCACAATCGCCTCATCTTCCTCTGGTTCGTCATCGTCTTTCTTTTCTTCTTCTGGATCCTCATCTTCTATCACTCCCATTTCCTTTTCCTTTTCCTTTTCAATCACCCTTTCCTTCTTTTTCTTTCTCTGTTTAGAATTTACAGAGGGTGTATCAAAATATTTTTCCAATTTTATCCATCTACTTTCAATAAGTTTCAGTCTTTTTTTATGTTTTTCATTTATATTATCAATATATTCCTTAGAATATCCAACACCTTTCAACGCCAATAAAACGTTTTTAATAGGAGGAATTATTGCCTTTGAATAATATTTTTCATTCAAAATTGCCATTTGAGGTAAAATCTTAACACGAACTTTACCATTTTTTAAAACGTTCAATTTAACTATAACTTTATCCAAGTAGTCGATGTGATTTTCACCAGGTTCAGATTTTAATTTATAAGGAGGTAATTCTTCAACGTTCGGTTTTTTAAAAGGAACGCCATAATACTTATAATTTTTCTCCAAATTAGTCAAATAATCTTTATGATTTTGAACATAAAAAGGTTTACTTTCACGAGATTTACAACCTTTACCGTTAAGTATTCCATGTAGAAAAGATCCGGGTGTGAGTTGAAAACGAGCAGAGTAATGAGGATCTTGGTCTTTAGTCTGCGAGTATGGTCTGGTGGATATCATTTTTTGATTGTTTTTATTTAATTTATACTTCTATTTTATTACAACTTAGGTTTAATTCACACTCTAAAATTTGATGAGCTTGAAAATTCTGGAGAGAATCAAATGGGCCCCATAATTCAATAACTTTACGTTTTTTATCATACCACATGTACGATAACTCGAGGTAACGCGTTAACCAATAAAACTTTTTACCGTTCTTACCGATAAACTTGAAAATATCATCCTCAATATATTGTGAAACGTCAAACTGACTATAATGGGTACTTGGTGGGTTGTACGGAGCCATGGTCTTTTTGGTTTGTCTTACTGTTATTAAGCGTCTCTTGTTTAAGCCTTATATATTTTTGTGTATAAAGTCCTTTTTTAGATTTCTTGTCGTTCTTAGTGACACGAGTCTTAAAAGGATCTTTCATATATTACTTTTTTATTTTTTATTGGAAGACTTAGGTACACTATATCTGCTATTTGGTCTTAAAAAAAGTCCTCTTTGTAACTTTGCCATGAATTTAATAAAGTTATTTGTTTTGTTTTGTTTTTTTGGTAATGGTGGTCTTCTAAATGCTGGTTGTCTTGGCTTGGTTTTACTTTTCAAATCACTGAACTGTTTCTTCACAGTCTTATTATTTGGAACTTGTATACGCGTAGAAGGCATTTATTTATACAAACATTTTAAAATTTTATTTTTTTTCTCTCTTTGTTATTTTTATAACGGTTATTGTTTTCATTTAACGTTTTTGTTGATTTTGACGAAGAAGATGTATGAGTGGGTAGATACGTATTTCGCTTCTTTATTTTTACCGAGTAAGCGTTGGCTTCACGTTTTAATATTTTCCCCAATTTATCTCTCTCTTGTTTTATTTCTTCTAATCTATTTTCAATACTCATCCGTTGTCGTTTTACTAATTCCTCTTTTTTTCTATATTTTTTAAGTTTTTCTTCACCCAATTGCATATTCTTTACCATATTTAAATAATTAGCGGTTATTTTTTCGAGACGTTTTCCATCTGGTGTACTATTATTTTGGTTAGTCATATACTATTTACAAATAATATAAATATGGTAAGCTCGTATTTATATTATTGATTTACTTAACCTACGATGTATTTTTTTATTCTATAAAATAAACTTTTTTTTGTAACAGGTTTCTTAGGTGTATTCATATTTAATTTTTTAGGTGACATTGGTGACCCCCTTATCCATTTATTGTAATTAATACCTATAGGACTTTTTAACTTTTTTGGTGTACTATGAGACTGAGGAGTACCCGCCTTAGTGACTATATTCCAATCAGGTACTTTCTTTTTTGTTTTAGGCATTTCTATTATACCCTGATATTACTTTTTTTTAAATATTCTATTAAAGTATACCTTTTTTAATATTTTATTTAATTCTTTTTGTTTTTTTATAATATCTTTTTCCAAATTAACAATATCTCTATCAATATTATTAATTTCTCTGTTCAATCTCATATTAGCTAAAGTATTAGCCGCTCTATTGTCTTTCTTCATGTTTATGAGTATATTTGCAGCGTTTATCTTTTCTTTTTCTTTTTTACTTTTTAAAATAGCAGATCTTATACTTTGTCTTTCTCCCTGTCTAAATTGTTTAACCATATTAATATATATTATACCCTGATATTTTACTTAGTCATACACATAGCACAGTATTTCTCCTTTTCTTCTGGTTTACGTTTACTGTAAATATACAAAACAACTATTGTTATTGCAGCAGCTATAACATTTCTTTTGTTCATTTTATTCATTTATTATTAATAAATATTAAAATTCATCTTCTAAGCTAACATCGGAACCCGAATCCGAATCCGAATCCGAATCAGATGGTAATACATATTCATCATCAGATGAATCAACTTCCACATAATATCCATTTTTTGTTATTTCATATAAACCAGTATCTTGTAAACGGGTAGTATCATAAAATCCAGATATAGATTCTCTAGGTACAAGATCATAATCACCATCAAAATCCCATAAACCATCACCTGCATATCCTAAAAAGTTTACAGAAAAATGGTTACCTAAATCTTTGTATATTTGCCCAATGTGCTGCGAACCGTCTTCGTATTCAATATCTACAATTTGTCTTTCCATGTTTTATTGTTTAAAGTTTTAATTCTTAAAGTATATTAAATGGATAATATACTAAGAGATCGAGTTATAACACAAAAAGATGCAGTTATGTTTGATATAGATGATACTCTTATTTTTACAAATGGAGTTGCTAATACACCTATTATTAATCTATTATATTACGCAAAAAACTTAGGGTATAAAATTATTATTATAACAGCTCGACCTGTAAATACAGCATCAAAAGTATTCACAATATGGCAATTAAAACAATATAATATACCATATGATTCACTTTATATAACAGGAGCTCATAATAAAGGAAACGTAAAAGTTAATACAGGTTTAAATTATGTATTATCGGTTGGTGATCAACCAACGGATCTTACACATACAGAATATTCGATTAGAATTAAGATTTAAGTTTTCCATCTTCTATCACATACATGACAAGTAACAAATACAGTCATGGGTTCGTCAGCACTTCTAGTTTGCATTTGGTAAAAAGTAGTTTTATACCCCCTACATTTACCACATTTAAATAGACCCTTGTAATCTTTATCATGCATATAATTAGCCGCATGTTGTTTTTTCATTTCTGTTACTGCTATTTGTTCTGACATTTTAGCGTGTGGACCATCGGGCCATAAACCTTGTGGTGATAAATTTACAGCATTACCAGTTTTTAATACACCATCTAATATACGAGATTTCAAATTCGGTGATTTTTTTAAATTATACATCATGCTTAAAAATTTTTGTTTATACCGTCCAATATGATTACTATTATTTGATGCAGGTGTATCTCCACATTCTTTTGTTCTAATATAAGCCCAATTATATGTATGTATTTCAAGATTTTTAACGATGTTATGATCTACATCTAAACCCATAACATCGGCATATTTTTCCTTTGCGTATTCTCTAGATAACATTATTACTTAAATTGTATAATTTAATATCTACTTAGGTTTTCCATTTTATTTTTTTTACATTCAGAAGGATCTTCTGGTGAACAATCAAAAAATACATCAGAAGTGTGAGTCTCACGTGTATCACCCGAAGAAAACCATTCAGTATATTCTAGTATCAGGTAAACAATTATAACAGCTATAGATAATTTAGTAACTTTATTCATTTATTAAAAGCAACTTTTTTTATTTACATAAAATAAATGACGTGTTCTGTTTTAATAAATGAGAAGCGAAATGAAATTAATGAAATAAACCTTGATATATCCCCAGAAAAATACGAAATATTTAAAATTTTAAAAGGTAAAGCATCATTCGTTGGACAATGGCCTGAACAAGATGTCGTAATATTGAAATGTGATGAATCGCCTTTTGATTTACAAGTTAATGAAAATAGATTACCTAGACCTTTCACAAACATGATTATCATGGGTAAAATATTACTCATAAGAATGAATGAATATTCCGAACCCCTAGATTTTACACTACAAGAATATCACGAAATGACTAAGAAATCCCACCCAATAACGCGTTCATCTATATCTCTAATTAGTAGACCTTTGAGTAGGAATATGAGCTACTCCTCGTAAAACAGCTTGTGAATATTTCATACATAATTGAAAATGTGCTTGTGCCCATTCTATTGGGTTCTTCATTTTAATACCAAATGGATTTTCATTTACAGTTTTCATCATATCTAAACTCGCTTTTGTAGAATCTGTAACGTGTTGCATGACATCATCTATTTTTTGTAACCAAATAACGTGTTCTTCTTTTTTTGGATCGAATTCCTTAACAAATGACATTTATATTATATACTCATACATTCTTTAACCTTGTGTCTAATCTTGATTTATAATATCTCTCGTTTATTTCACCGTCTATTTTCTGACCAGATAATGATATTTGTAGTAGATCTTCCTTATATGTAAAAGTGTGGCAATAAAAGTAACAAACACCCGTTCCGGTTGACATTTCGTCGAGTTGACTCTTTACCATTTCTTCAGTGAAAATATATTCTGATATGTTTTCGGGTGTTCTTTTCTTAAATTTTTTATCGGGGTTTATTCGAGAAATAGGCTGATCTAAATTCATGTCTGGCCATACACCGTAGCTTGAACGGTATTTACTTATGTAGTCTATACACTCATTAGCAGTCTTTTTTTTACTAAAACAAATTATACGTGGTTTACCGTCTGGGTCCGTGATTGTTGTATATCCACCTTTCACGATACCTATAAAATGAAACTTCATACCCCAATTTGGAAGAACGTGTGCACTCCCAATCATTATATAATACACACACAAAAACTTTATACTTCATCAAAAGATTTGCTTGTTTCAGGTGTAATTTCTAGAGATTTCATTAACATTTTTCGTGATATATCCATGTTTTTCTTGTGCATTTTTAAACCCAATTTTTCACCATTCGTTTCACTCGTTTGTGATAACCATCGTTTTAATAACCCTTCTCTATTTTCCATGACACGGGATGCAATGTTTGTTTTACCGTTTTCATATAACCCCTCTATAAAAGCGTCACCGGAACTTGGATTATGTTCATTTGAAAAATCACATAACCAATTGAATTCACTTTTCATGGGTGACCTATCCATTTCATATACCTGTGCTAATGTATATTGTGTAGATCTGAACGTAAAATATTTTACAAGTACATTGTCGACGTCATCAAATGTTTGGTCTGAATAATCATTACCTGTGACACACCGTGTTAATATACGATTTATAGACTTTTTTACAGGTTTAATTACAAATAAAGGTTTTACAGGGTGTGTTATCATCTTATTATCTAAATAGAAAAAAAAACCTTAAGTTATTTCATATAGATGAACTTTCCTAAAACACCGGGTCAATGCGAATATCTAAGAGTTATACAGTCTCCTAAACCTATTATAATCGCAACCGGTCCAGCAGGTTCGGGTAAAACTATGTTTGGGTGTCAGGTCGCAGCAGAAAAGTTAGCAAACAAAGAGTGTAAACGTCTCATACTTACACGTCCAATAGTTGCCGCGGACGAAGATATGGGATACTTACCTGGTGAAATGGAACGAAAAATGGAACCTTGGATAAGACCCATGATGGATGTTTTCGAAAACTATCTTACACGTAACCAACTTGAAAAACATGTATGTATAGAACCGTTAGGATTTATGAGAGGTCGAACGTTTAACGATTCTTTTATCATCGCAGATGAGATGCAAAATAGTACACCTAACCAAATGAAGATGCTTTTAACAAGATTGGGTGATAATTCAAAAATGATCGTTATGGGTGACCTAAAACAAAGTGATTTGGGTGCAAAAAACGGTCTCTCTGATATTGTTAAACGAATAAAGGGATTGGATTTAAAATATATAGAACATGTCATTATGGATGATGAAGACATCTTGCGACACCCAGCAGTTGCTGAAATTTTGAAATTATATTAAGATTTAACTACATTTTTTTTTAAATTTTTAATCCGTTTCTGAACTTCATTTACCTTTTTTCCATATTCAATAAATTCATCTTTATAAAGTGTTGTCCAGTCATTCAGTTGTTTCAATACCTTTTTGTTATGAGAATACCATACTATTACCTCTTTACTTATCTTATCACATGCTGTGTATTCATCCATAATAGATTTCGAACATTCTCGACCCAGCTGACAATACTTTAGAATATCTTCGAGTTCAGCCATATTATCAGTATTAGACGTACTAAGACCATCAATGTGTTCTATTTCAGTCCCGAGCATTACTTTATCGTGACATTATTTTTTTAATTGTTTACAACATCTAATGATGTTTGATTAAATATAATATGATCCATGTGATACATTATTATTTTTTCTTCGTCAGATTCAAGCTTTATCGTATCACATATTCCACCTCTTGCACGCAACCACCATCCATCAAGCCCAGACATTACTTCCTTGTTAAATTTAGATATTTGATATAAATCTACATCAGAATTAAATTGCCAACCATATTTTTTAGCATAATTTACAGCTTTTTTACAACCATTTCTTGAAATATAAAATGCGTGATTTAAACCCCCACCAAAAGATTCTTTATATTTTATATTTTCTAATTCACATTTACTGTAAGATCCTGTGTAAGGCCTTATTAACTCTGCATCCACTGGCACATTATATAGGAAATTGAAATTCTGATTTTTATCTACATTTACTATTCTCACATCATCTTCAACAAATAATAACCATTCATTATCTTTACTTTTATTCGCGAAATTATCAAATACTTCTAACGTTCCACATACAAGTTCATCCCTTTGATCATTTACTAATTTAGTATTATGATTCATATATTTTAAAAAAGTTGAGTTTATAACTGTAGAAGATGTATATCCAAAATGTGTTGAAATATTTGGAAAATTATATTGTTTTAAAATATTTATAGTTTCTTCTCTTGTTTTATTATATTTATCTATATCCACAGATAACATTACACATTCATTTATTTTTAATTTATCAATAGTTTTTCCATTATATTTAGGAAATAATTTATTCATAATATAAGAATCTTCTTCACTCGTTGGTTTATATTTTAAATAACCCCCATCATTATCGAGAATACAATTATTAAATAAAGGAAGTAATCGTATTTTATTTTTTCTTACTTTTTCTTCTGAATCATTTTCGGTATATAATAAATCGGCTTCTAAATATTTTTTTGAATCCTTCGTATAAACAGAATATGATTTACACGAATTAATCCAAGGGTTTTTTTTAATATTAAAGAAACAATATTTATGTCGTAAAAAAAGTATTATTGATAAAATAATTATAAAAATAATAAATATAGTAATCTTTAACATTTATATTATAGTAATATTTTTTAACTATACACATTCATATTTAACCACATTTCACCGTAATTATTAGTCCCTTCCATATCTGAATTATCCGCCCCACGTGCATTATTATATTTACATTTTATAATTCGTTTATTATTAAATCTTACATATTCCTCGTTATTTTCCTCTATTGTATGTTGTCCTATGAAACATTTATTTGAATATAATCTAACGTAATCTATACACGCTATCATATAAGCACCTGGACCAGTTGGATATAAACAATCCCAACCATAATGTTCGTGTTCTATATTCCATTTTAAAATATCGATCATCTTCTTAGATATAGGATGTTTCGGAATAGACCCAATAAAAGCGGTATACATACAATTTTGATTTGGTGGACAATCAACACTCGTATAATATTCGAAATTTGTATCATTTAATACGTCTAAAGGTTCCAAACATACCTGTCTCATATCAGAATACCAACCACCTTCGTTATACAATATAAGATGTCTCATTAAATCACATTTATAAGAAAAGGGTTTTAATTTATTGTATAATTTTAGTATATCGTCATCATAATGGTCTTTTATATATTTAATACAATCTTCACCAGAATATAGTTTAACTTTATAATCTGGGTTTAATCTATAAAAACTTTCAAATGAACTTGAAATTCCATCCGGTAATTTAGGTAATGTACCACTTTCATTAATCACAATTTTGTGAATTACCCTTGGTATTAACATTTTATTATATTAAAGAATATATCGGTATCTTTAATATTATGAAATTATCATACGCTATAACTGTATGTAACGAATCTCGTGATTTATTTTCACTCGTTTCTTTTTTACTCAAAGTTAAGGATGAAGAAGATGAAATTAATATTTTAATTGACACTGCACACGTTACCGATAACGTTAAAAATGTTATACAACATTTTGGTAATAAAGTAGTTACGTGTGAAAGAGATTTCGATGGTAATTTTTCGGAACATAGGAATTTTCATTTAAGCCAATGTTCGGGTGATTATATTTTTATTATAGACCCCGACGAAATGCCAAAAGAAAAACTAATTAAATGTATTAAAAAAGTTGTCAAAGATTCTGGCGCAGACCTTATAATGATACCCCGAATAAATATTCACCCGGGTTTTACGCAAGAATTTTTAGAAAAATGTACATTTAAAACGAATGAACTCGATTGGATAAATTGGCCAGATTATCAGGGGCGAATTTTAAAAAATACAAGTAAAATTAAATGGGAAAAGGGTTTACATGAAAAAATAGTCGGTCATGAAAAAAGAGTTTGTTTACAAGCTGATCCATCCATTGCTATATGGCATATCAAATCTGTAGAAAAACAGGATAATCGATGGAAAGATGGAGATTATGTGTTACCAACAGGATATAATCTATACGATAGTTTAATGTAAATTTAATATTATTTTCTCAACCTTTATTAAAATGGCAATTGAAGCAGTAAATAAAAGTATAAATTATGCAGCTACTAAAACACCAGGAGGTGTAGGTGGTAAACAACTTTTTCTCATCATCACTCTCGCGATTTTTTACACGGTAATAACAGCTATGGGTATATCTCTATTTAATAAATGTAATGGGATACAAGACAGTGAAATGTGGAAAAATATAAAAATGTATTTGAGTCATACTATGACAATTGGTATAATGATTCCAGTTGTTTTTATTATACAGAAAATGTTCAAGAAAAAGGGTTGGAGTATAGGTATGCTTTACGCGATAATGGGTTTGATTGGATCGGCTATGGTTTTGGGTATGGCCCAATCTGATGAATGTAAATCCAAGGATGATAAACAGCACGTTCGTAACATGGGTATTGCGGGTCTGGTTATATATATCATCATGGCTGGTGGTATAGGTATGGTTATGAAAACATCTACAAAATATAGACCAGGTTTAAAGGGTGCAGCTAATGCTACTGTATGATGGAATTATATGAATCCACACATATAATGTTTATGCTCTTGGCCCACGTGATTCGTGGAGCAGGAACATTTTCATTAGAAGATAAAATAAAAATGATTGAGTTTGTTGGTTATATATTAACCAATACGAATATACCATTATTAGACACCGGCAATAGAAGCTGCGACCAGTCCACTAAAAAGGACCATTGAAACGCGACCCGTATTAATTGTTGCAAATTTATCAAACTCCTCCTCTGATAGCTTTCGAAATGCATCCGTCATTGTATATATAGCTATCAAAGAAGTACCACAACCTAATAGAGCAAATGGAAAAAAATGTGTTTGTTCAATTACATTCAAACCCGTAAGTCCCCAGTTAAGAGTACCCATTATTGTTCCATACATAGACGCTCGACCATTAACCGCCTCAGTATATTTCCAATTAATACCCGAATTATCGTTAGCTGCGCGCGTGATTGGTCTAATCGGTCGATTTCGTCTTATATTTCTCGATACAATCGGTGAAACTCGTAATTTGTTTAAACTGGAAGAATACATTTATTCTATTTTTTTATCATTTTTATTCTTTAAGAGCTTTCTCAAAGTATACATACCCAAAAATAAACCCGCTGAAGAATATATAACGGAAAAATTTGATCCTTTTCTATACTGATAAACAACCCAAAGTAAACTTGCTAACATACCAACAACAATATACTCAACACTATAATATGATATATCTTTAGCCTCGTGTATTTTTTTAGCTAACATAATCAACTGGGTTAAACCTAAAACAATAGCAATAAATGCAATTCTCTCGTCTGTGTTCATTATACATTAATTAAAGAAATTAATTCATATATTAGTATAATATACAATGTCAGTCCCACCAGAAAAAATTATCGCTAATTACGATTCAAACTCAAAAAAATCTAAGATCGTTGCCTCGGAAATGAAGAAAATTGTCGAAAGATACAGAGGTAAACGCATTACAAAAGAAAACGTATGTGTTTTAGTTTCTACACTCATGCTTCAAGCAAATAACCTCAAAACAATTTCAGGTCCAGCTAAAAAGGAACTCGTCATGGATTTGATTTTCTCAATCATCGAACAAATTGACGAAGGTGATACAGATACCGAATTCGAAACACTTTTAAAAGCAATGGTACCTGGTATGATCGATAGTTTTGCACTCATGTTAAAAACGAGTGCGGGGTGTAAAAAAATGTTTAAGTGTTTAGGTGTATAAATAACATAAAGTTTTTCGTCGTATACTAAATATAATGAAATTCCCAAATTTAGAAACAATGATTATGTATGGTATTTATAGTATAAGAGATCTCGTTTTATATTCACAGAATAAACTCGTAAAACGACGAGTTGAAGTTCTAAATGAATGTGATTACTGTTCTTTTGTATATCACGGATCAATATGTATTAATTGTAACGATATTAAAAACAATTCGCTCGTATAAACAAATGTCCTATCATACCGTGACAACTTATACGACCAAATTAAAAAGTGAGATAAAAAGTGATAATATATGTTGTGCCGAAAGACGCATGATTAGAAATTTAAAACACGATTTTTTAAAAAAAGGGTATAAAAACCACCAATTCTCGTCGTGGATAAATAGAAAACATGGTACGTTAGTGATACACAGAGAAACCAGTAATGGTTATGGTATATCACTACCGTGTGTTTTATGTCGAAAAATTATAGAAAAAAACGGTATTAAATGGATTGCATACGATGGTAATCAATGGGTACATTCGTGTAAATCAATACACATTCCAAAATCAAAACCTACGAATAAACAAAGACGAGATTTACGGTTTGGTCTTAATGACTAAACCTAAAACCGATTCTAAATTATTCTCGTTTCGTTTGAGCGGTTTATCTCTTTTCAAACGTAACGTTTCGTTTTTACCCGTAGACGATTTTATATCTTTCATTTTTTTAGTGTTATCAGATATTGGTATAATTATTTCGCGAACAGGTTCAGTTTTTATTTCATTAGGTTCTTCCTTATCGACTACGTTATTTTCCCTAAACTGTTCTATAGTCATATCTCCACCAAATTGAATAAGTTTTTGTTTTGGGGGTGCCTTTTTAATGGTTCCAATCTTATTAAAAAGTTTTCGACGCATCATAACCATGTTACCGCATATAAGACCACCCCGATTACATCCGTATTTATCTATTACGTATGTTTTCATACAACTCCACGAACAGAAATTTCCCGAAGTATAAAATTTGTTACGACGTTCATCGTGTTTATAAGGCATATTCAAAGGGGTACCTTCGAATGTATGGCAACACCACCAACACCACATTCATACTATAAATATAGGTACTTTTTTTTCTTTAAGTTATACTACAATAATAGCCCCAGAAATTACTGCACCCAAAATCAAAATAAGCAAAACGGCTATAGATATTTTTACGTACCGTTTTTCCATAAACTTCTTATCTTGATCTTCTCTAAATGAAAATATATTTTCGAAGAATTTATCCGTCTTACTCAAGGGTTTAATAGAAGGTGGTGAAGCGCCTTCATTATTACAATCCTGTTGATCTATAATTGTACTATCTATCATTTTACCGGCTATATCTATTTCGGATTTACATATATTAACGCGTCTATTACACGCTTCTTTCCAATTATTTGGTTTATATTTATTTCCTGCACACACGTTTTTGAAACACTGTCGCATACCACTAAAAAGTGCGGATTCGTCCGAACTTAAACCGGATTTCATTTCTTCCCACGTCTCTAAATTTTCGTTACACCCCGGTAAAGATTCGTCGATTTTACACTTATTCTCAACGGCGTTATAACATCCACACCATAGATCGTTTGGATTATTTAAACAATATTGAGCCGCCATGGCTTCGTATTTATTATCACCCATTCTTCTCCTACTACACAAATCATTATTTTCACTTTTAGTCATATTCGCAGGTCCGGAGTTTTCTGTTTTTAAACAAAATTTTTTAATAAGATCTTTATTGTCCACTTCATTACGAAAATATGTGTGGCACTTTTTATCTGAAGATCCCTCACTAAAAATTTCGTCTCTTAGATTATCTTCGGCATTAGGAACTTTTGTACAATGATTTAATGCGACTTGTTTGTATTGTTTAGATCGATACGCATTTGGTTTCCCACTGTCTTTTAAATATCTACTCCATATACGCCTACCATCCTCAAAACACGTTGTTGCTTTTGGTTCTTTTGTATCGACTTTTTTTTCTGAATTTTCAGGGTTTGAACATAATCCTTGTTCACGTGTATCAAATTTCCAAGGAGCTCTTGCACCCCACTTTAACTGGTGGTAAATGGTACCCCATTCATTCTTAACGTTAGGTGATAATTCGGTATCTTTAATTCTTACACCATCAGAAAGGCTATCTCCATTATGTTCATTAATACCTCCAGATTTAATAACTTGAGCTTCGTCAGGTGTATATTCACACTGTAAACCAAAAAAACCACCGGCGAAAGGACTATAAGAAGTATTCTCAAAACCTACATTTTCGTCCTGTGGTTTCATAAACCCTCTTTTATTCGTATCCCAACACGGATTTTTGGCGTTGGTCTTTTTACCTTTAATGTTATCACCACATACTGTATTACACTGACTAAACATATCGTCTCGATCACAATTGCCAAAGGCATTCTTTCCCGAACACAACTCTACTCTACCCGAATTGGGCATATGCGCTTTTTTATCTAGGTCGCAATTTTGTATTTTAAAACGGTCGTCGCCTTCTATTCTATCTCTCCTATCCCCACAATAACTCTTATAATCAATATCACAAGTATTGCTACCACAATTTTTAGTATACCCGTAATTGCTACTACCATCATTATTGTCACTTGACCAATTTTCGTGACCATCACCTGGTTTTCTATGACCACGAGCATATACTTTCATAGTCATGGTACTTAGTATTACTATGTATATACATTTTTTTACGTATACATACTAATTGATTTATGATAATGTAATGGCTCCAAAGAAAAGTAATCCTGCTGATAATATGCTCGATAAACACACAGATATTATTTGTACATACCGTCTATCGTAAAGTTTTTTATCTTTATCGGCCTCTATTCTAAATACTTCCTCTACTATACTAAATTCCCCGTCGTCCACAAATGATTCGGACCCTTCTGGTATAGAACTCGGACTACCCGAATCACCATCGTTTCCACAATCTTGTGTAAAAAGAATGTTACTATTATAAATACCACTGTTTATGTTAATGTTTTGTTTACATAAAGTAATTTCTTTGGCACAATTTCCCCCATGTCCAGTTGGATAGTGTTGAGATCCCGTACACACGGATGCATAACATTGTCGTTGACCACTAAACTTTACCCGTTCAGAATCCGATAAATCCTTTATTAAATCGTTCCAAACGGTTTTAGTCTGACTACACCCGTTAATGTCTTCATTGATTTTACACTTATCGTTTACAACGTTATAACATTTACACAAGTTACTACCAGGGTTAGCGTTACACCATGCATTCTTGTATGCTTTGCTTTTACCATCCATGTACTCCTCCATCGTATCATTTTCTGTAATTGTTTCCCCGGAACCGTTTGGACTTAAGGTCACCATAATGGTACTTTTTATAAACAAAGATTTTTTATCTTCGTCCTGACATACCCATTAACATAAAACATATAATAGACGATGTTAACACTGATACCGAATACCCAGCTATATACTTTGCGTTAGGGTCAGACAAATTCCAGTTTATAGGCCAACGTGTAATTTGAGTTTTATTTAATGGAAACGTATCAAAAGGTGGGAATCTCTTTTTTAAACGTTCCAGGCGTGTCATACCAGATGAATTTGGATTCGTCATGAAATCGGGAAGGGAATCGTCGCCCAACTGACACTTCAAAATTATATCGGAATCAGTTGATGTTCTTATATCAATATCTTGATCACAGAAATGGTAGCTCGATTTACAATCCGTCCCCGTACCCTTAGGAATATACCCAAATGTACACGCCCGTGGTCTACAGTGTATATTAGCCTTAAGAATGTTATACCCATCCATTCCAAAAGCATCCTTCTTCCTTTCGAGTTCCTGTACAGCTTCGTTACACCCATACGCTAAACCGTCTTCGTTACACTTACCCGAAGTTAAGTTATAACATTTACACCACGAATCGGTTATATTATTATCGCAATAATGTTTTGCAATTTCTTCGTATCGATCTTCCCCCAAACCTGCTTTGGTACATTTTCCATCGGATTTTATATTAGTATCCATTTTACAAAATTCTTTACGAACACTACCATCGAGATCTCGAGAAACACACGTATCGAAAGGTTGAGCACCAACTTGCATTTGATTAAAATTTAGTGGGTCTTTACAAAAAGTGTTAGTCAAACCTTCGTGATCTAGAGGTTCCATACATTCAGGAGCTACCACCGCTAACGTTGATAATAAAGGGGCTGATACTTTCAAACCATTTGCATACTTTGCTACTTCGTAACATTGACATATCGATCTTTCTGCAATTTGGTTGTTATCCAAATCTGAACCAGCCCAATACGCACCTAGCCTTTCTTCTGCATTTGTAGCACCTTTATTACCTGTTGATCCATTCCATATTGCTCCATATTTACCTTCGTGTTTTAGATCATCTAGATTTGCACAATAATCTAAAGCAAATCGCGTTGCTGCACAACCTGTAGTAGGCATGTTTCCACCGACAAGAAATGTCTCCAAAGTTAATGCTCCTTGTCCTGATTGTCCTAAATAAGGATTGTTTACTCCTTTATCCCAATTAACCTTTGAAGCGTGAAATATAGTATTATCTTCAGTATCAATAGGATTACCGTCACCGTCAATAGGACATAACCCCCATCTATCATCATTTTTGGGACACCCTTTTTTTACTTCATCTTCTGGTATAAAATTATCTGCTGCATTGGCAATTCCTAACTCATTCCGATATTGATAAGGATCATTGCTCGCATCAGTACCTCTTTCACAATTATTTAAATACATACCTGTGGTCCCCCACGTCTTCCAGTCGGTTTCCTGAGGTGGTGGTGGTGGTGATGGAGGACATGCACCAAATGCACATGCGACATCTTCACCAAAACCCATATTATTTTATATAAATATTTTTTTCTGTGTAGAATATAATTAATACCCAGACCAATATGGGAAACTCGAGTTCACAATATATTAGACAGACATTCGCTCTGGATTCTGTTAATGAAATGATTTACGAACAACTTACGAAAAACACACAAAAAATGGATTCATCTTCGGTCAATATACAAAAGATGAAATTGAACATAGGTGGCGGAATGTATAATTGTGGTATTGTATCTAATCAAACTCTCAATACGGATATGCAAACTGATGTTAATTTTATTGCAGAATCTGTTCGAAAAATAAAAAATGAAATAACAACTGCAATGACCACATCTGCAGAGGCTGCTATAGAAAAGAAAAAGGAACTCGGGGATACGAGTATAGGTGAAAATGAAACACAAACAACAATACAAGATACACAAATGAATATTCAAAATCTTGTTGAAACCGTTCTTGAAACTGAGAATGTACAGGAAACAGTTACATCGGCTGTAAATATTCAAGAGGATACTATTAATATTGCGGGTGATGTTGATTGTGGTGGTTTGGGATTTGATAGGTCACAAAATATGACAGCTAAAATGGCTACACAGGCTATTATGCAAAATTTTGAATCCGCCATCGTTGAAAATACAGTGTTGACTACTTTGGCGGCAGATTTTGGAGCCACACAAGCAAGTACGAAAGGTGGACTTGCCGGATTAGTTGATGCTATCGGAGGTGCAATTGGTGGTCCAATGATGGCGGCTATGGCCGGTTCAGTTATGTGTGTTTGTCTCGTTGTTATTTCTGTGTTAATGGTTGCCATGTCACCAGCGGGTCAAGGTGCCGTGTCTAAAGGTGCAAATACAGCTGCAAAACGATACGGTTAAGTATTAAAGATAAAAGTTTCCTTTATATTAATGATTTTAAGTATTGACGTCGGTATACGTAATCTCGCGATGTGTATGCTCGACGAAACGTCCAATCTTATTGTTCAGTGGGATGTTTCTGGAGTACCTCCTGAACATAAAGACGGATTATTCGTTTCGTTACGAAACCATTTAGATGATAAACCCTGGATTTTACAATCCGATATCATTCTCATAGAAAAACAACCCGATAAAAATAAAAAAATGAAAATGGTTGAACACTTTCTTCATACGTATTTCATTATAAAAAACCCACGCGCTGAAACGATCATTTACGACGCGCGGTTCAAAATACCTGATTTTGCGGGTCCCGGTAAAGTTATGTATAATAAACGTAAAAAGGCGTCCATAGAAAGGTGTCAACAATTCATATGGAACAATACGATTAATGCACACTGGATACCTATATTCAACGCGTCTAAAAAGAAAGATGATCTCGCCGATACGGTTATGCAAGCTATTAGTTTTACGAAACGAATTGATCCTATTCAAAGCGTGTCTAAAAAGAATAAAAAACTTGTACCTAGAAAACCGAACGAGAACCAAAAACGAACGCGGTACTCGAAATCGAATCTCGCATATATTTATAAGAATAAACCCGAAATAGAAGTTCTCGAAAATAATAAACGGTTCATGAAAGACCTTAAACGGTATTATAAGAGTATAGACGATTTAGTTAAGGAACTAACGGTCATATAATGAATTGTATCTTTTCATTACTTTGTCTAAATTGAAATTTTCATACTTCATATTTGGAAGATTTAAATCTAAACAATATACATCCTTAAAAACATCGGGTGTTATATTTTTAACTTCCCAATATACATCTAACATGAATTCACCAACATGTTCTGTTTCTATAGTGTTTTCTACCATTATAGGTTTAAAATCTCTAATTATATCAATTGGGTATTTTTTAGATGCAAAAATGTTAGTATAAATATAATCGTCTCTCATTTTTTCTATAGGTATCAAACCACTTGGTAAAACATAAAAAAAGTTCCATTCGGGTAACGTTTTAAACATATCATTTATATCCAAATTATGTACTCTATAAAAATTATCGTATTCAAATTGAACCATATCAACTGGTATGTCTTTTAGACCTTTCAAAACCTCTAAATCATGACCATCGGTATCTATTTTCAGAAAGTTTATATGCGAAATGTTATTTTTTATACAGTATTCATGTATTGTGGCATCTGTATCATTTAACGCACACTTATTAACTGTAACATTTTCCGAATCATAATTAACTTCTTTTTTATACATCGTGTACTCGTTTGTATTTTCCCACATCTTTCCAGATGGTTTAAATTCTGGGTCGAACAAGTGTAAAGACATGTTTTTGTTTATTTCGTTTGGAAATATAGAACCCGTTGCACCCACGTCAAAAATACACGCACCAGGTGTATTCTTAATAATGGACCTTAATAGTTCTAATTCACCATTCACGTTATGGTTACAACATATTCTATAATTAAAATACGGTAAATTATATTTCTTTTCTTTATCTTTTACTGTTATGATTTCGTCTAATCGCGGCTCCATTATACATTTATATTATTCAAAAAACTTTAATTAACTTATATTTATTAAAACCCCTACATAAATGAAATGAACTAAACGTATAAAAACATGTGTTCGGGTCTCGATTCGGGTGTACCCGTATACCCAATTTCATCTTTTAAAAAGTCGTGTATTTTTTGGGCATTTTTATAGTAACCGTATACAATTTCAATAAGTAAAACGGGTTTATGTTTTTTAAGAGTATTCAAACCACCCCGTAAAACGTCTAATTCGGCACCTTCTGCATCAATTTTTATTATGGACGGTACACCCGTGTATATATTATCCAATGTATCTGTCATACAAGATACTTTGTTATTCATATCGTGACCTTCTGTTGGATACATACTCGTACCACCATAATTTATTTTATCGGGTTCATCTTTAGGAGGTTTAGGTATATATAAATCAATTATTTCACCTATTTTATCCGATAAAGCTACGGGATAAACGCTAACTTTATGTTTAAGATTATTATCTCGCATGTTCATTTTAGCAATTTCATTAAAAACGGGTTCAAATGCAATAACAGGTCCGTAATCCGAAAACATTAACGAATTATACCCTATATTTGCACCCACGTCTATTATATCCGTACCGGGTTTATAATACTTTTCGATATCATATCGCATCCAACCATCCCACTCGTATCCCTGTTTTAATGTGTTACCTATATACTGATCGTTTGATATCGTATTTAAGTTATACTTACCGTTATTAAATTTATCGATAGTAACTTCCATTATATATAATAGAACTATATCTTTATACATTTTTAACGTAAATTCTTATCAGCTGTATAATACGTCTTCCCCTTAACAACAAAACTGTGTACGCGCGCATACGCCCACGCTTGTGGACTCGCACCTGGTCGGTGTCCAGTTCGCCACGCGGCTAATCCACGATCATACACGATTTTTAAAGTTTTCAATGGTATACCCGTCACTTTAGATATATCCTTGAGTTTCGTTACACCCGGGTACCTTTTACGAAACTTTGCCGTGTAGCTAGACGTTTTCGTAACTACTTTTTTATCAGTTTTAAAAGGCATATAATCTCTTTTTAACATTTTTTTATATCTATCTTCAACTTGCTTCAGGGAAGAAAGTCCCCTGAAATATTTGAGAGGTGCGTATATTTTACCATGTTTTTTACGTACCTGTGTAATCTTTTTACGAATATCGCTGTCAGTTAACATACTTATACTATCACAAGAAAAATAAAAATGTTAGGGTATAGTAATTAATACAATGTTTTCGCTTTCCATAGTAACTACTACATTTGCTTCCACTCAGAAAAAGTTTAAGAAATTTGGTAAGAAAGTTCGTAAACAAAGAGACGGTGAAGTTGATTCCATTAAGGAAAAGTTAAAAGATATCGCTAAAGATGAAGTCGAAAAAACAAAAAGTTTATTTGAAAAACATAAGGAATTTTTCAATGGTAATAAGACACAAAAAACACCTGGTTCGGAAACAACCGCTATCGATTTTTACGAAAAGCCCTAACTGCTAAATCAAGACTTATTAAGGTTAAAAATGCAGAAATTTCTTTATAATTTTCCAACAAGTTACCTGCAAATACAGCTAATAAAACACTATATTGTACGTACCTCATTTCTTTTCGTGATTTTTCCATAGATCTTTTCATAGACGCGCGTGATTGTTCCATATCCAATATAGCGGTACTTATATTTTTTATTCTACTAGGCATTTCAACAGACGTTGTCAACATGCTACCTATATCTATGCTATCAGAAACCTGTTCTTTTATAAGTGGTTCCAAATACTCGAAATATGTAAAATCCGGATCAAGTAATACACACGCACCTTCAATAGTCGAAAAAGCCTTCGCTAGATATATAAACGATGTTGGTATAATAAATGGTTTCGTTTGTGCTAATGATAATAGAAGTTCATCCTGTAAAATATCATCACGTAGATTTTTACCATCAAGTGTTTCGAGATAATTAAGACCAGTTTTAAAAAAAAGTTCAATATCACTCGTATCAGATGACATTGGTAAAATAACACCCAATTTTATGAGTGTATCAACAATACCCTTTGTATCTTTATTCACTATACAAATAAAGATATTTTGGAATCCCTCTTTTATATCGTCACTTAGACCAATAATTAACCCAAAATCATAGAAAACGAGTTTTCCTTCTTTAGAAAATCCTATATTTCCCGGGTGTGGATCGGCGTGGAAAAATCCGTACTCCATTGTCTGTATAACATATGAATTAATAAGTGCTTGACACACCTTCTTACCATTTACATCTGGGTCAGATATATCGTTAAGTTTTTCGGATTCAACGTATTCCATTACAATCATATTTTCATTAGACAATACACTATACACTTTTGGAACTTTTACCCATTTCATTTTTCTAAACGATCTACGAAATCGTATTGCATTTTCCATCTCTTTTATATAATCAGTTTCCGCTAATAAATATTCTATAGACTCGTTAAGTACATATCCAGAGCCCGTACCCGTATCAAACCCAATTTTTTCTAGAAAATTCACTATGTCGCGAACATCGTCTGTGTCTCTTTTCATTATATTGTATATATCAGGTCGTTTTAGTTTAACGACCACGTTTCTACCATCACTTAACACCGCTTTATGAACTTGTCCTATACTTGCTGATTTAAATGGTTCGTATTCAAAACTTTGAAATATATCGGAACTTATATGTTTTTTTATCATATTTTCTACTGAATATGTATCTATAGATGGTACATTATCCTGTAAAGACTCCAATTGTTTTATAAAATCCATAGGGTATAAATCAACGCGTGTTGATGCGATTTGTCCTAATTTGATAAATGTTGGTCCTAACTCGATTAACTGGTCCTTTGTCCATTTACCAAACTTTACCTGATCTTTTTCAAATTGTTGTTTCCATAAAAATTTACCAGCAAACTTCCATGTATTAGTTCTACTCTTTGACGGAAGTTTTATGGTAATAGGTTTTAACGCACATCGTACCATCTTATATTATATTACATAATAATTCTCTAGTCTAATATAAATGAGAGTTCATATAGTTGGTTCAGGCCCAACTGGTATGTCAATCGCATGGGAAATTTTAAAAACGAAAAAATATGAAGTTATTATATATGATCGTAAAAAAAGTGCAGGAGGTTCGTGGTGGGAGCCAGAGGGAAATAAAAGAGATATTCATGCACACAGAATAGTTTTTGGTAACGCTTTCAAAAATACAAATGATTTATTTAATGAAATGGGTATATCGTGGAATGAAATGTTTGAGCCAGGAGATTCCCGTGTTTACACAACAATTTTGAAATACTTAAACCCTAAGGATTACATGGCATTATCTTCACTCGCAGTTAGAGTTTTATCGAATCAAAACAAATACAAAAGTATAACGTTGAAAGATGCAATAGGAGAACTTTCAGAAACTGGTAAAAATGCTATTAGCACGTTAACTCTCATAATGGATGGTGTAACATGGGACGTAATGTCATCGTATGAATTTGTTAAAAGTTTCGACCATGTCGGATTATCCAAACAATATACACAAAGGGTTTCGGGTAAAATAATGTCCGATAAAATGCAAAAGGCACTCATTAACCAAGGTGCCGTTTTCAAGTTTAACGCAGAACTCACAAATGTAGACTATGGAAAAGATGAATACATTGGTATTTTTGAAGACGGTAGTCTTATAAATGATGGTATGCTAATAATGGCTATAGACCATGGTAAAGCAATAAATCTTGTTAAAAATAACTGGGGAGAAGATATACAGAAGAAATTAGGTCCAAATACTTACGGATGTATCAATATACTTTTTGATTACGACGAGGAAATATATTTACAAAAAACCGATCTCGAATATGCGATGGAAACAGAGTTTAAAATACAACCCGTCGTTCTTTCTGATCGTAAAACTATATCGTGTGTTATATGCGATCTTACCGAAGAAATTTTAACCACGGATCCAGATACATTAAAAACAAGGGTTTTTGAACAACTTAACGTACCTAACCCAATAGATGTTAGAATAGGATGGGGATGTAACTGGGAAAATGGAAGATGGGTATTTGAACAATCTTCTGGTGTTTTAAGTTTACACGGACAGGTTCCATTTTACGGAAAGTGTTCTAAAGTTGCTTTATGTGGTATGATGTCAGAAAGAAACACACCTTATACAAGTATAGAAGCAGCCGTAGAAGTAGGAAGGCGATTTTGTAATAAAAAATTTAACACAAAACGACCTTTAAGAACACTTCTGGTAACCGATTTGTTATTATTTATACTTATAGTTTTGATTCTTATAATAATATATAAAAAGACAAAATGATGCTCCCTGTTCAAGCAACCGTGTACGAACCGATGTACGACTATAACGATAAAAAATATATAAGAATACGTTTACCAGAAAAGGTTAGTCATTATATAAGAGAATTACACCAACATAGAACAGATAGTATTTTATTTATGGATAAACTCGATGATCCACTCGACGGTAACGTTTTAAAAGTTAAGGTTCCGTTTAGGTATAGACGTGTGATGTGTCAAGTCGAAGGTGATACCCCAGTTCAATCGTTAAAAAGAGGTGACTCCGTTCTTACTGAAATACAGTTTAATGGTGTTTGGAATGCACACGAACATAGTGGATACTCGTGGGTATTGAAGTATATAAAGTTTAAAAACTAATAATAGTAAATGAGTCTTACACGTTCAGGATATATTACAGGAGAGACACAAGAAATCAAAAAAGAACTCACGGTTCGTGCTATAGTAAACACGGAGTTCGGATTTCCCCCGCCCCCCTTTAAGGTATTCAGAAAAGCTAAATCTGGTCTATGTGTACCCCGTTTTTACGGTGAAGATAAATTAGGACCACCAAGAGAAGATCGTCGTCCAGAGCCAATTAAAATAAATGTAAAATTCAATGGAAAACTTCGCGACGAAACTCATCAAAACACTGCTATGGCGGCGGCAATTAAAGCGGGAAACGGAGTTCTTTCACTTCCATGCGGCTTTGGCAAAACAACCGTTGCTTTGGCGATAGCATCTAAATTAGGTTACAGAACCATGATCGTCGTTCATAAAGAGTTTTTAGCTAATCAATGGAAAGAACGTATCCAACAATTTTGCCCGGGTGCATCTATAGGTATAGTACAACAAGATAAGAAGGAAACCGAGTGTGATTTTATAATTGCAATGCTCCAATCTCTATCTTTAAAAGAATACTCGTTCAATGATTTCGATATGATAGGAACCTTGATAGTCGATGAAGCACATCATATATGTGCCAAAGTATTTTCACAATCACTTTTCAAAATGTGTCCAAAACATATTTTTGGATTATCGGCGACGCCCACGCGAAAAGATGGTCTTACAAAAGTTCTTCACTGGTTCATGGGTCCAACTTTTTTTTCAATTGAACGCGAAAATCAAGAACAAGTCGAGGTTTTTCCTATTGAGTATACGTGTGATAGATTTAGAGACCCACCGCCGTGTACACGTTTTGGTAAACTTTCTTTAGCGACCATGATTACCGAACTTACAGAAGATCGTCAAAGAAATATAGTTATAGCTAAAATAATAAAGGATGTATCAAAAACAACACGACAAGTTCTCGTTTTAAGTGATAGACGACACCACTGTGAAGTTCTTCATCAAAGTTTCAAGAAAACGTCAGGTCTATACATGGGTGGTATGAAAGAATCTGACTTAGCGCTATCAAGTAAAAAACAAATCATATTCGCAACGTTTAGCCAAGCACACGAAGGTCTCGATATACCGACGCTTGATACCGTCATATTAGCAACACCAAAATCCGATATCGTTCAGTCTATAGGTAGAATCATGCGCGAAACGCATGGTAAAAAGAATAATCCACATATTTACGATATTTTCGATCAGTGGTCCATATGCCACGCCATGTATCATAAACGTCTCAAAGTTTATAAACAAGGTGGATTTAATATACCCAGAACAGGTAATAAAAAAAATGATGACGAAACCATATTCAAAAAAGGCGAATGCCTCATTTCACTCTAAAAATAATGATACATATTTGTAAGAATGCCTGGTTGTGATACTGCACGTAACATACAAAAATATAAAGGTGCGAGTGCATCCACACTTCAGGATGCTCTAGAAAATGGTAACGTAGCAACTACAAGCATACAAACATCTGGTTATTTCATAGGCGATGGAAGTTTACTCACGGGTGTAAACATTTCCGGAGGTTCTATAGGAAATTTACAAGGTGTTACCAATAATGGTGGAACATCAACAAACAAAATCACTCTTACAAATACGAACGAATCTTTAGAGACACAAGGAAATGTTACAATTGTATCCGGGTTTTTCAAGGGGGATGGTGGTCTATTATCGAATACTGCAGGTACGGTAACGTTTCAACAGGCATCCAACCAAGGAAATGTATCTACAAATACAGTTAGTTTTACGAACGCAGCTGAATCCATAACTACATCCGGTAATATCGTCGTAGGAACAAACGTATACGCGACCGAATTTTACGGAAGTGGTACAACACTCACGGGAGTTGCTTTAAGTTCAGATATGACGAGTAACGCATCCCGAGTTACATCTTTAGAAGGTAGTGTTGGTACAAATGCGAGTGGTATTACAACTCTCGTAAATAATTTGTCGAGTAACGCATCCCGAGTTACATCTTTAGAAGGTAGTGTTGGTACAAATACGAGTGGTATTACAACTCTCGTAAATAATTTGTCGAGTAACGCATCCCGGGTGACGTCTTTAGAAGGTAGTGTTGGTACAAATGCGAGTGGTATTACAACTCTCGTAAATAATTTGTCGAGTAACGCATCCCGGGTGACGTCTTTAGAAGGTAGTGTTGGTACAAATACGAGTGGTATTACAACTCTTGTAAATAATTTGTCGAGTAACGCATCCCGAGTTACATCTTTAGAAGGTAGTGTTGGTACAAATACGAGTGGTATTACAACTCTTGTAAATAATTTGTCAAGTAACGCATCCCGAGTTACATCTTTAGAAGGTAGTGTTAACACAAATACGAGTGATATTACAAATCTCGAAAATAACGTCATAATAAGTAACAGTTCGGGAATAACGTCAGGATTTACAAAAGGTGATATAATATTCGCTTCAGCTGATAACACACTCGATATAAAAGGAATAGGTAATCCGGGTGAAGTACTAAAAGTTGGAGGAAATGGGGATACTGTAGTATGGGCATCTGATAATATAGGTGACGGAAGTAGCGCAGGAAACCTTCAACAAGTTACGACAAATGGGAGTACCACTGCAAATATGATAAGTTTTCAAAATACGTACACGTCTTTAATAACATACGGTGATGTAGGTATAGGTTACACTTCACCAGTTGTAGTTGGAGTACCTTTAAAAATAAAAGCAGCAAGTACATCGACCGGTGACGATAACGCCATACTCATAGAACAAACTGATAGTAGTTCAACAAGTAAACACGCTATTATAAAATTAAAAACGCCAAATAGTGCGGGTAACCCATTTATTAATTATAATATAGATGGACAAACCAATTGGTCACACGGTATTGATAACTCCGATAGTGATAAATTTAAAATAGCAAATCACGGTTATCTTTTAGCAACCAATACGAAATTAACGCTCCAAACAGATGGTAATCTCGGTATAGGTACAAATACTCCACACGCAAAATTAGAAATAACTGGTAACGTATACGCGTCTACACAATTTGAAGGTCATGTAAATACATCATCTACAAATAAAAACGTATTCGGTAAAAAAATAACCGCGGGTACAGATGGGTTTGTAGGTGACGTAAATAAAAATGGGACAAATCGTGATATTTATGAAATATACGGTAGAAAAATAACCGCGGGTACAGATGGATTTATAGGAACTATAAACAAAACCACAAGTAACGATTCTTCAAAAGAAGTTTACGGTAAAATTATAGCAGTGGCAGATGTGTCTGGAGCTTCTTTTTACGGTCCTATTTCGGGATCAAATAATATAAGTGCAAACGAAATTACGGCAACTAAGCTTATATCAAGTAACATATATACCGAATCGGGTAATATATATGCGTTAAAGGGTAATATTGTAGGTAACGTAAACGTAACGGGTACAAATTATAACGTATACGGTAAAAATTTTCAAACAAATACAGGTGATATTATTATTAATAATCCATCTCGTGGTTTATACGGTAAGATTAAAGGAGCAAATACAATAAGTGCGTCAACAATTACGGCTAGTAGTGCTGAATTTTCAACCTCAATAACAAGTAACGTAGTAACACCTACTAATGGATATATAAGTGTTGGTACAAGTAGCTCGGATGCAAATTTACACGTTTCCGGTAACATATTTGCATCGAATCATCTACAAAGTAATATTATAACACCCACGGACGGATTTATAAGTATTGGGGGTGGATTTGAACCAGATGCAAATTTATACGTTACTGGTAATATTTTTGCATCGAATCATCTACAAAGTAATATTATAACACCTGTAGACGGATTTATAAGTATTGGTACAAGTAACCCAGATGCAAATTTACATGTTGTTGGTAATATTTTTGCATCATCAAATATACAAAGTAATATTATAACACCCGCACATGGATTTATAAGTATTGGTACAAGTAACCCAGATGCAAATTTACACGTTGTTGGTAATATTTTTGCATCATCAAATATACAAAGTAATATAATAACACCCGCACATGGATTTATAAGTATTGGTACAAGTAACCCAGATGCAAATTTACACGTTGTTGGTAATATTTTTGCATCATCAAATATACAAAGTAATATAATAGCACCCGCACATGGATTTATAAGTGTTGGTACAAGTAGCCCAGATGCAAAAATACACGTTGTCGGTAACGTATATGCGTCAACAGATATAGAGGCAGGTAGATACTATACAGGTGGAAGTATAGACACAAACCGCGTATCGTATTACGACGGTAATAAATTCGTACAAATTTCAGATGGTGACGACGGACAGTTTTTAAAATTTAATAAAACAGGAAACGCCGTCGATGCACCATCTTGGGAAAACGTATCGTCGTCGGGTGCAACGCCAAACCTTGATGATGTTGCTGTTGTAGGTGCTAGTACTACTCAGACAATATCATTTAACAATACAAATACAGCTTTCAAAACAGCTACGCCAACTTCTACAACTACGTGTGGTATAGCAAATACATCACCGATACATACGCTCGATATAGGTTCAAATGTCGCCATTATAGACGATGGTATTGATAAACTTTATATTCGCGGGAACGTATACGCAACAAGCGATATTATTTCATTAGGTACCATACATTGTACTGAAATAATAGCAACTAATGGTAAAATTAAAAATTCAACTGTTGTTACTGAAGCTCCAACACGACAAATCCGTTCAATTTAATTCTAGGTATTTATTAAATGTCTTTAGAATCTTATTCATACAGAGGTATTAAAACTCTCGATAATATCGAAGGTACCGATGGGAATGGTATATTACTCGGTTCGAGTGTTTCTTTAGATTTTAAAAATACACGAGTTGCAATTGGACACTTAGGAAATGCAACATCTCAGGGTAAGGTAACAGTTCATAGTTTAGTAAATACTACTTCAAATGAATGGACAACATCACAAACAATAACCGAGCCTTCAGCTTCAAACGGTTCATTTTTTGGATACGCAGTTTCCATGAATTGGAACGGTACGCGTATCGCGGTTGGTGCACCCAAAAAATCAAACGGAACCGTTTACGTTTTTGATGCAACATCATCTGGATCAAACCCATGGGCAACGTACGTTTCAAATACCATAACGTCTTCGTCAACGTCTTCAAATGGTAATTTTGGATTCAGTATTTCTCTAGGTCAGGATATAGATACAACGTTAGCTATAGGTAACCCTAACGATAATCGCGTTGAAATTTGGAAACTGTCCAACCATTCGTGGTCACAAGCATACTCAAATGTAGGTGATGATATAGATAACAGAGTACCTTATGACAGTGCTCATACACAGTTTACCACAATAAATAATTCAATTGGTAATATAAAATCCTTACAATACGGATTTTCAATTAAACTAGCACCGTTCGGTACCCACGTTATCATAGGTGCACCGGGAAGTGTTTTAAACGAAATAAATAGTAGTAATTCGAACAACACTGGAACCCAAAGAAACAATATAATTGTGAGTGCATCTCCGACTTATGCTTATAGTGGCGTCGCCGCGAATCTACCATTTGCATATCGTCAACCAGGGTATGCGCGTATTTTAACAACAACAGATGATTGGTCAACTACAAGTGGTGTGAGTCAGTTAGGTCAAACTATTTCAGGATTAGATTACACTACTTCTAGTAATTACGTTAATGGTGGTGGATTACATTTTCCTACATTAGGGTACTCTGTATCCATGAACTTCGATGGTTCTGTTATTGCCATGGGTGCACCTAGTTATGATCAAGCTTACGTGTACGAATACTCGATCGTTACGAGTTTATGGGTACAAAGAGGTTCGACAGTAATAGCTAATGTAGGTAATCTGAATGGATTGTGTGTTCGCCTAGATTATACGGGTAACAGATTAGCAACATCCATGATATCTCACTGGGCTTTTCCTGCAAAGTACAGTGGACAGCTTTACGTAGTAGATTGGTCAGGAGCATCATGGGTAGAAGCACAACTACCTATATCAGGTAAAAATCCGGGTGTTGGATACGAGCACAGCTACGGAGCTAAACAATTTTCGGGGTACACGATCGATATGACGGATGGTAATCAAGTTGCCAGTTCGCAATTATGGTGGGGTGATGATGATATGGTAAATGATAATCTTGGAACCGGTAACTCATTATCAAGCTACCTCGGATCTTATCCATCAAATCAAAATGCAACAGGTCGCGTTCAGTTTTATTTTTTCCTCATAACGGGTACATTTACAGGTAATAATATTTTTGAAGGATATGTTACTGCATCAGAACTTAGAATTGGTGCGAATGATAATGCTATAGATAACGAAAAACCTAAACGACTTTCATTTGGTGGTACATCAGGTGATAACTTTTACGATGAAACCTTAATTGAAAACCGTGTAATTGCTCATGATGTAGCTGAACTTTTACTACACAAACATCACGATACAAATGAACAAGTTGATAGAATTCGTCTAAAGGCATCCGAAATACACTTAGATCACATGAGAATGTACCATAGCGTATATCAAGGTGGTCAGGAAGGAAAAGATATCCGAACACCTAGGTTTATACTCGACCAATTCGGTACAATTGCAATTGGTAATTTGTGGAGTGGTAACGAATCGTCATCGACAACAACCTCATTAGCTGAAACGTACCTCGATATAAAGGCTGAAACACAAATACGTGATAAGTTAAACGTAAATTATCCGGGTAGGACTAAACTTTTAAAAAGTCGTGACTATACATATCAGGGTTATTCACCCTCGGTCATTAATACGAGATGTGCAGATCTTATTGGAACGAATATAATGTACGATGATCAACCGGGTGCTGTAAGAGTATATTCGATAACTAACCAAGGGAATATGCCATACAGAGAAAGTGAAAAGGCGTTCGAGTTTACGGGTACGACTTCAGGTATAGGTCAAAGTGATCATACCGGTGTCTGGACTGATGATGATGCATCAATGATGTTTTGGTTAAAACTAAATGATGATCACAGTAATTATACATCATCGAACGTTTTGTGTTCGTGGGGTGATACTTTATCGTCTACAGTGGGTGTGTATACAGGTGGGTGTTTACAATTAACGTCAACAGGATTAACACTAAACTTTGGTTCTGGTATTGGTACGGCATCGAATACTTACACGTTTACACAAGATACGTGGTACCATATTTGTGTTGTGTTCCCTACAGAAACGACAACTGCCTCTGGTAAAGACTATATTTACATCAACAACCAAAATATGACTTTAACCAAAACTTACTCTACAAACCCTTACGTTACGTTTCCACAACCAAACTGGGACAGTCAAGGTTGGCGATTCGGATATGGTGAAGCGTCTGGGTCAATACCGGGACCCGCGGGTACGTTTATGGGAATGATGATTTTTAACATAAGTTGGGGACATGGTGGCAATCAGATTAAAGACTATTCATACAATAACGGTTCACCATCCGAGTGTTTATCTGTCGGTGGTGATGCATTCATACAAAATAAATTAAGTATAGGGAGTAACGTATCCCCATCAAAAACGTTGGAAGTTACAGGTAATGTAAATGTAATTTCAGGTAACATTTACCAAAATAATAATTTACTTTGGCCAACTACATCTAGTGGTGTAGACATTTACCAAACATCAAATGTTGGTATAGGTACATCTACCCCGGGAGTACCTTTAGATATCAGTTATAGTTCAAGTACAAACGGAATACAGTTAACACAGGGTAGTACATCTCAAAATAGTATTATACAAGTAAAAGTGGCTAGTGGTGGTACCGGTGACCCTCTATTATCGTTATCGTGTGAAGATGGATCTGGTTCGGCTTGGTGTGTGGGTATAGATAATAGTGAGAGTGATAAGTTCGTAATAGCTAATGATGATAATGATTTGTCATCATCTCAATACATTACATGTGGAGGTAATGAAATAGATCTAAAAAAGAGAATCTTAATTAACGGGAACTCGGGTACCGATGGTCAAGTTCTTACGAGTGGTGGTTCATCAGGTTCGGTCGCGTGGGAAAACGCGAGTGGTGGTGGAGGTTCGAGTCCTTGGACAACGTCGGGATCAGATATTTATAGAAGCTCGGGTAAGGTTGGTATAGGAAATACGAGTCAAAATGCCGAACTCGATGTTACCGGTACCATTCACTGTAACTCTATACAAACTGGTACATCACAATATGAAAAACATTTAGTTAAGGGAAACCTAATAAAACTGTATTTTGGTAGCGCAGGTGCAAGTAATCCGACTACACAATCTGCTATGGATACGTATTTCGAAAGTCTAAGTTCAGGTACTAAATCATTAAGTAGACCACGTCACACTGCCGTCAGCTCCGATGATACATTTGCCGAAACATTTGAAGGTTATTTAAAAGTAACTACAGCTGGAACGCACTATTTCGGTTTAAATAGTGACGATGCTTCAGATATGTACATAAACGGTATTCGAATCGCTTATTGGTACGGTGGACATAGTCATAATGGTACAACCACAACCCCCGGTGGAACCACAGGTAATATATACTTGAAAACTGGGTACCATAAAATATTCGTACGGTTCCAGGAAAATGGTGGTGGTGAAGCATTATATAGTCTTTGGAAAGAACCAGGTGATAGTTCCTGGTCTGAAATACCGGCAAATAACTGTTTTTACGATCATATACGGTACCATTAAAATTTTAACTAAAAAAACAAATTTACATTTACCATGCTGGAACAAACAGGATGGTAAATGGTTTATCACTCACTTTTTAGATGGAAGTGAATCCATGACCGCTAGGGCAATAACACCCGCGATAAAAAACATGACAACGAAATTACATTCGGTATCGTCCTCGCCAAGAACCGAACGTTTTTTTGTTTTATCCGGTTTTTGTAACCTTGACTGAGGAATAACATCTTGTCTTCTCGAAGGTAACTCAACAGGATCTTGGTCCAAAGGACAATACCCTATCATTTATACTATCATTTATAAATTAATTTCGACTGACTTTTTCTTTTTCCCACCACCTCTTTTTGACTTGGTCTGGGTAACCTTAACTTCCCTAACTTCACTATCATCTTCACCTCTTTCCTTGGTATCACCGACTGGTGGTTCAGCAATATCGGAAATATCGTCCTCGATATCGATTTCATCGGTTAATGGGTTTTCTACTTGGGGTATATTCGTCGTATTCATGGGTGGTTGGGGTGGCATCATGATATTACCCATGAGACTCGAAATGTCAAATCCTGGGCCCTGCATTTCTCTTCTCCCATTTGCATCCACTTTCTCTTCACCCTGTTGTTGCGACTTAGGAACTGTGTTCTGAACGGCCGACATCATATTCTGAACCAACCCTGGATTCTGTTTAATCACGTCGTTCATATTCGGCATCACCGATTTAAACATACTATTCGTCAAATGGAACATCATTGCTGATCCACCAAGCATCATAATAAGTTTAACTTCAGGTGCAACGTGCATTTTCGTTCTATATTTCACGTATAACTCCTCAAAAACTTCATCATAATCGTCAACATTTTCCATAACGTTTTCGGACCAACCGTCGAGTTGGATTTCAAATGGGTTATATTTCTTATTCATAAACTCGAGTCCCGTCGTACAAGCAATGAGCATACGTCTCGAAAACTTTATCGATTTATCAACATCGATACTATACGTAATTCTCTTAACCTCAGTTCTAAGTTCATCTATTGGAGAATATGCATTCAAACGTTTATTTACGGTAAACCCCTTCTTTTCTAATCGACCAAGTTTATTCACGAGATCGGCTTTTTCCTCATCTATGTTTTTAAATCCAGGTGAAGGTTGTTCTTCTTCCATATATCCACCACCTCCTCCTCCACCACCCGCATACTCGTACCCCTGTTGTTCCGGTTCGTCTTCATATTCACCATAATCCATAACTTCTTCCGGTGGGGGTACAGAAGGTGGATTTTGTTTATTCGGGTTCGCAAACGAGTCCATATCTTCCTGGAAAAATTGTGTTGGTGGGGGATTATATTGAGTTTTCATAGTTTTTTGTATTTGCTTTTTTACAGGCTGGGATCTTGGAATATCAATTTCGATCTCATTCATTAACGCCTGTTCGTTATCGTCCAATTTCATAACATTTGTGTCACCTCGATTTAGGATGATCTCACCGTCCATTAATCTTTATATTGAAACTATTCTAATTTCTTTAACGCACTTTATAAAAAAAATATTTACTCAATACAAATGAAACTTAACGCTACTAATAAAAGTACACTTAAATCAATTGTGATTATATTCTTAATTTTGTGCGCGCTCGGCGCCTTAAGAAAAAGTGGTTACCAACCAGTTGAAATTGAAATGGTAAGTGACAAATCTCTTTTCGACCAGGAGTCCAGGGAAGATTGTCTCGATACAGCCTACTATTCCGATAGTCGAGGCGGAATTTGTGGGGGTCAAAAAGTGGTCAAGGACCAAGCGAGTTATAAGATGAAGTAAAATCTCCAGTATATATAAATGGCTTTAGTGACTAGTCAATCTACTTTACCCGATTTCGAACACGAGTATCATACAGTTATAGTTGATACCATTTCTGATTCAAGTAAGCAAAAATTTACATCATACTTTCCAACACCACTCGAAAATATAGTCCAGGTTCAATTAATAGCAGCTCATATTGATCATCACAACGCGAGTGAACTCATTCACCTCAAAATTGATGAGTTGAAAACTATTTTTTCTCAAAGAGGAAAAACAGATCTTGATACATCCAGTGATAATATGATCAACGGCGTTTTCGGAACCCTCGTAACAGATGGAACAGATCGCATTGTTTTTAAAAATGAATACCCAGTTATTCAACAATATTTTAACCCAATTCGTAAACTCGATAGATTAAATGTCGAAGTATTAAACGAAACTGGTGCGGCTGTATCATTTTCAGATGGAGAAACCTGTTTAATATTTAGATTCGTCTGCAAAAATAAGAACCTGCCCTATTAATTATTTCAGGGCGTTTTCGTACGTATAATTTAAACCTCCTATTAATATAAATGTCTTCTGGTGTTGTTCAACTTATCGCCATTGGTGCTCAAGATAAATACATAATGGGTGACCCAGAAATTTCATTCTTTAGCTCAACTTTTAAACGGCATTCTAATTTTTCACAATCCATAGAAAAACAAACGATACAAGGAGTTGTGAATAATAACGCTATGTCATCGATCAAATTCCCACGATCAGGTGACTTATTAGGATACACGTATTTCACATTAGATGATAATACACAAGCACTCGATATCCAAAACTGGGAAAATGTTATAGATAAGGTCGAATTACTCATTGGGGGTCAGGTTATAGATACCCAAGACGCAGCTTTTACCGAAAAAATAGCCATAGATACGTTCGCAACGAACGTTTCTAAGAGTTCCAACGGTACACACCCAGGTATAAGCGCACGTTCGTACTTTTACCCGTTACGCTTTTTCTTTTGTGAAGGTCCACAGTGTGCTTTACCAATGATTGCTTTACGATACCATGAAGTCGAATTACGTATTCACTGGGGATCACAAGCAAGTAATTATAACGTCGAGTGTTATTCAAATTACTATTACCTTGATAACGAGGAACGTGGTAACATAGTTTCGAGAAACCATAACCTTCTCATTACACAAGTTCAAAAAAGTATTCCTTCCGGAGAACTTACACAAGAACTTACGTTTAATCACCCCGTAAAATACCTCGCGTGTTCTGATACGACCGTTGAAGGTGCACTAACGTCCGCGAGTAACAAGGTTAAATTAGAAATTAACGGTCTCGATATAGGTCCTTATAAATGGGGAAAACCACACTTTATGGAAGTTCAGAACTATTATCACACACAATTCGTAACGTCCCCCGATTTCTTTTTATACTGCTTTTGTCTTTCGACGAGTTCACTCCAGCCGACAGGAACGCTCAATTTTAGTCGATTAGATTCAGCAAAAATACATAGTCAATCCATGATAATTAACGATCCGATATATGCCGTGAATTATAACATTCTCAGAATAGAAAATGGAATGGCTGGTCTCATATACGCCAATTAAAAATACTTACATATATTAAATGGTTAAAAACATACCTACCATCGAACGGTCTACCAAAATCCGGTTTGGTAAACACGTTTCAGATAGCCAGGCTGAAAACACGATTGTTTTCAATGCGTCTAATACTGAAATTAGTACACCCAATTCAGGGTCCATTTATATTTCACCTCTCAGAGTTGAAGATGTCCAAAATGCAAACTTTTTTGCATATAATTCAACTACAAAGGAAGTTGTAGATTCTGGTGTTAAAACATCCCTTTTAGGTGGTATTACTTTACAAGAAGCAACTGCTAGAGGTAATTCAACTTCAAACACAATCCAGTTTACTAATTCTACAACAGGTTTTATAACAACGTCAAATGTTGGTATTTCAAATAGTGCACCCACACACGCCCTTTCCGTAAAGGATAAAATTTTTATGTGTGGTTCAGGCACTACTTTACTAGACGTTAAAGGTACATCTAAATCAGAAAGAATTATATCTGGTACGAATATTACCATTGATGGTGTTCAAACTGGTACTAACCCAGCTTATATTACAACCGGTGGAAGGACACACTCGACGCGGTTTACGGGGACCACCCTAGGATTGGCAGGTAACCTAGTACCAACAGATACCATAAGTTTAGGAAACGACCCAAGTTCTGTTAAAATAAACGTTCCAACACAATCAACGAATGCGTTTTGGACATCGGGTAACGTTTACGCCCAAAAATACCTTGGTGACGGTTCACTTTTGGATAATATTACCATGGACGTTGTTTCTCGAAAACTAGATGGTAACATTTTATCTATACCAATTGAATCGTCAAACATAATAACGGGTATTAAAACTCTGGGTAACGTACAGGTAGATACAACACACGGATCTTTTTTAGGTAAAATTGCGGGTTCTAATACAATTTCAGCAAGTATAATTTCAGCAACTTCAATTAGCACGACTTCACCTATTTTATCCACAAGTGGTGGTACGGGATACGCTACTTATGAGTCCGGTGCAATACTTTACGGTAAGTCGGATAATTCACTCGGAAAACTCGATCCCGCGAGTTCTAATGAAGATGTCGGTAAATTTCTTAAACTTGGGACTAATGATGTACCCACATGGTCAGAGGTTTCTTCAAACCTCGAATCGATCGTAAGTAATGGACCAGCAACCGCAAATATTACATCAAATACCATTCAATTTCGAAATGAAGCAACGAGTTTAATGACCACGGGTAACATTGTTGTAGAAACAAACGTTTACGCAGAAGAATTTGTAAGTACAAATATTCCTATTGCATCGACAAGTGGTGGTACGGGACACAAAATAATCACAAAAGGTGATATATTATATGGTAATCACGATTCTGATAATACTTTAGGAAGATTAATAAGAGCGGGAGATGATTCTGATAGAGGTAAATTTCTTAAACTTGGGACTAATGATATACCCACATGGTCAGAGGTTTCTTCAAACCTTGAATCTATCGTAAGTAATGGACCAGCAACCGCAAACATTACATCAAATATACTCCAATTTAGTCAAGGTATAAAAACCAAAGATATAACGATTGGAAGTGGTAGTCAAATAAATGATACGTTTATTCCGTATTTAGATTCGGGCTCAAAGTTACTCAAAAGTAGTAAAATAAGTTACAATGATACCGATAAAATTACGAGTATATCATCAAACGTCGTTATTGGTGGTAACTTAACAGTACAAGGTAATACTACACACGAACATATAACAGATCATTTTATAACAGATAAGATATTCGGGGTTGCATCCGGAAATGATCAGGTATCAGGTGGAGACACTATGGATATGGGTCAACACATGGCAAGACCAACCGCAAACGTATTTGCGGGTTACTTAGGTGCATCTTTACCAAATGAATATACAATATGTTTTACCAGAGATGCATCTACAGATACGACTATTTCACCATATAACGGTTCTGGATACATTACCGCAAATGTTTGGGGTAACGTTTTAGCGGGTAATGTCACGACGGCGGGTGTAGTAGAAGCTCATACACTAAAAGGACGCGGTGGGAATATTACAGAACTTAATCCCGATAATTTTAGTTCGCAAATATTAATCAATAAAGGTGGTACCGGTTTAACTTCTGTAGCAGAAAACGAATTGTTGTTAGGTCCAGCGTCTGGAACTGCTTTGACTAAACTTTCACCTTATAATACAGATGCTACTAAAAAATTCCTTAGAAGTAATGCTAGTGGTATAGCGTGGGACGACGTTTCATCAAACCTCGAATCGATCGTAAATAATGGACCTACATCCGCAAACATTACGTCGAACGTCATCCAGTTTTCAGGAGGTTTATATACGGGTGATAATATTACGATTAATACCGGTAAGAAAATTGATTACGCAACCGAACTTATACTTAAATCGTCCGCATCATCAAGACAATCGTTTAAAGTTGAAAATGCGATAAATCTCGACCCAGATTGGGAAACACCGGCAGGTACAACAAACGTATTAGCTATAAAATACAATGGTGGTGAAATAGAAATTTTTGATTCAGGGGGTAAAGGTGGTTCAACATTCGACAACATTCACGAAAATGCCGCAAATGTGACTATAGGTCCAGGTCCCGCAGGAGGTCCAAGTGGGGTTTCTAACCTAACAATTAATACCTACGAATCTAACGTACTCACGGTAACTGGTAATATATCAGCCGATAACATTACTATAGGTGCTCTTCACGTCGCCGCATCACCGTTCAATTTGGATGACGTGTGTTCATCAGGTGCAGGTGCAAATGTTACTTCAAATATTGTTCAGTTTACAGGAACATCGAACGCGGTTGTTATAACAAATAACATAAAAATAGGTGCAGATGTACATATAGGTGCAGATGCATATATAACAAACGACGTACTTGTAACAGGTAATACCGTCTCACAAAACCTCCAGCTTACAAATACACAAATTGCCTCTTCATTTACAACAGGGACAGGTACACTCACGATAGATTGCAAAAACAAAAGTTATGGTACAGCTCCACTCACAACAATAGACGCAGACGTCGCCATACTTTCTATATCAAATTTACCAAGCGGGGGTCAGGTCGTTGTACCACTCTTAGCATCGGGATCAGATAGAAAAGTATTAAAAACGATAACATCTGGTATCGATTTTATAGCATTTACGACCGATGTTTCCATATCCCAGAGCGGTCATGGTCTTTTGACCGTATCGAAAATAGGTGCATCAGGTGCGGAAAAAATATACATGAACGCAATAGCTTTTACAGCAGCGTAATTTGTTTTTATAGAATCTTTCATATTATACATGGGCTTAAAAATAAAAAACCTTAGTATAATATAAAATATGTCTGGAGGTATAGCCCAACTCGTTGCAATCGGTGCCCAAGATGCGCACCTCGTCGGTCAACCCGAAGTTTCCTTTTTCAGGTCCAACTATAAACGTCACACAAACTTTGCCCAAACTGTCGAAAGACAAGTTGTCCAGGGCAACCCTGCCACTGGTGGTATGTCCACTGTTAGGTTCGAGCGTAAAGGTGATATGCTCGGATACGTCTATGTTGCGAGCAGAGCCAACGGAACACCAAATTTGAAAGACTATGTCAGTAAAGTTGAACTTTTAATCGGTGGACAAGTCATCGACACGCAAGAATCTGAATTTATGACCGATCTTGCACCAGTTGTGATGAATCAAACGAGCTCTAAAAGCAACTATAACGCGTCTACAGATTATTATGTCCCACTCAGGTTTTCGTTTTGCGAAAACGCCCAATCCGCGCTCCCATTGGTCGCGCTTCAGTACCATGATGTTGAATTGAGAATTACGTGGGGTTCATTGGCCGTAGATGATATGGAAGTGTACGCACAATTCATCCATCTCGATACTGATGAACGTATGTCTATTTCGTCTACACCACAAAATATGATTGTCACACAAACCCAAAAAGCTATTGCTTCCAAATCGGGGATCCAAGAACTCAGCTTCAACCACCCAATGAAGTATTTGGTCGCCAAAAATACAACTGGTGCTCTCACGACTGCTAAGATGAAATTGCAAATTAACGGTACGGACGTTTCTGATGCCAAATCTGTCAGACCACACTTTACGTACACACCAGTTTACTACCACACGCAAAACGCCGCGGCGAGTAACGATGTTTTATTGGTTCCATTCTGTCTCGATACATCCAAGCTCCAACCAACTGGTTCGCTCAATTTCAGTAGACTCGATTCCGCGAGACTCGTTGTTGAAGGCGATACTTTCGAAGATAATGTCTATGGTGTCAACTACAACATCCTCCGTATTGAAAACGGTATGGGTGGTTTGATGTACTCGAACTAATTTAATTTTAGCCACTTATTATAAATGTTCTGGCAATTAGTTTTTCTTACAGCTTTTATTTTTATTATTACGTACGATCCTAAGTCCGGAACTTTGAATCATCTCGTCGACCAGAAACAACAAAAACCCACTCAAAACGCGGAGTGTAAAGAAGGTCATTTCCAGGAGATTCAATTTGCTCAACAAGGGTACGAGTGTCCCAAGGAAAAAGGTTCTCATATGGGTGCGATTATACATACTTAAAAACATGATTGTAAAACTTAATATATAATGTTTACTTTTGATCGTGAAACCGTTACAGCAATCGGTGTTTTGTTATGCATAGCATTAACTTTGTACATGTATAAAGAACTCAAAACAACTAAAGAAGAAATGGAAAATGTTAAGGGGTTTAATGGAAAATTAGCTTCATTTTTATCCAGACCAGCATTTCCCAGACCAGAAAAATCTCAGTGTCAAATCCCAACTAAAAAAACAACAGAAAATGAAACCCAAGTAGCTAAAGAAATTGATGAAAATCAAGATAGCGAAGAAGAATCTTCAGAATAATCATCTCGCTAAATTATAACTTGCAAATGCGCAATGAAGAAATATAAAGCCATTGCTATTCCCGTAACATTTACGGGTTCTAAACCAAAGTTTCTAACTGTTCGAGATCGAAGATTCAAAGATTGGATTTTCGTGACAGGAGGGTGTAGACGCAGAGAAATACCAAATCCCATACGATGTGCTTTAAGAGAGCTCGAAGAAGAAACCAGGGGAGTAGTTTCACTTAAAAAGGGTGAATACTCAGATTTTAAGTTTATAGTAAAAGAAAGCCCAGGGGTCGATTTAGAATATAACGTGTTCATATTTTTCGTAAATTATACACAACAGGAACAGGGTGACCTCATTAAAAAATTTAACGATGAAAAAATGAAAACAAATTTAAAAAAAATACAAAAATTACCAATTAAACGAACATTTGACGAAAATGATTTTATGAATTTTGAAACTTTAACTGAATTTAACACAAAGAAACAGTGGGATAGAATAGTAAAAAACGTACTCAATAATCCGGAGTTTTACGCGTGTGTAACTTCTTTGAATAGAAAAACCTTTTCTATTAAATAATGAAGTCTAAAGCTTATATTTTATCGCAGATAAAAGAACTCCTTATTGAAAGACACGGATATACCAGTGAAAAGGCAGAAAGGTATGCAGAACTTCATAATGAAGATAAAGTTTATGAACTTTTAGTACTTAAAAAAAATTTATCAGAACAGGAACAGTATCCAGAAGTTTCATTTAGAAAGTCAATTTGGCGTCACCATTACGATAGTGATTAATGAATATAAAAAAATAAAACTAATAATTGGTAAGTATACATCATGTTTAAACAATGGTGTAGAGAACAGGGTTTCTCAAACGGATCCAATTTATCACATGTGCTCATGGACGGTGGTGTCCTTTCCGTGCCATTTGATAGATTGAATGATTTTTACGAAAAGTATGTAGAAGGATATAATAATGGTGAAAAAATATTCGTCGTTGAACAGAAAACAGATAATTATAACTTTTTTGTAGATCTCGACTATAAAGATGAAGATGAAATGTCATTTTCTGATCTCGAAAGTGTGTGCAGAGTTATATGCGATAAGGTTTCGAAATTCGGTAGTAAAGAGGCCTTAATTTCCGTAGCGGAACCAAAACCGGTAGGTCACCTTATAAAAACGGGTGTTCATATAAATTGGCCAGGTTTCGTTGTTAATAGATCATCAGCATTAGCCATTCGTCAACACGTCATAAACACATTAAATTTGGTATATGGGTCGAAAGATTGGAGTGATATAGTTGATATATCTGTATACGGTAGTTCTGAAAGAAAAACTAAAGGAAGTGGGTTTCGTATGCCATGGTCATATAAAAAAGGTAAACACGAGGCGTGTTCGGGTCAGGGTTGTGTAAAATGTAATCACACAGGTAAAGAAACACAAAGTGAATACAAACCCATTTTTATATACAGATTTGGACCTTCTAGTATGTTAGAGGCAATAGAAGGAAACATAGCAAATGTTAAAATTATGCAAATGGCAACATTAAGAACAGAAAGAGATGATCCAGTCATAATTGAAGGAAGTGTAAAAAAACAAGAAGGAGATTTTACAACAACCGAAATAAAAAACGAGTTCAAAGATCAGGAAGCTATTAGTCTTATAGAAGAATTTGTAAGAAAAAATTTAGAAGGTCAAAATTTATCAAGAATAACAAAAATTTATGAAAATAAAAACCAGTTTCTTGTTTCAACAAATTCATTTTATTGTGAAAATAAAAAATGTAATCATAATTCTAATCACGTATGGTTTCATATATTAGGAGATACTATAGCACAAAAATGCTTTTCAACTACTGATACAATGAGACATTTTGGGTTTTGTAAAGATTTTACAGGGAAAAGGCATCAATTATCACCAAAAATCAAAAAGGCACTTTACAAAGAAGGTAAAATAGAAAAGTATATGCAGAAATTACCTAAACAAGTTGATACCAACACAAAAATAAGTGAAAATGATATTAAAACGCTACTAAACAAGTTTATTTTAAAAAATATATTCGAATTACAGACAGAATGTAAAATAGAAAAAATTGATAAGAAAAAGGGTATAAAAAAATATTTAATACATACCAACTACACGTGTCCAGAATGTAAAGAAATTAACGTGAATTTTGAAATAGTAAAAAAGGTATTAGAACAAAAGTGTAAATGTGATTGTCGTAAACATTTACTCACAGATAAAATAGCAACTAAATTATAGAATGATAGCTCTTTTACTATTGGCACTTGTAATTTACACAATATCTACTCTACTCAAAAAAGAAACAAATACAACCGATATACAAAATATAATAAAAGAAACCCATAAATACTCAGGAATAAATCCAACAGTTTATAAAGAATTTATCGCAAACATAAACATGGCTTTAGAATACAGAAGTCATGTTGAAGTATCAAAAAAGTTACTAACTCGTGCGATTAACAATTTAGAAGAAATAGGACTTAATGTCGTATCAGGAGACACAGATATTCAGGATAAATTACATGATTTATCCGTTAAAATTGTAGTACACTTTAATGAATTACACATTAGAGAAGAAATTAATCAACTAAAGGAGTAAATGAGTAAAATACTTAAAAGAATTGTCTACTATTAATCTATAATGTCAAACGGTGTTAGAACTCGATCAGGAAGAATTTCAAAAAAGCCTCAACGCTTAGAATTAAAAGAAGATGTAGAGGATGATTTTAGAGAAGACGAATATAATTCTGACGTAGATTTACTCCAAAGCGATGACGAAGATTTTTGTACAGATGATGAAGAAGATGATGAAGACGAGGAAGAAGAAGATGATGATTTATCAGATGGTGATGAAAATGGTAATTTAAAAGGTTTTGTTGTTGAAGATGAAGATGACGACGAAGATTTCTCAGATGAAGATGAAGATGAAGATGAAGATGAGTAATAACTGGCTTAAAAAAATAAATTTAAAATTTATAAATGGAATCGGACGTAGGAACACCAATCCAATACAATGCAGATGAATATAAGGACACGTTCTCTAACGAAAGTGAAAATATTCAACAGGAACCGGAAAATAACGAACAATATTATATTCCGCCTCCACAAATTTACGCACATCACCCACATCAAATGCAAAATGAAAAAAATGATATATTTTCAAATTTAGATAAAACTGGGTATATTATAATTTTTGTAGCTTTTTTACTTGGTTTTTTTATGGGTAAAACTATGCAGCCAGTTATTCTGAGGCCGGGATAAGTTTACCATGTATCCAATATGTATTGGAAAGTTGTGCTTGTAGACCTTTAAAATCACCCAATTCGCCGTATCCCGTTTCCGTAAAATACGCCCGGCTTACGACGAGTGGATCTGTAACTGTATCATAAATAACATCAGAAGCAGTAACTTCCTGAACTTCACCTTCGTCTGAGTTCGAAGGGTTTTTTTTTAAATCTGACGATACCGTCTCTGTATCTGTTTTACTTTTTTTATCTGTATACAATCTGAAAAGTAAACCAACTACAACTAGTACTATAATAATGGTGATTATGTTCAATGTAATACTCAACATACTTATAGTTATATAACAAAATTAATTAATTTAATATTTATTGTTCGTGTTCGTCGTTTTCATTATTTTTTGACGTAACTTCCTCTTCTTCACCATCGTCAGTCTTTTCTGTTACCTGAGCTTCAACCGAATTTTCAACTTGTGATTTTTTAGCTTCTATTTCCATGGTTAACTGTTCAGCATCATATTTTTCCATGGCCTCAACTGATTCAAATTCCCGTTCCTTAGCCTTTTTTTCCAATTCTTCCCTAGCCTTCTTTTCATTTTCCTCAATTTCCTTCAATATCTGTTCATCGTCATACTTTTCCATATCTTCAACCGATTCAAACCCTCGTTCCTTAGCCTGTTTCTCCTTGGCCTCTTTAGCATCCTTTTCGCGTTGTTCAGTTCTATCCTTAATTTCTTGTGCAACAATCGCATCCGCCTCCTTTACGAGTTCTTCCATATCCTCGTCTGGTTTTTCCTTTTGAAGGCGTTCGAGAATTTCAGCTGGGTGACTGATCGGAGCCTCGTCTGGTTTCGTATAAAATTTAGAATTCTCATCACCAGTCTTAAAATATGTATCGGAATCAGGTGATTTAATAGCCGCCATATCACGCTTACGTTCGGCAAACATAGCTGCAGCTTGTGCTTGATTTTCCTTATACCCTTGCATGAGTTCCTCGAGCTTACTATCCGCATAATGTGCATCCTCAATTTGAGCCGGGTCGGGTGGAATCAAGAGCCATTTATACATATCAACAACGTAAATATCAAAGGTCGAATCTTCTTTTTGAAGACGTTTAGCGTGAGACGCTGCTTCATCACGTGAGTTAAATGTACCTCTAATTTTAATTCCAAACTTATCGTTTTTTTGAGGTGCTTCTGGTCCAACTATGGAGAGACATGCAAAAACCTGTCCTGGTACGGTCGTGTAATCTTGTTCGAGTGACATTTTATATATTGTAAAATAGGTTAAAAACTTTAAGCCTATTTTAAATAACATGAGTATACATAAGTGGTGGGATAAACAACCAGTTCCTCAAAATAATGTTATTAACGAAAAAGAAGGTGAAATAGATAAAATAAAATTTAAAAGTATAAAATTAGACGAACAATACGAATGGAGTACGTGTAATTTATATGAACTTCACGCGTTTCTAAAAGATCATTATCTTCGTGATTCTAATTACTATTTTGAATATGAATTGGAACTTTTAAAAATCGCAGTAAATGAAGATTGGATTATAACTATTAGAAATAAAGAAACGAAAAAAATTGAAGGATGTATAACTGCTATTATTAGTAAAATTCGTATAAACAAAACAATTAAAAAAATGTTACAAATAAATTTTTTGTGTGTCGATAAGAATTCAAGATCCAAGGGGTTTGCACCTTTACTCATAAACGAAATTACACGAAAGGCACACGATATTGATATTTGGCAAGCTATATACACGGCTTGTAAACGATTACCTACACCTTTTGCAAACGCGAGAACTTGGCATAGACTCATAAATGTAAAAAATTTGTATAAAGTGGGGTTTTCATCAGATTCAAACGAGCGACCTCATAAACTAATTGGTAATAGTTATTTAAGAGACATGACGAAAAAAGATGTACCTAGAGTAACGCGAATGTTAAAAAAATACTTCGAACAATTTAAAATATCTATAGAGGTTGATGAAATATATGTGAGAAAGTGGTTACTACCGCGTGAAAATATAATTTATTCGTATTTGAGTGACGACGAAGATAAATTCGTTTGTTTCTGTAGTCTTCCTTATATACACGAAAAATCAGGTATAAAAATCAACCAAGCTTTTAAATTGTATAATATTGGCGATTCTTTAAAAGACGCAATAATGATGGCGCGTAACCGAGGTTTCGATGTATACAACTGTACAGATATAGGTGTAGACGAAGAAGAACTCGTTAAACATAAATTCGTGAAAGGGACGGGTGATAATAATTACTATTTATGGAACTGGAAACTTAGTGAAGAAATTAAACCTAAAGATATTGGATTTACATTAATTTAAAATTTAGGTTTCTGTTTCTATAAAATGTGATTATTTTTTTGGTTTTGAATTAGAGTTAAATTGTAATCGTCTTCGTCGTTGTTTAGATTTTTCCTTTTCTTGTAATATTTCCTTTATTAATTTATTAAAAGATACTGTTTCAAGTTTTGTATTTGGTTTTTTAACTTCTTTTCTTTTATTTTGCTTATTAGGAGTTCCCGCGATGAAAGAACTTTTAGGTGGCATTTATATAAACCAATATTATTTATTTTTTATAAAACTGTTAATCATACGATTTATTATTTTATTATTTTCTTTTGTATTACGGTTTTCTTCTTCCTTTGCCTTCTTATTAGCTTCTTTCTTTGCCTTCTGCGCTAATAGAAATGCTAGTTTCCTCTCTAATTCTTTAATTTTTTTCATTTTAGCCTTATTATTCTGTGATAGTGAAAGGGAATTTCGTTTTGATGTAGAATAATTAATAATTTGATTACCAAACTTTTTATGATAATTTTCACGTCTATCTTGTAGAGTTGGTTCTCTAATCGCGGATCCTTGATTATTAATTTTTTTTGTTGTTTTTTTAAAAAAATTTTTAATGTTAGTTTGTTTTCTCCTCTTTCCGTTATACATATCATTATTGTAACTTCCTATTGAACACGAACATGCATTAGAGTTTTTAACTACACTTTTTGTTGGTGATTCCTTGATACTTTTAACAGTTTTTCTTTTGGGTGCCATTTATATAGTCTGATATTTTATTTTAAGACTTAGTTTACTCGTTTAAATTTACTAATTTTCTTTCAACGTGTTTAAAGAATTTATCCATATTTAATCATATGGAATTTAAAACTATAACATCTGATGATAACCCATTTTTAAATGTGGCTGTAGACGATTGTCATTTAGACCTCGTATACGGATTAATAAGGAGTCATAAACCTGATAATGTTTTAGAAATGGGTGTAGGTAGTGGTAAAACTACAGTAGTTTTAATAAAAGCTCTTAAAAAAAATGAAAATTTAAAAAAATTGACATTGGTTGATAATTGGATCGATTGGAAAGGTAATAAACCTACACATATTCAGGAACTGGAAGAGTATATCGATATCGTCGAGTCTGACGAAAAGGAATTCTTATTCTCGTGTAACAAATCGTTTGATTTTATTTTTTCTGATGCAGACCATTGGAATACCGATAAATGGTTTGATTATGTATACGATCGTATTTTATCGAATAACGGAATTCTTATTTATCACGATGTTTCTCGCGAAGAAATCTTTCGAAAACACAACAAGACTGAAATCAGGTTTTCAAATTTAGAAAATATTTTAATAAAGTGTAAACAAAGAGGTATATCGCACGTACATTTAGATAAATGTTCTACACCCGAGGAAAGATGTTACAGAGGATTTCTTGTTATTTTCAAATCACAATTGCAAAATATAACAGTATCGAATAATAGTTTATTAGTTAATAATTAAATAATTATTTTAAAACCTTAGTTAACTCAATTTAAAAAGGAAAAACCATTATAAATAAATGGAGGAGATACGCAAGTACCATAACGAGTCTAAGCGTCTCCTCATCCAATCGGCTACCCGTGAAGGCGATAGTATTTTGGATGTAGGATGTGGATTCGGTGGTGATCTCCAAAAATGGAAACACGCTGGTGCAAACATAAGTATGTGTGAACCAAACCCAGATTCACTTGAGGAGGCTAAGTCACGCGCAAAGAACATGAAAATACGCGTCAATTTTTATGAAGGTGATATATTTGCGTGTCCACAAAGGAAATACGACGTCGTATGTTATAACTTTGCGTTACACTATATATTCGAATCACCCAAGTTATTCGAGACGTCTTTATTAGCAATTAAAAATAGACTTAAACCCGGGGGTCAATTCATAGGGATCATACCAAATTCCGATAAGATTATCATGAATACGCCCGTAAAAGATGAGTTAGGGAACTACTTTCTAATGAAACATACGAGTTCGGGGAACTTTGGGGAAAAGTTATACGTCCATTTAGCCGATACGCCGTATTATGCCGACGGACCAAAAGTCGAACCTATAGCGCATAAAGATATGTTATTCACGCGAATGGAAAATTTGGGGTTTACTTTAACACTGTGGGAAGATCTTAAAGGGAACCCGGTTTCGGATTTGTATAGTAAATTTAGGTTTGTGTATAAGAAATGATTAGTTTCTGTTAGTACGTCTACTCTGAGCGGCGTTACCCGCCTTTTTTCTGATCGTATTTGGTTTGTTTGGTGTTTTTGGTATGTTATTTATTTTCATCTTGTTTAGGTTTTTCGCGAGAGTGTTCGGTGTGTTTGGTTTTACAAACTTGACGAAATTTAAGTTTCTTCTAAATAATGGTTGTCGTGTAAATGGATTTAAAACGATATTTGTATTTGGGCTAAGACTGTATAAAGTGTTAATATTAGTGATATTAGTTTTATTATTTTTCGTTTTTATCCAGTTTAGAAGTGATTTTTCAGTTAAGTACCTATTGTATCCGAGGTTTAAGGCATTATTACCGACAATAAAAATATGCCCAGATATATGATCGTTACGATTAGTGTTTAGGGGTACGTTTCTACGTTGTACAGGTCTAAGTGGTATATGTTCAAAACGTGACCAACTACTCTTAGTAATTCTTAAACCAGATCGATCAAGTGATTTTGGTATAATTCTAAGGTTTGGGTTACTATGTATATAAATGGATGTCAGGTTTGGAAGACGACCGATCTCATCTGGTAACGAGGTTAACTTATTAAATCCTAAAAAAAGTACATCGAGTTTTTTAAGCTTACCAATCTCTTTTGGTATCGATGTTAATTTATTACCAGCCAATCCAAGATACATAAGATTTTTAAGGTTACCGATTTGTCGTGGTACCGATTCTAAATAATTTTGAGACAATTTAAGTTCTTCAAGTTTTTTAAGTTTGAATATTGATTCTGGTATTGAGTTTAAACGATTACCCTCCAAATCAATATACATAAGGTTTTTAAGGTTACCAATAGATGATGGTAACGAGTTTAAACGATTATCCTCCAAGTCAAGTATCGTAAGTTTTTTAAGTTTACCAATAGATGATGGTAAATTGGTTAAGTTTTTACGTGATAGATTAAGGGATGTAATATTCATGTTCCTAACACCGAGGTTACGAAGTTCCTGGGGAACATTGGGGTTGGAGTTACTCATATACATTTACCTGGTATTTTTATTAGTTTTAATATATTCTTCTGCTTTTTTAGGTTCGTGACATATTACGTCTCCACAATGGTCGCGGTTCTGGTACACAGAGTTTATAGATGTGAGTAGTTCACTACACGATTTTACCGCCCACCGACCCAGAACGGGTCGTGGTTCGGGTTTCGTTAAAAAATCAATAAATTTACGTATCATTTCTACTTTTTTTTCAATTTGATTTTTTATATAGGTTTATGGTAAGATGATACTCGCTATACTTCTACTTATCATAAACGTATATATAATTATTAACACTAAAGAGCCCAATAAAATAACAGAAATTAAGAAAAGATATAGAATACTCAGAGAACACCTAAAAAAAGAAAATATAGAAAAGTTTCAGGTTATAACACGAGAACTTCCCATATCCTATTTCAAACAATTAGATGGTAATATAGGTTATAATACAGATAAAGGTAATGAAATAGGTCTGTGTATAGACGGTGAAATTAACGAAATTTTCCACGTTCTTCTACACGAACTCGCACACTCCACCGTTAAAGAGTATTCGCATTCACCTGAATTTTGGAAAAATTATAAGGAACTCAGGGAAATAGCAATTTCGATAGGTATATACAAAGAAATACCAGATAAAACTGAATTTTGTGGTAAACATGTTCAGGATAAATAATATATCTTATAATTATACATAAAAGATGGAAGGTCCAACCAATTTTGAACTTGTACAAATGATACTCATTTGGTCTATAATTTATGCATTATCTGCGATACCTTTACATACCGGAAATTTCTGGGCAAACTTAACTATATTAACTTTTATTATACCAGTTTTTATTGGTAAAATAACTAAAGGTGGTTACTTTTTCGGGTTAGCGTCACTCGATATGAAAGTGTTAACCGTCATGTCCCTTTTAGGATTTTTAGCAGTTTTAAGTATAACATATATGGACGAAAAACTTAAGAAGGAATTTGAAAATTATGGTCAATCTATAAGAAGTACCGGTATTGTTTATGGTCTTCGTATGGTTGGATTTATAGTTGGCTTATTGATAGTTCTTCCTTTTGTTAAAAGAGAAGGATTATATGCCAATTCCATGAATAATAATGCGTAATTTAATTAACGTATTTAGAAGCGGCATAAAATGCAACTGCGGCAACTACACCAGTTGCTGCTAAACCAATAGAACTTCTGTTCCCGTGATCGTTAAGAAACTGTGGTACAAAGTTAGCGAGTTTTTCTTGAACTGGCTTACTAATTGCTATCGCAGTACAAACAGCGACGACGAGAGCTTGAAACTGATCATCTGTTAAATTAAACGGATTTTTGTTATCAGAACCCTTCTTATCATTTTGTTGTTGTGTAGGTTGTTGTTGCACCAACATCATTGGAGCCTGAGCTTGGGCTTGTGTCATTCGTGGATCTTGGGCCATCATTGGTGGTTCGAGTGGGGATTCAATTTGTCCCATAATATCTGAAATAGGTGTAGAGTCCATAGTCTGTTTATTTTCACTCACATTTTTTTCAGGCATAATATTCTGCGGTTGTATAGGTGGGCCATTTGGAATAAAATTCGTTGATTGGTTATTATTTAAATTAACCATACCGTCACCGGAATCAGAAAGGTTTAATGTTGGTATATCCGTCATATAATTATGTACAACTTTTTTCATTATAAATGATAACGCATTAGCCTGTATTATTTACGTAAAGTATAATTTGGGTACAAACAACCGAAGGTTTTTATTATTCTAGGTAAATCGTTTAATTCGTCATAATTAGACATGTCGTGATCTATATAGACCGTTTTTGTTTCATGACAAACATCGACCAATACACGATATCCTTCGTCTGTGTTATACGTAGTAGTATTTACTTCCTTAAACGCTGGGTATACCAATGATATATTTTTAGTGGGTGGTACTGGTGTTATGTTTAAAGCTGTACATATTTTTCGGTAAAAAATTCGCATCATTTTTTCTTAATAACTTTTAATGGCGTTGTTTTTTTAACTGTGTTTCTATCTCCCATTTTCATATTACCGTGTTTTGGATTAAACATCTTTTTATGTGTTTGCCAATACTGAGGTGCCCCGACCTTAAAATTTTTACGGAGTTTTGCCTTGTACCAAAATACACAATCTTCTATTCTATTACTCTTTGATGTATTATCCAAAACTAAACACTCGTAGTTCTCTGTACACGAGTCCATAACTTTATTGAACATATCAAAGGATGGAAAAATACCAAAAAAGTTTTTATATAACTTCTCGCGATTTTGAATTATATTTTCACGTAAAATGAAAATGTAATCTATATTCGCCCTGAGTGCTGGTGGAAGATCCATACAGTATTGCATTGTAAGCATGAAAAATATCTTCCAATGTCTCCCATTCATAAAACACTGTCTAATACAAGTATCTTTCATAAACTTAGAATCGTACATACAATCATCTAAAAGGAGAAACGTACCACAATTTTGCTTACCTGCTCCAACCAATTTCCTTTGTCTATCCATAACACGTTCTATAGCATCCCTATCATAATCACCATAAATGAAAAGATCAGGAACGTACTGTTGATAATAATGATTACCTTCTTCTGTAGCGGATAATACTATTCCTGCTGGTAAATGTTTCTTATGATACAAAATATCTGTAACCAGAGTTGATTTACCCGTATTACGTTTTCCGATAAACACACAAACTTTATCATCTGCCATACCTTCTGGTTTGAATTTTCGAAGTTGAAGATTCATCTAATTTAACGCCTCGTTTTATTTTGTAAAATTTTACTCACATAGAGTAAGAATGTCTGGTAGAATAAATCTTGCTGTGACAGGAGCTCAGGACCAATGGTTCACAGGTAAACCAGAACTTTCATATTTTCTAATGAATTTTAAAAGACATACCAAATTCTCTATAGAAGCTATAGAAACTCCGTTCGAAGGTGATGTAGATTTCGGAACATCCAACGAGTGCTTAATACCAAAAAACAAAGGTGACCTTATCCGAAGTATGATGTTAAAATTTACTTTACCTAAACCAACTACACCTGATAAATCTTTTACAGTTACCGCTTCTGGTGGTGAGTACATTATAGATGGTGCACCAAAAGCAACATTGACTTTATACGAGGGTACGACGTATACTTTTAATGTAAACGCATCTAATCACCCTTTCTACCTATCTGAAACGATTAATGGAACCCGTAATGGTGGTTCTCCGTATCAAACTGGTGTGACTGGTGATGGAACAGCCAACGGTACTGTTACATTCGTCGTACCAGAGAATGCACCATCAATTTTATACTATTATTGTGCTGCACATTCAAATATGGGTGGTCAGATAAATATTAAAAGTCTTCGGTACCGGGAATCTATAGGTTCACAAATAATAGAATACGCGGATTTACTTATAGGTGGACAAACAATTGAACGTATAACCGGTGATTATATATACATGTATAACCAAATACATAATAACATTGACGATACTTCACAAACCCTGTATTTCTTATCAGGTCATGGTAGTTATATATCTGTTTCTTACGATTGGGATTATAATATTTTCTTACCTTTTTACTTTTTTAGACATTCAAGCTTATCTATACCAGTATGTGCTATCACAAAACAACAAGTTGAAGTTAATATTAAATTTAAAGAACTGAAAGATATTATCGTAAAATATACGACGGATAATGGTGCCATAGAAGACCCTCCACCAGACGTATCTTCGTCAATTAAAAAAGTTTCACTTGTATCGGATTTTTATTTTATTTCAGATGACGAGAAGAATTTTTTATTAACAAGACCAATTGAATATGTTATCACACAAGTCCAAATGTCTCAGTTTAAAATTAAAGCTGGTGAATCCAAAAAGTCAGTCATGCTTAACTTTAAAAACCCCGTTAAGGAAATGTTTTTTATGGCGGTTAGTGATGATGTATACAAGTATAATCCAATTAAACACGTTAACATGAAATTTAACAATAACACGATAATTGACGCCGATAACTTAATGTTAAGTTATGAGCAGCCACTCAGATATTATACAGGAACAACTAATAACAATTTCGGTGTGTATAGTTTTTCACTAAAACCAGAAACATACTATCCGACAGGGCAGGTTAATATGAGTAGAATAGCACACAATTTAATAGAAATCGAACTCGATAATCCAGATTCAAGTTTTGAACACAAAGTTTATGTATACGCTGTAAACTATAATGTATTACGTGTAGACGCAGGACTCAGTGGTTTAAAATTTTAGTCAGTTATAATAGTAATGGCTGGTCGAGTTCAATTAGAAACATCTGGTCCACAGGACGCCTTTTTTACGGATGATCCCGAATATACATACTTCGTAAAAAACTTTCAAAAACATACTAACTTTGCATCCTTTTACCATGATTTAGATGTAGATGGAAACGTCGAGTTTGGTGAAATAATTAAGTGTACCATACCACAAAACCAAGGTGACCTTATTAAAACAGTAAGTTTAAAAGTAGAATTAAACCCAATAAGCCAAAGTTTAGCACCAACTTCTGATCCAAAATGGTCTGGTTTCGGATACGTCGAATCTATAGGCCAGACTATGATTGAATACGCGGAACTATATATTGGTAACAATCTTATACAAAGAGTACCTAGTGATTTCTTAGCGATTTATTCCGAAAATTACGTTACACAAACGAAACAATACTGTTTAGATAAACTCGTAGGTAAACAACCTAAAGAACTATCGGGTACGGCCGTTTCGGACAATGCTATTCTAGGATACCTAGGACATGCTACAACAAGTAAAAAATACTTTGTTGATGTACCATTTTACTTTTATAATAACCCAGAATTGGCTATACCTATATGTTCTATAGATAAACAAGAAATTGAAATTGTTATTAAACTAAGAGACGTAAAAGATTGTATTTACGGAACATTCGATGGTGAACCATCATACACAGGTGTGTCACCTAAAGGACTGATTAAGAGTCTAAAAATAACAACGGAAATGGTTTCTTTAGATAAAGAAGAAAAAAATAATTTAAAAAAAGAAAAAAAAGATTACGTCATAACACAAATCCAGGAGAGTCGTGATACCATATCACAGGGCGAATCAGGTGACAATTCAATAGTTAATTTTAAACATAGACTCCAATTCGTAAACCCCGTAAAAGAATTGTTTTTCGTAATTCAACGTAAACGTAAAGTTGTCGAAGGATTTTTCATTTCGCCATTTAACTATGATTCACCTCATATGATTATAGATAATACATACACAAATTTTGAAAATCTTAAAAGTCTCGAACTTATACTTGGAGATTCTACTATTTTAAATGAACAAACTGGTAACGCTATAAATTTACGCGCAGTACAAAGTGGTATACATCATTCAAGAACGCAATTATACAGAAGATACTATTCGTATAGTTTTGCTTTAGAACCAGAAAGGTGGTACCCAACAGGACAGATTAATTTTAGTTTAATTAAAGACCAATTTTTAAAATTAAAATTATATCCAGATACATCTGCAGAAAGAGAACTTAGAGTTTACGCACATAGTTATAATATACTACGTGTAGAAAACGGTACAGCACAAATAATATTTAACACATAATGAATAAACAAGAAAAGGACGCCACGAACTATTTAATTGAACAAGTACAAGAATCCGCAATTAACATTATCCAGCCCGTCATGGAAAAATCTATGGTATTCGCAGCAGAATATGCGAAAGCATGTGGACGAGACATTGTTCTTGGTGAAGATCTAGAATATGCTATGAAATACTGTGCAATGAACGAGGTTGGTAAAAAAATGGGTACACACTTTCCAGAAATTTACGAAGATGAATATGATACAGAAGAAGAAATTGAAGTAATTGACGAAGATGAAGAAGATATCGAATTCGAAAGATATTCGGGTAGGGAATATAAGTTTGTTAAAATGAACATTGCATACGACAATTGGGAAAACTGGGTGCCGAAAAATCCTTCAGAACAGATGTTAAAAAATGCTATAGATAGTAATGAACACATCAGAGCCTGAAGGGTGGAAAGAAAGTTCTGATTATTTCGTTATATCAGATGATAAAGATTCGGATATTAGTGATATTTCAGATTCTGATACAGAAACGGAATCTGAATCTAGCTCTTCAGGGTATCTTTCAGGTAAAGAAGAAAAACCAAAAATGTTAAAAGGATACATGAAAAACACAAAAAAATATAAAAAAATTTTATTCGAAGATACAATATTCCCAGAATAAAATGTATATTTATAGTATAAAATATGTCTGCTCAAACTGCTCAAGAAACTGCTATGCTCGTTGCCCGTGAACTCGAAGGTCAATCTCTTAACGCGATTGTCGCCGGGTTTTCCTTCGCCGCCGCCCTCTCGTGGGTGGACTTGGTGAGATGGGTCGTTAACCAAGTTGTTAAGGTTAACAAAAACGGTGGTATGAATTACACTCTCACTGCTGTTATGACAACTCTCTTGTCTATCGTTGTCTATCTCATCACATCCCGACTCTCCACCAAGGTCAACAAACCAACCCAACCAATCTTCGCTGTGACTAAGTAATTTTTGGATTTTTCATAACAAAAAGTAAAAATATACCAGTTGCTACTACAAAAAATATAGGTAAATAAACATCCCACCTATGATTATCCTCAAATTCGGGGATACTCAAAGGTGTTGGGAGATTATCATCTCTCATCAATTTAGGTATATTGACGAATTTATCTGTAGAACATGTTACGGCTAATTTAAGTATATGATTTGCGTTTCTAAAATCATAAGGTATGAGACGATTATTACTACTATAATAAAATTGTACACGTAAACTCGATATGGTTTTTTGTACACCACTATCGAAATTATGTTCAACAGCATCATCTACACCAGAATAGTTAATTACATCACCACACATGAGTATTCTACCAGTATAGAAAGGTGAATCTGAAAAAATAGTCTTATTAAATTCATCTGATCCACTACTCAATTTTACTATAATAGCATCTGCACCCTGTAAATTAACACTACCTGTTGTAATTGTATTAGTTGTTGAAGTTATATCATTTGCAGGTAATCCCAATATATCGTGTGGAGTTGTTTTACCACTTACATACGTGTTGTACCCATTTGTACCTGTATAAAACTTAAACGTAAAATTACTACCTCCATTAAATGTTATAGCATTTGTATCTTTATCGAAAGATGAACTCGTTAATATACCACTTGACTCCTGTACAACATTTGATGCGAGATCTTTACCATTATAGTTTCCATTAGGTATAGATACAGTTGTACTGTTAATCGTAAATGTATTATTTCGTTCGTTAATTAAGAATTGACTATTATGTATACGTGCTGATATCATGGAAATCTTAGTGACGTCATAAATGGGTGATTTTAAAGTAACAACATAGTCTGCAGGATTTGGATAAGAAATTGGATCTCTTTCGCCACTATCTATGTCTAAGGTATGGACCTTCATTAAAATATAGTAGTATTATTTTAATGAGTGTTTTTATTTACATTTATTATTTACGAAAGACTATGTGTCAATGGATTATTATATAATTGGTTTTTAGCTATATCCAAACCATTATTAGAAACATTTGGATTAGGCATACCCTTGTATGCATTAAATTGATTATAATCGTTATTTCTATAATTCTGTGTCCATCCACCACTTACTGAATTAATCCTTCCATCTGTTCGAGATGTATCTGATCTAACAGATGTAACCATACCACCTTGGTTTAGAGCATCTGCCCGAACATTCATTCTACCTGGTCCTGCTGCTCTACCCGACTTGCCTCTTCTTTCTGAAGGTCTAAACCCAAATTTCATTAATTCATCGACTGTATGAGAATCCCCATACGTTCGCTTTTCCCCAATTTTATTTGCTGGTGAAGTCATATACCCGTGAACAAACTTGTTAATGTTTGGACCTGGAGCATTTTGATACGAATACGCTTCAATATTACCATCTTTCTTATTACGTGTTGGTTCTTGTGCGCGAGTAAGAGCGGAAGTAAATCTCTTTGGTGCTGCTGTACCGAGTGTGTCGGTTCGCATGCCAGTTTCCGATCTATTTGTAGTGCGTTTTGTTCTTTCATGTTCACTTCGTGGTGTTCTACCTGACATACCTTGAGCGCGTCCCGTCGATGGTGGAAGACGATCTGGGAGAAATGCCGTCTTTTCTGGTCTATTATTTCCAAGTTCACCAGCAACACCTCTTCTACCACCCTTTGAATCAAAGGCTGGTCCAGATCGTCCTGGAAGAGTTGTTAACCTATACGCACCAACATTTTCTGGATTTACTCTAAAAAGTTGTTGGTGTCCACCAACTGCTGGTACACTTGGATCAACACCAAGACCTGGACCAACGAGTTGTTTTTCAACTGGTGAAAGATTATTCATCACACCACCATCATACATCATTCTACCTCGCATATCTAAAACTTCACCTCCAGAAGATCTAGTTTGTTGGGAAATATCTGCAAATGAAGATACTTCTTGTTTATTTTGATAAGTTGGTTCAACAAGTGGCGAAAGTGGACCAAGATAAGACGAATCAATTGTTATATCACGATCAGATTCGGATATAATTCTTGATTCGTCTTCTATAGATTTGCCATCAATTGAATATTTTTCTTCGTCAGATTTACTTAATTTACGACCTGTATAAACTAGTGCTGCTATAGCTAATATGGATATAGGGTCAGCCATTCTTAATTCTTGCTAACATTTTTATTAAGATATCTTTGCTGAAATAAACCATTTTGAACGTCGGCTCTACTACTCGAAGGTTCATATGTTCGGGTTCTGAGTGGAACTTTACATTCAACATTTTGCAATGGGTGTAAGTATTTTTCATGTGTTTTAACTAATATTTTGTTAAATTGAGATGTAGATTGTGGTCTAAGTAAATCACTCGTTTCTATATATTGTGCTGGTGCTCCCTTACCTGCCATGAATGGAGCTGTCCCATAAAGCATGGTATTTGGTCTCGAAGAACCATAATTAAGAGTACTGGGCTGAGGATATACAAACACTTCTTCGGTCGCACAAACTGGTGGGACCGCTTTATCTGTAACAATTTTCATTCCTGGTTGAAGCTGATACGCCATTTTATATTATATAAACATTTTGTTTACAAAAATCGAGTATCAGGTGTATGTTTATTTTTTAAATAATTATGCCGAATGTCCAACTGCAAAACCCGAACCCCTATGCATACCACTTCTCTTATCATCATTTGGATCTAATCCCGCAAACGCTTCGAGTTGAACACCTCTCGCATTGGGATCACATAAACGTGGGTCTTGTCTACACGTTAATTCACCTCGTTTACCGTGTATAAAAGCATAATGTGGGTCACCGCCTAAACTTGTATCTGGCATTGTGACAAATTGTCTTGAAAACGCATTTCTTTGATATTCTGGCATGGAAGATCTCGAACGAGATGGACCATATTTAACACCGTTTGTTACTTTATTATTAACGTGTGTCTTTACAGTTGGATAATAACAGGCGCTTGGTCTATTTGGTCTATCCGAAAAATCACTCATGAGTACATTTGCCATTGGGTTATCTTCTGTTGGTAATTGACACGCTCCTGAAGAACCCAATTGTCCTTCCGTAGGTCTAGCTAAAGCATTTTTTACCATATCCGATTTTTCCATTATGTATAGAACACCCAATGCAGTTCCTCCTATAACAAATATACGTACGTCACGTCTAATAAGATATATAATACAAGTCGCATAAATTATAAATCGAGATGCGGAATTAATACGTTCTTCTGGTGTATGTTTAGTTGATGGCCAAAATTCTAATATTTTATCTGATCGAATGAGTTGTTTTGGATCGTCGAACCAAGATGTCATTTATATAACATGAGTTTATTTTTTTGCACCACCCAACATACCACCCAACATACCCTGCATAGTTTTCATCAATGCCGCTTCATCCAATTCACCACCTTCACCACCTTCACCACCCATTTGATCTGCACATTGTTTTGCAACAGATTCAATCATTTTTAATGTATCTGGTGGTATAGTTTTGATAGTTGTACCTAACATGTACAAAGTTTGACAATATTGCCATATAGCATCTTTCGTACTCTCTGAACACGTTGACCAGTGTTTAGAAAGTTTGACATTCGATAAAAAATCAAAATTTTCAGATTCTTTAAGAAAAAATTCTTCATCCCTTGATGATAATTTATCCGCGTAAGGAGAAACATTTGCCATAAATCCATCAACTACTAATCTTGGATTCGTTTCTTTCATTAAATCAAAAGCTGACATGCATTTTTTTAAACCTTTTTCTTCTGGAAAAGTTCTATGAAGTTCCATAAGAAATTGACCCATCATTTCATTGAAAGCGGTCACGGAAGCCATTTTTTATATATAGTATGTGTGTACTATCTTTAAGTAAAGAATTTTAAAATGGTTCAGTAGATATACTTTCTTTCTTACCTAATCCGTTTGTGACTATAAAAAAAACTAAAATTGCAACAAGTGCTGCTGGTTTTGTATAAGAACTCAATTGAAGTTTACCTTCATTGTTAAGTTTTGCCTTGAAATGCACGTATCCTGCTGTAATGAAACCTGCAATTATACCTGCCCATGCTGGATCTCTTAAATAATCTTCGAACTCCATTTAATATAATTGAGGTTTTTTTCTATGAGATTCGGGTGCATCTGGAAACAAAACACCATCGTCTTCCTGTTGAATATTTTGTTGTTGTCTTACACCCGTGTTTATAGTTTTAAATTCATTATCAACGAATGATTGTTGTGGAATTTGTGGTTCTTCTCGAGGCATTTCCATTGGTTCTTCTTGAGGCATTCCCATTGGTTCTTCTTGAGGCATTCCCATTGTTTCTTCTTCGGGCATTCCCATTGGTTCTTGATTAGTTTCGGAATTAAATGGTTCTTCTGTAGTTTCTTCATGTGAACCTTCAAGAATTTCTGGATCTTCAGAATCACCAATTTCAGTTTCATTTAAGTCCAAATCTTGACCTTCTTGTGTTTGAGACATATAAGTTTGTAATATTTGTTGAACAGGTATGAGTTCTTTAACAGCATTTTCTACGCATGTAGAAAAACGTTCGAACAATTTATCATTTCTCGAATGTTCATTTTGACTATCGTGATAAATATAAGGATCATTGTATAAAGACTCGGCGACTTTATTATGACACATTTGAATAAAAACTTCGTTTGTTGGAAGTTTAAGTGATATTTTCTTATTATCTTTACTCAAACGAACAGCTGATAAAATTTTAACACAACTCACAAATACTGCAGCGAGAAGATCATTAAACCACGCACATCTATTAGCGATATTATCGGTATGTTGTTTGGACATGGCGTCGCTCCAATTTGGAACTTCCTTTAAAAGTTTTTGATACATAATAAGTACCTTTCTCCCCTTAGATAATTTATACGCTTCTTCATACATTTCTTCAAAAGTCTCAATCATAACCGGACACATAAGTAAACAAAGTTGACCCAAATATTCTCTTTTAGCTTCTACGAGTATATTGAGGTTATCCATTTATGATAAAGGGGAATTTTTTTATATACGGTTTACCGCGCTGTCCTGTATTTATTTGCAGTCTTTTTCAGGTTTATTAGCGTTGGGAAATCTTCTAAAGTATCATTATTCTCTTCTTCTTTTAATTTTTCACTTTTTATCTTTTTAGGTCTCCATGATATACACAATTCAAATTCACCAATTACCTGTACAGTAAACCCACCAATATTCAATTGTCTTATTAAATATTGAGTAGCCTTTGTCCTGTCAAAATGAGGGTATCCCATGACAAAAGAAGGAATTTGTACAAAGAGATATTTTTGACCCATTTCAACAGATTGACGTATTTTCTTAGAAATTTGTTCGTATAATTTCGTATAGGTTTCTTTCTTCAGTTTATTACGTTTTTCAGCTAAACGCGATATTTCATCTATACTGATCATTACAATAAAGAAAAATTATTATTTTTCAATTATTACTCAAATTGATTTGATTATTATAAAATATTAAGGTCTCGTGTTTTATCACCGTACATGGTTTGTGAATCCAAAATCTTTTTATCAACAAATCTGTTAATTTTTATCATATCAAGTTCAGCTTGTCTAACACCGGTATAATCTACAAACTCTTTTGTTAAAGATGGATTAGTAAATACACTCATTTTATCATCAGAAGGTGGTATAACATGTAATGGTTGTGTACTCAATGATAATACAGCAACACTTGGTTTATCTACTATTTTAACACGCTTAGCCGTTTTTAATATTTCTAAATTTTTCATATCCCTTTTTAAACGTATCTTTTCAATTTCATTCAATTTTGTTTCATTTTGTATTTTATCTTCAATATATTCTTCGGCTATATCTATAATATTGTCTGAAAATTGATTTTTTGAATCATTGTCGATATACTTCTGATCTTCTATTTCTCTAAGTTCTATACGGGGACCTTCATTCAATACACGAATATCTGTAGAAACAGCAAAACCAAATGGAAACCCACCATATTTAACTGCTATAAACATGAACCTATAAACTGGTGTTAAATTTTCTTTATGAATATAAGATTTAACTTTTACAGTTTCAATTATATAACTACAGAGTTTAGTCTTTCTATAAATTTCTTTATTTGTTTGTAAAATTATTTCTTGCATGAGATCGTTTGTTAATGACATTAAACTATCATTTTCTCTATATTTCGATAAATCTATACCCGTTTCTGGTAAAACTACTTCACTCGGTTTTTTATACCCACCAAAGTACGTTTCTACCCTGGAACTGTATATGAGTATCAGGATAATCACTATAACGAAAATGATTTTATTCATATATTATTAATTTTTATTTTTATTTTATTAAAATTGTGATTTTAATACGTTATTTTTTTATCAAATTAATTTAATATGTCCCTTTTAATATTTAGTCCACAATGTAATCATAGTTTGGATATAATTGATTATATATCAAAAAATGAAACTTTAAAAAATATAGTTTCATACCATAACATCAACAAATTGGGTATACCTCCCCAATTTAAAAATAAAATAACACGTGTACCGACATTATTAACTAAAAATGGAAAACTTTTAGTCGGAAATGAAATTAAAAACTGGCTCGAATCTCTTTTACCAGTACAGGAAATAGAAATGTGTGGTTTTGGTAATTGTGATATGACTAGTTTAGAAGAATCTGAAAATAATAAACAAATGTTTGGATTAGATAATTATGGTATGTCTCTACAACCTTCAATGACCCCGGAATTAGAAGAAAAAATAAATCGAAGTGTAAACGATGCTTATAATTCACATACTAAACAATAATTAAAGAAATGATTACTCTGTTATGTAATGAAATTAGCTACAGTTCAGGCATCAGCTATAAAATCAACATTTGAAGTTTTAAAAGATATACTAAACGATGTTAATATATATTTTAAACCAAGTGGTATGTATATAGTTACACTTGACACTGCGAGGGCATCTCTTGTAGATATGTTTTTAGCAGCAGATAATTTTGAAGAATATGAATGCGAAAATGAAATAGTTGCCGGTATAAATGTTTCTAATACTTTCAAACTTTTGAAATCAATATCAAATACAGATGTTCTCATCATGTCAATAGAAACAAAAGAGTATATGAATGTAGAAATACACAGTGATACAAAGAAATCATGTACAAAATTCCAACTAAAATTACTAGACATAAACGAAAATCAAATTGAAGTACCAGAAATGAACATGACAACAATAACACCAATGGCATCTTCAGATTTTCAGAGAATATGCAGAGATATGTATAACATAGGTACTGACATAGAAATAACCCGAAGTGCAAAACAATTTAAATTGAAATGTAATGGTGATTTTGCTAATCAAGAAACGACTATAGAATGTATGGAAGAAAGTGAGTGTATATCTGGTATATACTCTCTTCGATACATGAATATATTTACTAAAGCTACGGGTATGTGTTCAACTGTTCAAATCATGCAAGAAGATAAAAATAGATTTTTGATTTTAAAATATAATGTCGCAAATCTTGGTGATCTTAAATTTTATTTAGCAACTAAAGCAGTTGATAATGATGGAGAATATTAAAATTAAGGTACACGTAAATCTGATATAAAACCAGACGTTGTATCTATAATTTTATTCATTCCCAAAGCATTTTTTATTTTTATACTAGTATATTCATTTTCTAATGTATCTTTATCGTAATATAACATGTCACTGATTTTAATATCTTTTTTACCGTAAAAATCACCTCGAGGTCCCGCGTACCTTTTAATTTTACTCAATATATCCTTTACAGGTTTATCATACGAATCAAGCAAAACTGCACTCACGATTGGTATGTTAAATATTATACCAGGTGTCTTTTCTGGTGGCCATACATGATTAATATCATATGTTAAATACTTATACATTTTACCATTAAACCAATATTTTATACGAATAACAGTTTTTAAAACATTATTTGGTATACAATTATCTTTATAATTAACACCTTTTAAATCTTTATAAAAAGATTCAGTGTTACCATCCCATTCGGAATATTCGCTTATCCAAAAATCGTCTATTTCTTCCGGTATCACGTTATTATCGATATAATATTCCATTGAATGATCTACAATTTCATAATCTGATTTATAAATAAAAATTTTTAATTTATCGTATACCCATATTATAACATTAGTTAAAAGATTAATTATCATATTAAATAATATATATGGAAGGTAATTTTTTAAGCCGTTATAATAATAAATTAGACAATTGGAGAAAGTCTATAGAAAGTGATCCGTCTAATAAATCCATGTATGAATATGAAATGTCAAATTATATAATACAGTGTATGCCTTACATGAAACAGCACACGGATGAATCTAACAGGGAAGTAACTACAGATAATGTTTTTAATTGTAAAGAAACAACTGGATTACAAAGAAAAGATATATTTAATGAGTATCTCGCCATAGTAGAAAAAGTTAATGTAGATAGACCCATAGAGAAAATATCGGAAAAATGTCCAAATTGTATCGATAGTCGGGTATACCATTTTACAGATTCGAGTGATCTTGTTTGTGAAGAGTGTGGTTTAATCATAGCAAAACTAATAAGCGAAGAATTAACGTATAGAGAAGAACAAGAAACTTCTGAAAAAATAATAAACTATTCGTATAAACGAGAAAATCATTTTAACGAATGGTTATCACAATTCCAAGCACAAGAAACAACAAACATACCAAAAGAAGTTATAGAAGAACTACGTAACGAATTAAAAAAGATTAAAATCAAAGTTGTTACCGAAATTACACATGCACGTGTTCGAAGTCTTTTAAAAAAACTAAAACTTAACAAATATTATGAACACGTTCCTTATATAACAAATATACTTAGTGGTATATCACCACCAAAAATGCCACAAGAATTAGAAGAACGGTTACGTATAATGTTTAAGGATATACAAAAACCATTCGATAAAAATTGTCCCACGGAAAGGAAAAACTTTTTAAGTTACTCGTATGTACTATACAAATTTTGTGAACTCTTGAGTGAAGATAAATACTTAAAATATTTTCCACTTTTGAAATCCAAGGAAAAGTTATATCAACAGGATGTTATATGGAAAAAAATATGTATAGATCTTCATTGGGAATATATACCAACCATATAGTAAAAAAATAATTCTCCGTTTATATAAATGGATAATTACACGGCACCACGAGTGACACCACGTAATTCGAGATCTGGTTCACCAAATCAAAATAATAACCGCTTAAATCGGGTACCACGAATGATTAGAATCCGACCAGGTAGAACCGTAATTAGACCGCGAACAGTAAACAATGCATCAGCAATAGTGAGACATCTCGAACGTTTACAATCCTTAAGTAAACCACTTGTATACAGATCTATACCCGAACCCAAACAAATAATAGAAAAAAAAATTATTTGGAAAAATATAAATTTACCAGATAATAAAAATAATAGAGAAGATATTATAACGTTTAAAAACCTAAAATCGGGTGATAAGGTTATACGTTTAGCAAATCATAAGTTTATTAAACAAAGTACTTTAAAGAATCTGATAAAATCACAATGGAACAAAAACTACTCTATCAAACAACTTTATAGTTTAAGAAATCAGAATAGACTATTCAAAATACATCCTTTGCGTAAAAATAATAAGCGAGGAAGTATTGAATTTGTAAAGTTTAAGTAATATTTAAAGAAAAAAATACTTAAATAAATAATGAACGATCCTTATTATAATTTCTGTTTAGAAGAAATTAAGTTTTACACGGAAAAGATTGATGAAATTATAAAAGAAGGACTTAAGGACCCCAAAAAGTATTACGAAGAATCCAAAAGTGAATGGAAAAAAATATATCAAATGATTCCAGTCATGTATTTAATGAATCAGGTTCAGGAAAAGGAAAAAGATACTTCCATTCCCACCTTACCATAAATTTTATGTGTATAATATAATAATGGGTGAGCGTACTATTATAAAAAACGGGAAAAATAACACGGAATTAACAAATAAAGAAAAAAGTATCAAAAAAATATTTAATCAATATTATTATACCAATACACCAAAACCAAAACCAACCCAGAAACGAAAATCAAAACCAGTTTCAACTCAAAAAAATGAAAAAAAAACCTGGGAACAAAAACTCAAAAATGCTAAAACGAAACAAGATCTTCGAAAAATATTCATTCAAGCTTCGAAAGAATTACATCCAAATAAAGGTGGTACAAGCACTAATTTTAATAAAATGTTTAAATTATACACTAATCTATCCCAACGTATCTAACTTCCAATTCTGTGTTTACTGTCGGTGGGAAATTAATTAGATACGAGTGTCTAAGACCAGTTAAACGAAGGTAGTTTTGAGCCTGTGTTACCATAACATCAGTTACATTCTTAACAGATTTGAGTTCGAGTACGATTTCACTATTCAAAATCAAATCTGCGCGTAAATTTCCAACAATGTGACCCATAAACTCTATAGGAACTATTCTTTCGGATTCGTATGGTATTTTTTCGCTTCTAAGTACGATTTCCATCGCTTTATGATATACACACTCGCTATAGCCGGGACCCAATTTTTGATAGACGGTTTCAGCATATTCTCTAACCATTACTTATATAAAAATCATTATCTTTATATAAGTAATATATTAATCATCTTTATCGGTAATCGTTGGGTTAATATTTATTTCGGGTATTTCTTCTTTTATATCTATGACATATCTATTTTTATTATCAGTTGGTGATACAGTAACAATTCGACATTTATTCGTACTTATAATTCTTTGATTTTCAACTCTAATTGGTATGGTTATTGGTGTACACAGTAACATCCACATCTTTTACTTTATGAAAATATTTTTAACCCAAGTCAATATTTGACACTTTAAAATATAAAACTAAAAATGAAATCTATTTATAAAACTTGTATTAACGGTGAATTTGACGAATTAAAAAAACGTCGTAACGAAATTGATGAAATAATTGAAGACGTCCCAAATGATGGTGATGATTTGAGAGAAGATGAAGACGATTTAAGTTTTGCAGTAGCATTCTGTAAAGATCACGATACGAGTTTGGAAATGTATAAATATCTATATGAAGAGTGTAATTACCCTAAACATTGTAAATTATTTGCTATGATAGGGGCAGTCGCATCAAGAAATGCAAAACTTATCAATTACATGTATAATAACATCAACGAAAATGAAAAAGTAGATTTTCTAGGTGAACTAGATAATGAACTTGCGATCACGGACCATCCTAGTTCAAATGTATTCATAGAATACGCTTTATTCGAATTAAACAAGGACTGACTAAATTTTTTACATAGTTAAAATTTTAATAATTAATAAAAGTAATGAGACCACAACCTTTTGTAAACAAATTTATCCGCTCAACTATACCTAATACTATTAATGCCCAACACCTAGCAATCATTATTTCTTATAATGGTCCAAGATTTCAAACGTCTATTTTAAGTATAGATATACACGCTTCACCTATTCTTTCGTATAACTTTAATCTCGGGTACGAATCTTCAAGTGAATTGTTACCAGGACTTGAAAATGGGTATATACATCCCATATCCCTTTTTAATTTAAGTGGTCACGAAGGCGTTTGGGCCGACCTTAACGTAGTAAACTCGATAGTCGATAAAAAATATGTATTTTACGACGATAAAGTTTGGTCTCGTGATGAATATTATTCGTCTATAAGTGATTTTTTATTACATTTAAGAATGAAGTATTCTTGGTCCGGAGTTATCGATAGTGACTGTGGATTTTATAGTCCGTCTACACGCAATCGTGAAAATGAAAAATCAGAAAATGAAAAAGCGGCAGAGTCCATTATGGAAATCATCGATAAAAATTCACAAAATTTACCCGAAGGTGATTATTTAAAAATGTGTGAAATTTTAACTAAAATTAGAAAAATTTAACACAAACAAGTTATTTAAAGTGTACGCGACATATAAAAATATTATGAAATTAAGAATCGCATCCACATTTTCTGGATGTGGTGGGTTAGATTATGCATTTCACGAAATGAAAGATGATTTTGATGTTGTTTTCGTAAACGATTTTGATAAAGACTCATGTAACACTTACGAAAAAAATTTTAATTTTAAACCCGTATATGAAGACATATGTAAACTAGAATCGATTCCAGATTGTGATGTATTAACGGGTGGGTTTCCGTGTCAAGGTTTTTCTCTAGCAAATATATTGAGATCCGAAGAAGATAACAGAAATACTCTATACCTTCAATTAGTTCGGTTATTAAAACTAAAAAAACCTAAATATTTCGTATTTGAAAACGTTAAAGGTATACGAAGTATAGGTGGATACGAATCTAACGAAGATAAGAAACTTGGTAGAGGTAAAGTCATTAAAATGATAGAAAAAGATCTCGAAGAGTGTGGATACGACGTACACATTAAACTATTCAGAATGAAATGGTATGACATACCACAAAATAGAGAACGAATCATATTTTTAGGTATTCGTAACGATATAGCAAAACACGTGGATTTTCAATGGCCCGAAGAGAAACAGGTAATAACTAAAACATTAAAAGACGCAATATATGATCTATCAATTGAATACGATGATAGTATTCAACACGTAGGAACCAAACATAAAGTAAAAGTTACGGGGTTTCTTGGTAATAGAATTCTAGATTGGGATAAAGTATCACCCACAATTACGGGTCGGGGAGGTGGGACGGGTGGTCCGGTTATAAATATACACCCGAGTCAAAAAAGGCGTATGACTGTTCGAGAATATGCGAGAATACAAACATTCCCCGATAAATTCGTGTTTTGTGGGTGTGTAACTTCTATGTATAGACAAATTGGTAACGCTGTTCCACCTAAGTTTTCCTTTATAATAGCAAATTTATTACTAAATTTAGAAACCTATTTAAAATAAAGACTATAATAATTGTTAATGGAACTTACACCTGATGTTTGGCACCCGTGGACGTTAAAATCTGAAAATATCTCATTTGAAGGTGATACGAGTAGGAAAATAGGAAGTGGTGAATTAAAAATTGCGAGTGAACTTGATATAAATACAGGTGTTGGTGGTCAAAATAATGTTTCCGATCTCTACCACAAAGATTTGGGAAATATTAGTATTAAAAATATGACTTCGGATGATTGTAGACTTGGGGCAGATTCACAAGAAGGTAGCTTTAAAATTCTGAACAAACTTATTTTATTACACACTTGGTCAGAAAAATACATGTATAATTTCTGGGCAGATAAAACGTATGCAATCATGAGCGAATACGATGATAAAAAAACAGACAGGCTTATACACAAAATTCGAAGGGGTGAAATTTGTAAAAGTAAATTTTTAAAATTAAATGAACACCTCGAAAAATTAAAAGTGTTTTTTAACGCTAAAGCAAAATGTAAAGCTTTCAAATCGGAATTATATGAAATAGTTTTTAGTGATGATATGAGAAATAAATCACTGATTGAAATGGCAAACGATGTAGCTAGAAGAGAAGCTATAAACAAAACTCTTATAATTGTCCATAAAAATCTAGGGTTTCAAATTATCAAAAATATAGATCGTATTTATTGTACACGAATTACACAATCAAAGTGTCGAATAAGTGTTTTAGGAATAAAATAATTTAAAAGGAATGTATATTTATAATATAAATGTACTGTTGTAATAAACGTAAACTTTCTATAACTGATGAAACTATATCTGTTTTTAGCCTCAATAATTATGAAGGGTATGCCAAGGTAACCGACGTATACGACGGTGATACGTTTAAAGCGTGTATTGTACTTCACAATAGAATTTTAAAATTTAATTTTCGGACTATTGGATACGATTCACCCGAAATAAAACCCCCGAAAGATATGAAAAATAGGGATAAACATATTGCTATGGCAAAACGTGCTAAATATACGTTCTCGAGTTTTTTGGGTTACGATGAGAAGTCTAAGCATGTACATTGGAATCCATTCAAGTGTAAATTTAAGGTAAACGGGTGGGTATGGGTTTCGTGTAAGAAAAACGATAAGTACGGACGAACGCTCGTTTTCGTGTACAAAAATAGAAGAGATATGGTTTCGATTAACAAGAAAATGATAGATTCAGGTTTTGTGAACGCGTACGATGGTGGGACTAAAAAGGAATTTGATTTGTAATTAAAGATTAAACAACTATATTATATATACATAATGACTACCACCTACGACCAAAAACCATGTGAATTCAAATATAAAATCGACTCGTGTTCGAAAGTCGTTGACGGTGACACCGTTGACGTTCTTATCGATTTGGGGTTCGATGTACTCATCCGCCAACGTGTACGATTACTTGGTATCGATACCGAAGAATCGCGAACGCGTGATTTGACCGAAAAGGTTTACGGGAAACACGCCAAGAAGCAGATCTTGAAATGGGTGACGAAAGCCGTCGAATCCGATAAGGACGATTGTGAAATTGAATTGCGATGCCAAGAACGTGACTCGGTCGGTAAGTACGGACGCGCACTCGGTGAATTGTGGGTTTATGAGGATGGGGTTTGGACGAACGTGAATAAATGGATGTGCGAACAAGGCTATGCCGTACCATACGTCGGACAAAACAAGGACGATGTTAAGCAACACCACATGTTACATAGGAAAATGTTAGCCGATAGAGGTGAACTCATCATTGATGAAACTGGGAAGTTTTTGTCGTCTTAAATTAATTAAGCCTTTACCCGTTTAAATTTACTAAAAAAACTTTTTTTCCCACCTTGGGACTTCCGAAGATTTATACCATTACCACACCCTCGACCCAAAAAGCGGAGTTGTTGTCTTCGAAATTCCTTATCAATATCCTCTCTTATTTCAATTATTGGTTTTTTACCAAGTTGGTTCATGAATGATTTTTTGTCTAAACCATTACATATTTTATTTTTAGAATTTATATACCCTTCTAAATTTTTACGATTTATTTCTGTGTTATTATTTACCATTTGTATATAGTGATATTTTAAATTATTTTCTTATAAGTTATTATAAATGGTAAATAATTCAGAATACGAGAAAATGTTAAAGGAATTGAAAAAACGTTTTAAAGCTGCTAAAACAGTTGCTGAAAAGAACAAATATAAAAATTTAATAAATATGGCAGAAAGATTAAAAAAAACTAATTAATTAAGTTTCCAAATTTTTTATTTAACATTATAAAATAATAATATTATTAATAAGTATAAATAATGAATAATAGTAATCAAAAATATATTCTATTATTTTTAGCCATATTAATAATAATATCAGTAGTTGTATTTTTTATTTTTTACAAAAAAGACGAAGAGGAAAGTAATCCAAGTCCAGGTAAACAGGGGATTAGTCCAAGTCCAAGTAAAGAAAATAAAGTTTCTGTAAAAGTAACAGATGATGGTGTATATATACCAGATCTACCAACAAAAGAAAATTATACAAGTTACGACATGCCTTGTGACGACGAATTTAATAAAGATGATATGTCACCCGCACCTATATCAGATACGGTAAAGGAATGGTGTAAAGATATTGGTATACCGATGAATGAACAATATGAGGTAATAGGATACTCGTACGACGATTCGATAGATTTAGATTCGATGTCGTCTGGTCCGGACTCAATATATGCAAAACATAAAGAGGTAGGATGTCGTTATGGTGATGATAAAAAGAGGTGTGTGTACGTAGAGAAAAGGGATACAGAGGGAAATACTATAGGTATTCAAAATTACAAAGGTGATAATTTTTTGGAAATTTTTTGGAATGGTTTACAAACCCATACTAAAATGAGTAATTTTTTCAAAGAGGATATTTTTAAAAATATAGAGATTAAAGTTGAAAATAATAAATTACATATAAGACCTAAACCAACATCTCTAAATTGTGCAGAATTTACGGGTAAATGGTTTGTTATGAAACCGGGTATTAATATACCAACTGTTTTGGGAATGCAAATGACAGTGTTGTTTTTACATATTAAAGGGTATCCAAAAGACCTAGTAACGTTTGATATAAACATAAATACTCTTTCGAAGGAAGAAATCGATACGAACTTTTCCGAGGAAATGAGGCAGTTGGAAAAAGATCCAGATGATGGTGGTGAGGATATGTGTACCGATGATATTGTATACAATCGGGATGATGATATGTCACCCGCACCTATATCAGATACAAGAACAGGCACAGGAACAGGCGTGGGCGGACAAACCGGACAATGAAGCGTTCAGATGGCTGGTATCTAATAAGTTAACTAAAACTAATTAATTATATTTCACATACGGAACATGTTCTATATAATTAAGTTTCCAAATTTTTTATTTCTTTTTTAGCCTTATTAAGCTTCAATCGATATGATCGTTTATTTTTATTAAAAAGTTCTTTTCTATTTTTAATTTTTGCATTTGATGACCCATTTTTTTTCATTGCATTTATAGCCGTTTTCTCCTTACTGTCTAGAATCCTTATATCCTCTTCATACCTGAATATCTTGCGTTTTAAATAATCAATTTGCCACTTGTTTATTTGGTTTAAATTTCTTGGTTTATTTTCTACAGTTTTAAAATTCTTTAAAAGTCTTTTTGGTTTCCACGAATTGGTATTACTATCCATTTATATTAATGAATATTTTTAATTATATTTCACATACGGAACATGTTCTATATAATTAAAGTGTCTCGATATAAACCGGTCGTTCGGTTCTTATTATAGATAAACCTACACGTAATATATTTTTAACTAAACGCGATTTTACTAATATTGTTGTATAATCTATATACTTTTTTGAATTGTTTCTGTGTTTGTTTAGGACACTTTTAATTGAAAGTATTCGCGTTAACGATATATTTTTACACGATGTTGTATCTAATAAAATATAAACGTTTTTGTTTCGAGACCATACGTCATAAAAAAAGGAATCCATGTCATTTGGTGTTGTGGTATCCGTTATTTTGAATTTGAAGGTTTCTTTCATTATTCTATTCTATCGTGTAATCATTAAGTATTTTAATTCATTTAAAAATACTCTGTAGATAAGTATTTACGTGTACTAAGATGGAGATGGAGATGGAGATGGAGATGAAATATCATCCCATCTACAATGTTCAGATTTATTTTTGTCGGAAATGCTGTCAAATGAAAGTGTCCCTTCTACACATTGAGGTTTATTGATATATTTATCACAATAATCCGATTGAATCTTTTCGTCGGTAATATAAGCACCACCACTTCCCTCAACCACTTTACAATCCCCGGTTATATCAGCGACTGGTCCATAGCTCCCCGTTTTATCTGTTGTACAATAAGTTGAAACGTCCTTACCCTTTTCTACACAACCCGTTACGTTTGATACGTTGTTATCATCACCATCAAATTTGTCATCATCATTTTCAGGAACGTGGTCGTCATAAAAAAAACATTTGTTTCTGTCATTATTATTGTTATCATTGAATTCTTCCGTGTTTCTACTCCACATTTTAGATCCCTGTTCACGTGCATGTAATCGACACTCCTCGCTAGTTCCAAAAAAGTCGAGGGTTTTTTTAGTAAAATTCATTTCTGGTAGTTCACCTCTTTTATAATCTATACCACTAGATAAATCGGTAAGTATATACTTTTCTCTCAAGTATGTCTCAACCTCTATTATTCTATCATCCGCTAAAAATTTATCAAAAATCAAAATCTCATAAACTGCCCAATCAGATAGCTCGTCGTCCCACAAATTTATACCCATTTTTTCAGGTGCAACAGCATAAGTCGACTTATTAGAATCGTGTCTATTCTTTCCATTCGTTCTAAAGTTTGTTTTAGTTGACATCAATAATACCCATGAATTCTCACCGTGTAAAGAGTTTGGAACAGTGCTGTTATAAGTTACTCCGTCTGGTGCAGTAGTTTCATCATATACTTTATTTAACCATCCACTACCCGTGCGCGCCTCTGCCGTCCCTTTATCCCCGTAGTGTGCTACACCTGTTTTTTTACCTTGAAATCCCGCTAACCAGTTTATACCACTGTCTTTCTTAGTCGAGAATATTCTTTCTTTGTTGGTACCATTATATCGTGCAACTGCAAAAAAAGTCCAATTATTTCCTTTAAATTCTTGAGGAAATTCTACAGACGTATCTATACCACCGTATACATATTCACCCTTAAAACCAAACCCTTTTTTAATTTTATCAACACCTGTTATATTCTCAGTTTTAATATGATTACCTTTACCAGATAAATCGTCCCACGAAGAAGTTTTTAAAGAAGATGAATTATATCTACCTATAAGCCCTTCTGGTAAAAGTTTACCGAGTGAGAAGTCTCTAACATCTACTAAAGTAGCCTTATCTTCTGAACTGAGAAATAAAGCCGATGTTATTAGTCCAACAAATATGAAAAAGCTCGATACAAAAGCCATGATCAACATGATCTTGTCTGTAGATCCAGCCATATTGATTCTTATTTATACATTATAAAAAAAAATACATTAAATGAAATTATGGATTAAATTTTTCTTGTCGAATCCATAAATTACAAATCCATTTTTCACCCGATATAACTGGGTTACCACCGTGTAAAGCCTTACGTGGTCTATTTCCACTACTATCTAATGTTTTAAAGTGTAAACAATCACCTTTTTTCAATTTATACGTTTTGTTTAAATTTGGAAACAATGTTTCGCCACCTTCGTAATCATCACTCAAGGAAATCAAGAACGTATCTGTTCTGTTATTTTTTTCATTTTCAAATGCATCCTGGTGAGGACTATAAAAACCACCTTTATCATACCGCAAAATCTGTAAGCTTTCACAATTCTCACGAGGTTTACCTATTTTGTCTAAACATGTATCCATTATTTTCTTAACAACATAATCGTCATCATATCCGAGCCAAGCCGTGTCGCTTTTTCGAACTTTTTCATCGATATCCCTTTTTTGTGATACTGTAGATGATTTGAGTTTACTTTTGGATACTTTTTTAATGTGTTCACATTCACTATCACTTAATAAACCTTCTATAATTTTTGGTTCTGTATAAGTAGGTCTAGGTATTAAAAACCATATTATAAAAATAATAATAATTAACGTTATTAATAAATTGTTAATCTTCATTTATTTTTATTATACACTTTTATTTTTTTTGATTTTTTTTGATTTTTGAAATTTTTAGTTTCCCCCCTTAGACCACCCATGTATATATACATGGGTGGTGGTCATACAAATTATAAATATTTCAATATATACTAACATGACGAGACTTAATATTTATATATGATATGTATATAGGAGAGAGAGTAAAAAAATACAATTTTTTTTTTCGACCGTGAAATTTCTCCAAATGCATGGAGTCCCATCCATGTATATATACATGGGTGGGTGAAGTGAAAAGTTTCAAAATTTCAAAATGACGGAGGTAACAGTTTACTATATGTTTTATATATAATTCACTTTTTATAAATTTATTTTTCAGTAAAAAATACGTGAAATTTTCAGTTTTCGAAAAACCCCAACCACCCTAGGGGTGTAGGGTGGTTGAGACTTTTCAATTTTCAAAAATTTCAGATTAAAAAAAAGACGAAGGTAACAGTTTCCTATATATTTTAGATATACATAGTATTTTAAATTATTTAAAAATTGGTGTGAAATTTTTGAAAATCGTAATTGTGCTACCACCCTAGGGGTACAAGGTGGTTGAGACTTTTCAATTTTCAGAAATTTCAGATTTTTTTTTTGAATCATTTTTTTAAATTAAAGTTTAAGAGGTGAATTATGAATTTTTTTCACCGACCAGAATAATGCGTAATATATTGGACCCATGACTAAATTTATATAATTTACTAATTTTCTTTGTTGTTTTGGATTTTCATTGAAAAGTGCTATAATCATACAAATGTAAGAGCACGAAAAATAGAGGAGTTTATTTACATAATACATGAAAAAAGTACTATGAAATATACCTATTAATAAGAATGTATCTATTTTATTCTTATCTTCTCCGATATAAAATGGTTTATAATTTTTAAGTGAATATATAGATAAAATGTGAAATACTGTTTGTAATTTTTGAATTTTTCTCTCCCAATCGAAGCCAATTAGAAATAAACAAACATGGAAAAATAATATATCTAATTTATATAAATTTTCACTCGTTTTTAAATCATTAAAAAAAGCCCTATGTATGTTAAATGCAAATCTAAAAGGGTAATGTAATAAAATACCAATTTTTGAATAACTTGTTGGAAAATTATAAGATATTAAACATGGAATTAAACTAGTAACTGAATAAATAATATTTTCGTGTCTTTTTAGGTACATCTTTGAATAGTATATATCTAAATCTTTAAGGCATTGGTAAAGTTATATAACGTGGTAATTTTGAATTATACCTTTTTCTAATAGTATCAATAATGTCATTTGAATAGTCCAGTAATTCTTTAACATGTTGTATGACATCAATATCATTATATAAAATCCACTGTCTTAATAGATCACTTACACTATTTGTAAATAATTCGTAAATATTTCTAACGTCTGTGTTTTTACACTTTTGTTTATCTCTTTTCTGTAATTCTTTTTTAAATTCATATTCTGATATACTGTTTAACATGTACGATATACGTAAATGATGATTATCATCATCATATATATCACCATATCTATGTATTAGTTCGTTATCAATTCTGTGTAATGTTATTAGTAAATCCAAAATTTCATTACTAGCTTTTTTATCGCTTAATTCGCTTATACTTGGTCTACCACCACATGGTATATCACCATGTTCTCTCGATCTTTTTTTAAATTCAAAAAAATGTGGATTGTGTATTCTACCCTTTACTAAATTACCTGTTCTCCAATCAAACGCAGTGTTACAGTTTGTACACCACATCTGTGCACATCCATCTATTTTATATATCATTGTTGCACATTTTGGACATGGTTTTGTATCTTTATTAATAAGTTTTATTGTTTCGACAGTTTCTGGAATACATACATGATTTTCGTGTAATTCTTCGTTACATTTTTTACAAAATTGTTTCTTACATATACCACATACAAAATCATTATCTATAAATCCTCTACACTCTCCATTTGGACACATTTTAATAAAATTTCGACCTGTATCAATTTCCACATTATTGTAACGTAAAACGTTCATATCGTATGTTAATTGTGCTAAATATACTTCAGTTGTATTTATTTGATTATCCCATTGTTCTGTTTCTTCCTCCATATCTAGTGCATTCTGTCTATCTATTCTATAATATCTGAGTGCTGTTAGTAAAGAATAATACTTTTCCCTTAATGTTCGCATTTTAATAATACGTTCTACTTCTGGTTGTGTTTCTGGCATACGCGCTTTTTCTTTTTCAAAAAGTATATTTTCTAGATGTGTTTTATATTCTACATTTCTAAACCTGACAGTACAAGATGAGTCTATAAATTCTCTATCTAATTCGTTCTTACAATTCATACAATGTGGATTATCATAAATTGATAGTATATATTTTTGTAAACATGTTTTACAAGATTCAAATTGACAAAACGGACACGTCACTTTTTTACGAGTCGTTTTGCTGAAATTTTCACAGCATACAGAACATGTGTCCATACTTAATTAAATATTGATTTTTTTCTTTAACTTTTTTTTCACCTATATAAGTAATATGCTCTTGCGTAAATTTAACGACTCGGAGTATGAACCACATATACAGGAATTTCTGAAGGAATATTATAACGCAAAGTTTCCGTACTTTTCGTTAAAAAACGGGTGTTTAGGTATAATACCTAGATATCCCAAACTTATTAGATTAGGTAAGTGTAATGTAATAAGAAGGAGTATGCGTTCTAAGATAAGACACGTAACACCTACAAGTA
>Ga0209714_1000033_pt1 | contig 86360 bp, 69 predicted proteins | sample COGITO_mtgs_1104_5_FD_185517 | JGI IMG/M metagenome (GOLD analysis project Ga0209714, IMG submission 185517) | Pelagic marine microbial communities from North Sea - COGITO_mtgs_110414 (SPAdes) (version 2) | ecosystem: Environmental > Aquatic > Marine > Epipelagic ...
ATTAAATATATTTTCTACTTTTGTGCTTCTATCTGTATTTCCTGTAAAAGTTTGAGCAAGACTTGCATCTGTTGTTGTTCCTGTTGTTGTTATATATAAATAAGTAATATTATCTGTTGAAAATGATACTTTATATGAAGTAACCCATTGGTCATAATTAGCACGACCTTGGGTAATTCCTCCTGATACAGATTTAGTAGTATCTAAATCTATAGTCATATATTGTGATGTATTATTAACTCCCGCTGACCACGCTTGTACTGAATCTAACATAGACCTTGCATATCCCGTTCCAATAGCATCACCAGCATTAACACTTGAATATGACCTTTTATCTTCTGTTGGATTTGATATTTGTGATCCAGAAGTATGTATATTATTGATAGTTCCATCAGTAATTGGAGAAGTTCCACCAGCAGTATTCAAAAATAATACTAATCCTGTTGAACTACCATTACTACCTGTATAACCAGTTGGACCAGTATCTCCTGTTAAACCAGTATAACCAGTATATCCAGTTGGACCAGTTGGACCAGTATCTCCTGTTACACCAGTATCTCCATAATCACCAGTATTTCCTGTTGGACCTGTATTTCCTGTATTTCCTGTATTACCTGTTGGACCTGTATTACCAGTTGGACCAGTATTACCAGTATGACTTCCTGTTGGACCAGTATTACCTGTGTTTCCAGTATTACCTGTGTTTCCAGTATTACCAGTATTACCAGTATTACCTGTATTACCTGTATTACCAGTATTACCAGTTGGACCAGTATTACCAGTATTTCCTGTATTACCAGTATTTCCTGTATTACCAGTATTACCAGTTGGACCAGTGTTACCAGTTGGACCTGTATTGCCAGTATTACCAGTATTACCAGTATTACCAGTATTTCCTGTTGGACCAGTATTACCAGTATTACCAGTATTGCCTGTATTACCAGTTGGACCAGTATTACCAGTATTACCAGTTGGACCAGTGTTACCAGTATTGCCAGTATTACCAGTATTGCCAGTATTACCAGTATTTCCAGTTGGACCAGTGTTTCCAGTATTACCAGTATTACCAGTATTGCCAGTATTGCCAGTATTACCTGTTGGTCCAGTATTACCTGTTGGTCCTGTATTACCTGTATTTCCAGTATTACCAGTATTACCTGATGCTCCAATTATTAATTTACTAATTTGTATTCTATTTGAATTTGGTATATTTTCTACTGCTCCTCCTATTTCTTGTGCCGAACCTGAATTTTGTCTCGTCCATACTTCAATAAAATCATTATCATTTAAGTTTAAAATACAAACACCTTGACACGATGTTTTATAAATTTGCGGTTGTAATGAAGTAAAACCATATCTCGCATTTGTATTACTAGTTATATCATTATTATTAATACTTACATAAGCCATTCTACTATTTTTTGTTGAATCACTATTTTGTTCAGTATAAACGACTTGATAATTTATTTGAAATTGTAATACTTGGTTTGATGTATTAGTAATTCTAGTTCCATCTCCAACGTGTGAATAAGTTAAATCTTCTAAACCCATATTAATACTATCGACAGTATCAAATAATACTTTTGTAAAAATATCATTATTTATTGTTTGAACTGTTGAATTTCTTAATGCTAATAAATTAGGAGGTGATGATGCTCCTATGGGTCCAGTTGGTCCAGTTGCTCCTGTTGAAACTGCGGTTCCTGTATTTCCCGTTGAGCCAGTATTTCCTGTATTACCAGTTGGACCAGTTGGACCAGTATTACCAGTTGCTCCTGTATGTGCTGGGTCTCCATTTATACCTGCTATACCAGTTGGACCAGTTAAATCTATTATATTATAAAGATTACCTTCTACAGTAATATTACCTATTAAATTAATGTTAACACCGGTATGTCCTAGTTGTATTGTTCCATTTTCACTATCTATTGTAAATGTTCCTGTGCCTGTTTCCGAATTATGATTAATAGTTGAATTTTTATCTATTAATTCAATATTTTTAAGTTTTTCATCTTTATAGATAGACATTACAAATAATTTTTATTATAATTATATATAAACTATAATTATTATTTATTTAACTATAATTAGTATGTATTTAAATATAATTACTATCTATAAAATATAATTATTATTTTTACTTAAACTTTAAAAATAATAATAAAAAATAATATTTATAAAAAATTAAAATAAAAAATAATATTTATAAAAAATTAAAATAAAAAATAATATTTATAAAAAAAATAATATATGAATAACTAATTACTAAAAACAAGTCCTCCCATTCCATTCATAATACGTAGTATATTATAATTAATAGCATATAATTTTAAATTCATATCGCTAGAACTATGATTTATAGTATTATAATCTAAATGTAAATTTATATTAGCAAATTTAGACATATTACAACTTCCACTTGGTTGTTGTTTTTCAGGATTTAGAGAAAATGAATAAGTATATATTTGTTTATAAGGATATCTAGAATGATATTGATAATTTTGAACTAATCTAAAATATTCGGCACTTCGTTTTTCAAAACGGTCAATACCGTTTAATTGTAATACTGCTTCACTAAATGTTTCTATTGAATTTGATATAGAATAATCTAAATATTGATTACCAGTTTTAATATTTTGTTGTTCATAATCATTATTTATATGTATCCAGAATAATTCTTTTACTGGATGATTTAAACTGATTTTTTTTGTTATATTATTATTTGTTCTAGCAACATAATCGCTTTCATTAAATTGAACTTGTTCTATTAATAATTCATGGTCAGTATCAGCAAATTTACGTCTTTCTTCCATATCTAAATGAATATAATCAACCCATACTTTCATATTTGATATAGGATATGAAGCAGCAGTAAGTAATGTTGTTATACTTTCATTTCTATAACAACTATGAAAATCTCTAAGTTTAATTTTTAATACAACATCGTGATATTGAAGAGCAATTAATGGTAAAACTGATGAATAATCTTTATTAAACCAAAAACACATTGGTATATTTAATCTTAATTGGGTTTCAGCATTTTCTCTTAAACTACTTATAGTATTATAATAACCACACATAGCATTATAACTACCTATTTTACCTTCTGTTGTTGTTAATTGATGCCAAATATCAAGCCATTCACTATAATGTCTATCTATTAATTGACCTCCTATTTCTAAATCTGCTTGTTTAATTAAAACATTTCCAATACCATTTGTCCAGAAATAACCTGAAGGTAATATAGGCAATAATACTTCAATTGTAATATCTTTTATTAAATCACCTTTACGTTGTATAGGTATTTCAATTTGTTGTCCAAAATCAGGTCTTCCATCTATGGGTTGTTGCATAGATTCCATAGCAAAATTGGTGTATTTTTTATAGACTGTTTTAAAAAATGTAATTTGTGGATTTCCAATAAGATATATATCTTGAACTCCCACGGCTACTAATTGTATTAAACCTCCTGCCATAGTATTATTTAATTATAATTTACTTGTATTAATTATAATTTAGTTATACTATAATAATAAAATAATATTAGATTATTATTAAACTATTATAATTTAATATTAATTAATTTTAATATTAACTTAACTTATTAAAATAAATTATTAAAATAAATTATTTTAATAAATTATTAAAATATTAATATATTATAAAATATGTATAATAATATTAAAAAAAAAACTAATAAATTAAAAGGTGGTAAGTTTAATAATACAAAAAAAAATACTAACTATAAAAAATCTTCTAAACCAAAACATTCTAAAATGACAGCACAAAATAAAGATTATACTATGTTATCAAATCAAAAAGGTAATTGGGTATATAATTTATATAATTCTAAAGATGATGATACGATTACTAAATCTAAGAAAAAAGAAAATAGATGTATGTGTGTAAATTATAAATCAGTTAATGATTTTCAAACCTATGACAGATGTAAAAATAAAGCACTTAAAGAGAGTGATTTTTGCGAATTACATCAAAATTGTAAGAGTTATTTAAGAAATTTTCTTTCTGGATATGAACCAGAATATCAGCCAACAACGTGGTCTGATAAATTTGTAGAAGGTTCTCATAATTGTTATTCTTATTTTTTAAATAGACAAGTTAGAGCAATTAAAGAAAAATGTAATGAAATATGTGCTAAATCTCATAAAGATAATAAAAAATGTCCTAAAGATGACAGTCAATGTACTGATTTAAAACCACAACCTGGAGATTTTGAACTTATTAAAAGAACAGGTTCTGATAAAACAAAAGAAAGGATATATAAATGTCCTAATATGCAAAAAAAAATATTAAATGATAATCCTACATTAATTCCATCATCTTTTAATATTAAATGTCCTAAAAAATATTATAAAGGGGCTATGGTGGTAGATCCTGATAATACATATCATTTTTATAGACAAAATAATAAAGGATCATGGGATCATAAACCAGGAATTTCACCTATTACAGATATTGATGCAGATGGTAATAAAATCTATGTTCCACATTTTGCGAATAGAGACTATAGAGATGATGAAGATAATACTGATGCTATAAATTATACTCATTTTTGCGGATACTATTGTATTCCTGATAATAAGTATATTCATAAAAATTTAGCATAATTATATTTTAACTTTTATAATTTTTTATATTTCTAATTTTATTTAAAAATTATTTTAATTTATAAAAGTTTTAATTAAAAATATTTAATAATTATAATATATAATAAAATATAAACTTTATTAATATTATTAACTTTATTAACTTTATTAACTTTATTAACTATGGCTGGATTTTTTACAAATTTACTTGATAAAATAACAGGTGCTTTTAAATCTAAAGAGTTAGATGATAATATTAATAATTTTCAAGGGAAAATTGATACAATAATAAATGATTTACTTTTACCATACACTAATCCCGATAAAAAACTAGGTTCAAATGAACGTTTTAGTGATATGTTAAACTTATTAGATCCAACTAAATGTAATAAAATCGCAATGACCCTTGCTTCAAATTTAGATAAAAACTATACTAAAATACAAATGGAACAATTTTCAAATTCTATTTTAGTTGGTAAAGAAATAAAAGACTGTGAAGGTGAAAACTGTGAAAATAATGAAGTTAAAGATATTACATCAAAAACAGGTGATATTTCAAAAAGAGAAATGTGTAATTCAGTAGCAGTTCATTATGTTAAAATATTAAATCTTATTGCTGCCGTTCTTACTGCTGTTAATCCCGCTGATAATATTTGTCTTAATAGATTAAGAAATTTATTAACTATTATGAATGAAGATGAAAAAACAGGTGCTTCTGGTATATGTGATACTACTAATGGAACTGTTAAAGATAGTATTATGAATGAACCTGGGTTTAAAGAATTATTATTGTTATATTATTATCATTTAATACAAGATGTTGAAACTGATGCTGAAAAGGAAAATGTTAGAAATCAATATAAATATTTATTACAAACATTTTCTAATATGATTATGGTAGTTGATCCAAAATTAAAAACAATGGATGAAAGTAAAAAACTGAAAACTAAAAAAAATAATAATTTAAATTTAAATAGTGAATTAAATAGTGAATTAAATAATTTAGAAACAATGAATTTAAATAACTTAGAAAATGCTAAAAATAATAAAGCAACTAATAATTTAACTAATAATAATAATTCCCAAAAATCAAAAACAACAGTATCAGAAGAAAATATAGATAAACTTAAAAATAATATTAAATCTGATATTACACAAAATATTAGTAATAATATTAAATCAACAGTTAAAGAAAAACTTAATAGAATTGATAATAAACAAAATGAACGTTTTTCTGAATATAATGAAAAATTTCAATCTCAAAGTAATAAATTAAATTCTATTAAAGATAATTTATCTCAATTTAAAGAAGAAGATGGTGATAAATTAAATAATATTGTCTCTAAAATTGATGCTTTAAGTAGTATTATTAAAACTATACAAAATTCTAATAATAAGACTAATAATAATACTAATAATGAGCCTAAAAATAATAATCAAACACAAAATAAATCTACTACTACTGAAGTATCTACAAATAACATTAATAAAGATAATGAAACTAGTGAAAATAATAAAACATTAAATAATGTCTTAAATGAAAAATTAAGTCAAAAAAATAATACATCTTCATCAAATAATAGTAATAATAATAATAATAATAATATAAATAATAATAAACTTAATGAAAATCTTGCGATAAATTCATCTATGATTGAATCTGCACCTACTGTTGAATCTACACCTACTGTTGAACCTACTGTTGAACCTGCTGTTGACCCTACTGTTGAACCTACTGTTGAACCTACTGTTGAACCTACTGTTGAACCTACTGTTGAACCTACACCTAATACAAAACCTACAAATAATAAAAATAATACTGATTTAAAAAGTATATTAAATAATTATCAAAGTGGTGGTGATAATAATAATAATAATAAAAATAATAAAAATAATAATAATAATAATAATAATAATAATAATAATAATAAAAATAAAAATAAGAAGAATAATAAGAAGAATAAAAAGAATAATAAAAATAACAATAATAATAACAATAACAATAATAATATTAATAATAATAATAATAACAATGAAGAACCAGAAACTATAAAAGCAAATAATAATAACAATAATAATAACAATGAAGAACCAGAAACTATAAAAGCAAATACTAATATTAATAATAATAATAATGAAGAACCAGAAACTATTAAAAATACAAATTATAATATGAATAATTCTACTAGTATGAATAATTCTAGTAGTATGAATAATTCTAGTAGTATGAATAATTCTACTAGTATGAATAATACTTCTATGAATAATTCTACTAGTATGAATAATAATACACCAAAAACATTATTAAAACAATTTACAAATTTTGTTAAAAATTATACTCAAATTGATACAATTGATGATAAATTAATGGAAATTGTTAATACTGGTTTTAAAACGTATGATAAATTTTCTGAAGATATACCTGCTGAAAATGCTCTTTATTTAAATAATGATAAGTTTGAAGATTTCTGTATTAATCAAGCAAATACTCAAGGATTAATTCCTATTACTCTGGACGACCCACGTCTTACTGACTATATTAAAAATTATAAAGATATGAAAAATATGTATATTGAAAATTGTGAATACTTACTTAATTTATTAGAAAGAGAAGTTCTTATAAAAACAGAACCTAAAACTACGAATGAAACAAATGATGAAAAAGAACAACCTCATTTTACTATTAAAAATATAGGTTATTCTGAACTTGTTGAAGTTGAAACTGATATTAGAAATAAATTAGTATCTATGTATTCTGGTTGTCACGAACAATATCAAAAAGGTATGGTTTCGTTATATAATGCTCTTAAAACTGAAACTCAAGTTTAAAATACTAAAATTATAAATTATAAATTATAAAATAATATAAAATTTATAAACTAATTCATTTATATTTTAATTTTTATCTTTAGTCTAGTCTAGTCTAGGTAGTTTTTTCTCTACATAATTTGGTATATCTATTCTAGATGAACATATATATTTACCTTCACTTTTACCTTTATATATTTTCAAACTTTTAATATCGGCATTAATAATTTCTACCATTTTATACAAATAATTTATTGATTTAAATAATGTTTCTATATCTATACCCTCGCTATTACCTTTATCGGTAATACCTATCATATATAATGCTTTTCCACATCCTTCTTCTAATCTAAATATTAATTGTGATGCCCTTCTATTTAATTTATCTATATTTTTTATATTTTTAAAATTATCTATAAATTCTTTTGATTTATTTTTTTTTATTTTCATTTGTTCTACAGGTTCATTATCTAGATATATTTTATATTCTCTATTTCCTAAAAACTCTTCTTCCTTTTGTTTAGGCATACGTTTGTTTATATATTCAAACATAGTTTTAGTTAGTTAAATACCTTATATAAAATTTAAATTTAATACATTAGTTATTATTTTTATAACAAAATGAATACTATAAATAATACATAATAGATATTATATAGTTTTATATTTATTTTTTTATTTATACTTACATTATATAATATTATAAATAATATTATAAATAATATTATAAATAAAATTATAAATAAAATTATAAATAAAATTATAAATAAAATTATAAATAAAATTATAAATAAAATTATAAATAAAATTATAAATAAAATTATAAATAAAATTATTAAAATTATTAAAATAATTATAAATAAAATAATAAAAAAATGTATCTAGAATACATTTAATAAATATATTAAATAAAATTAATTATAAATTTAAAAATCACTACCAGAATTAGGTAAATGACTATATCCTTGAACATTACATAATTTAACTTCTCCATTAGAAATAAGACCTTGTTCTAATTTATTAGTTTGGGCTTTCATTAAATCATCATCGGTTACAAAAAGTTGTGTATCATTTATTCTATTTTTTTCTTGTAAATTATTAGTTATTGTTTTAAAAGCAGGGTCTTCATAATATTTATCATTAACATTTTTAATTTCTTCTGTCATATCTTTCATAGTTTCTTTATTTTGATTACTATTATTATTATTATTATTTACTAATTCTATAGTATCGATATTTTCAATATCGTATTCAATTTCATTAATAGTATCGCTTATTTCTGACTCTTTAAAAATTATACCTTGACTACTATTTTTATTAATAATATCTTTAATATTTTTTAAATTTTGTTTATGATTAATAATATCATTACCATTAGTATTACTATCATTATTTAACTTTGAAAGAGCAATAAGAGATTTACGTAAATGTAATTCTTGAATTACCATTATCATAAAGGTTGTTAAAAGAATAGCATAGATAGGGTCAATACAAACAGTATAGGCTATAAATAAAGAGTATATAATTTTAAATAGTGTATTATCAAATACTTCAATATATTTTACTTCTATTTTATCTATAAATAATATTAATACAGTTAATAGTATTAAAAAACTATATTTAATAACTGGATTTTCTAAAATAGATATTAAACCATTATTTAACTTAACAATAGGATTGATTAAAGACATTTTTATTTACTATTTATATTACTATTTATATTAATGAAATATTATTATTTATAAAGAAAATATAAAATTGAATATTATTATATTTAAAATAAAATATAAAAATAATAAACTATATAAAATACATAATATATAAATTATAAAGTAATATAAATTTAATACTATCTCTAGATATAACTAAAAATAATTTAAAATAAAAATAGAATGTCTCTAGATACAAATAGAGATAGTATTAAAACATCATTATCAAATCAAGGATATGCTATTTATAAATCTACACTTAATGAAAAAGAAATAGAATGTATTAAAAATGATTTAACTATAAAACCATTTAGTTGTCCTGGATATGGTAATCCCGAAGACATAGAACCATATAAATTATATAAAGAAAATGAAGATAAAGTCTATATTCCTAATTTTTATGGTAAAGATAAGTATGGTGCCCCTAATAAAACAAAATTAAAAGAACCTGAAACAACAACACTCGCGTTTTCTCCCGATAGACAGATGCGTGATTATCAAAAAGAAATTATTAAAACATATATTACATCTGCTAAAGAAAAAGGAGGCGGTATTATTAGTGTAGGTTGTGGAAGAGGTAAATGTTTAGAAAAAGGAACAGTCATACCACTCTATAATGATACTTCTAAAAAAGTTGAAGATTTAGTTGAAGGTGATACTTTAATTGGTGATGATGGTAGTCCTCGTATAATATTAAGTCTTGGTTCTGGAGTAGCACCAATGTTTGAAGTTAATAGTATAAATAATTATAATCAATTCTATTTTTATAATACGAATACTAATGTTATTTCAAATTTTAAACTTTATACAGTAAATCAAGACCATATTTTAACATTATTTAAAAAAAATACTAGTAATAATCAACATCAAAATAACAATAATAATAACAATAACAATAATAATAACAATAACAATAATAATAACAATAATAATATAGTAAATACCATTACTTTATATGATACACATACTAAAACATTAAATCAAAGTGATGTAGTTGATATTTCTATTCTGGAGTATCTCTCTTTACCTGAAGAAGAAAAAAATAAGTATTATGGATTAAAATTACCATTAAAATTTATATGTTCTAGATATGTTAAAAATTATGTTAAAGAAATATATTATGATAGAAATAAAGCATTAAATACTATAAATAAATCATTATTAACATTTCCAAAAAATATTAAAAATATAAATCCAGTATATGCTTTTTATATAGGTTATATAATTGGAATTAAATTAAACCAGTTTAATACTAAAAGTTATAATTCTATTCCTAATAGTATAGAAGATATACTTAATATAAATAATAACTTAAAAAATGATAATGCGATTGCGTTTATTGATACAATAAATATAATTGATTTAAAAAATTATGTTAATAAACATAAATTAAATTTTCAATTTATTATTGATTTATATATTGGAATACTAGTAAGTTTTAATTCTAAAAAAATAGATTTATATTTAGATTTAGAACCAATAATAGATATTAATAATAGTGAAAATAATAGTGAAGAAGTATTTAATTTATTTATAGAATTGTTAGATACTATTGGAATTACTTATAAAATTACATCTTATTTATCATCAACTATAAAAATTCTTACAATTACTGATAAATATATTGAATATTATGACCATAGTATTATACCAATTAGTATTAAATCTAAAGGTAATGGTGCCTATTATGGATTTCAATTAAGTGGTAATGGACGTTTTATATTATCTGATAGAACACTTACTCATAATACTGTTATGGGATTGAAAATTGCTGAAGAATTAAAAGTCAAAACTCTTATTTTAGTTCATAAGGAATTTTTAATGAACCAATGGGTTGAAAGAATTACTGAATATTTACCCGAAGCCAAAGTTGGTTATATACAAGGTAAAAAATGTGATATTAATCGCAAAGATATTGTTCTAGCAATGATACAAAGTTTAAGCGACCCACGTAAAGATAAAGATTATCCTGCAAATTTATTTGAAAGTTTTGGATTAGTTATTGCTGATGAATGTCATCATTTAGCAGCACGCCAATTTTGTAGGTCATTAGCAAAATATCCTTTTAAATATACGTTAGGATTAAGTGCTACACCTGACCGTGGTGATGGATTACAACGTGTATTTAAACATTATTTAGGTGATATTGTCTATAAAGATGCTGAAATACAACAAAGTGCTGAAGACATTAGATTAGAACATATACCTAATTCTAAAGTTGAACTTTATATCTATAATAATTCAGACCATAACTATTCTAAAGAAGCATTAAATTATCAAAAAAAGCCAAATATTGTTACGATGAAGTCAAATGTGGCAAATTGTTTAAAAAGAACAAAATTTTTATTATCCTTTTTACCACGTCTAATTGAAGAAGGGAGAACTATTTTAATTCTTAGTTGTCGACGTAATCATATTAATGAAATGGAAACATTAATTAATGATATGGCTATACCTAATTGTAGTGTTGGTTTATATGTAGGAGGAATGAAACAAAGTAATTTAGATATAAGTGCTACAAAACGGATTATTATCGCTACTTATGATATGGCTGAAGAGGCATTTGATTGTAAAACATTAAATACACTTATTTTTGGAACACCTCATAAAAATATTAAACAAGCCGTGGGTCGTATTTTAAGAGAAGAAAAGAAAAAACGCAAACTAATTCCATTAATTATTGATTTACAAGATGTATTTTCAAGTTTTAACAGTTGGAATAAATTACGTGAAAAATATTATAAAACTGAAGAATATCCTTTGAAAATATTTAATGTTATTGATAAACCTGACCTTAACTTTAAACCTATTGTGAGTTTTGTTAAAGATGTTTCTAATAAAAAAACAACTAAAACGAAAGTAAATAAAGATACTAAAAGTAAAAAATCGTCATTTATTATTGATATGGATATGAATATGAATATATCTATTGATACTAAAAGTGTTGTAGAAGGTGATACTGAAGTTATAGAAGAAGATAATGATGAAGATGAAGATAGTAATAATAGTGGTGATGATGTAGAAACATTAGATTTTTAAAAAAAATTATATAAAATAATTTTTTAATACTTACACTTTAAGCAATTAGTAGATACTTCTTCGTGCCTACACTTTGGTTGAGCTTCATACCAACAAGAAGAACAGTTTGATGGTATTTGTCCGTGCTTCTCACACTTTGGTTGAGCTTCATACCAACAAGAAGAACAGTTTGATGGTATTTGTCCGTGCTTCTCACACTTTGGTTGAGCTTCATAACACCAAGTTTCGCAGGTATTAAAACACTTATGAATAGTACTCATTTTTTTTTTTGATAATATATTTTATTTTTAATATATATATATATATATATATATTCAATTTTTTACTGTTTTTATTGTTTTTTACTATTTTTACTATTTTTACTTTTTTTACTGTTTTTACTTTTTTCTAAAATTATAAATATTTTTAAGTAAAAATATTATTGGAAACTATTTTTTAAAAAAAATAATTATATATTATATTTTTTATTATTGGAGGTCAATATAATAAGACTCGCGTGATGTATCATCCATAGCCATTTCTACAAGGATATGAAGTTCTTTTGAACAATATAACTTCATACCTCCTTGACAATCAAATCCTGTATAATCACACCAAGCTTCCAGATATGCGTAGTAACCATTATCTAATTGGCATAATAGTAGCCAAGATTCTTCATCATTTTCACCTTCTCTACCCCAAATATATGTTTTAATGTTATCTGGAAAATTTCCAATATGACTACTGTTATCAGGTTGACCAATAAGGTTAGTATAAATTGAAGACGTTGAGAAATTATCTAAATATCCAGAATCATCTTTTATAGTAGAAAAAGGATAATCATACCAAGATGCATTTACTGATTGTTGTCTTTGTGATGTTCCAATATCTTCAGTAGATAAAGTTTCAAATACATCCACTATATCATTCACGTTATCTTGAATAGATATTTCATCTTTCAATAAAACTAATTTCCAAGTTATACCTTGTCGGCTTTTGTATGCAAATCCTTGAGGATGAATATATCTATCACTTTCTTCTCTTTGAATTGGTCCAAATAATTTCCCTGATTTAATATCTTGAACATAGTAAGACTTTGACATTTTAACAATGAATAACTAATAGATACACAAGTTAAATAATATTATTTTTAATATATATATATATTCAATTTTTTTATTTTTTTTACTATTTTTACTATTTTTACTATTTTTACTATTTTTACTATTTTTACTATTTTTACTATTTTTACTATTTTTACTATTTTTACTATTTTTATTATTTTTACTATTTTTACTTTTTTTTACTTTTTTCTAAAATTATAAATATTATTGGAAATTATTGGATATTATTGAAAATAATTTTCATATAAATAAAATATTTTCATATAGTAATATAAAAATGCATTTACAAAAATTAACATTTAATTTAGCCTATATATTACTCATTGGTTCAAGTATTTTAACTGGTTTTGAATCATTAAATACATTTACAAAAGAAATATTACCTTTAAAATATATTTTAAGTATTGAAACTTGTGTTACTATAATTGCTAGTATTGCCTATGCTTTTTTAACACAATCCTATGCTACAAATCAAAATTTTGATTTAACATTTTATAGATATCTAGATTGGTTTGCTACAACACCTTTATTATTATTATCATTAATTATATATTTATCTTATCTTAAAAATAAAGATGAAAATAAACAAACGCCAGAAACAGAAGACGATACATTTAATATAATTTTAAAAGACAAAAAAATAATAATTATTATGTTATTAAACTTTTTAATGTTAGTCTTTGGATATATGGGAGAAACTAAATTAATAAATTATATTCTTGCTAATTGTTTAGGATTTATACCTTTTATTATAATGTTATATCTCATTTGGACTAATTATTGTCATTCTAGTAATATAAATGTATTTATCGCATTTACTATCATCTGGAGTATGTATGGTATAGTTTATTTTTTTGATAATAATAGTAAAAATATTAGTTATAATATTCTTGATATTATTGCTAAAGTTGGCTTTGGTCTTTTAATATGGTATCAAGTTGTTCAATATAAATTAAATACAATAGATAATGAAACTAAAGATGCAAAGAATTAAAGATAAAAGATTAAAATGTCTATTAGCACAATACTAATGAATGAAATTTCTATAAATATAGCGTCCAGAAGCAATACCTATTATAATACCTAATAAATTAATCATACATAATATAAAACTATTATTACCATAGGTTAAATAATGTTCACTATCTTTCATCTCAGGATTACCATTGAAATACATTCCATAATTTAAGCCAGTATTAGCAATAGGTGGGAGAATAGCAAATACAATAATAAATCCTAATATTGTCATCATATTTGATTCCATAATAGCAAAATACATACCAAACCCTGATATAATTGCTATAAAAAATTCTATACTAAAAAAATTTTTTTTAAAATTATTTCGCAATTCCATTTGTTCAGTAGGTTCTGAAACATAAGCATATTCAGCATTAACATATCCTATTATAAATGAAACTAATAATGTAATTGATATTATTATTAATGCTTGTATTAATACTGTTGGTAATTTTTCAAACTTATTCGTTGCTATTAAAAAACTAATGGCAATCATTGGATTAATTATAACTGATATAATTGAACTTGCTAATACATAATCCACGTTATTCAATAATAAACCTGCTGAACATACAATGACAGCAATGGATAAGAAAATTACATTTATATAATTTAATTTAAAAATATTTATTTTATATTCTTCTAATTGTTTATCTATTGTTATTTTTGACATTTTAATATTTATATAATTTTAAATTTATAAAAAAATTATTCTTTTTTATTTTTATAACAGATTTTTTTTGTAAAAGTTGTAGTTTAATATTTTCTTTTTTTATTTTATATCTTATAATATAAATTATTATTTAAATAATTATTATTTAAAAATAATTATTATTTAAATAATAATTTATAATTATTAATAATTTATAATTATTAATATATAATATTCTAAAATGGCTTTACCTACTGATGAAATAATAACAAAATTTAAATTATTCTGGCAATACCCAGTTATTACAGAAGAAACATTTTATAAACAAAATAAAAATAATGAAAACTATATTGGATTACCTTGGGCTACAATAATTGATAAACGCTATAATTTAAATATTATATTAAACTTATTAAAACCTTATTTAATTCATATTTTTAATAATAATAATAATAAAAACAAAAAAGAATATTATACTTGTTGCCAGCATATTCATTTTAGACAATTACTTGTTTTATTTAAACTATTGAATATTAAAACTGTTTATAGTCCTCATAAAGTAATAAATGAAAATTCTATTAATGAAATTAATATTAAACCCTGTCCTCTTTATGCTGCTAATATAGAAGACCCTCATCGTAATCAATTATTTCAAACAATTGATTTTTTTACAATTAAACGCAAATATTTATATAGTTTTCAAGGTGCTTATGATAAACAATGTTATTTAACAGATATAAGAGACCAAATATTTAAAATGAAACATCCTAAACAGTGTTATATAAAAAATATTGGATTGTGGCATTATAATAATATTGTATATACTAATAAGCAAAATAATGATAAAGAATTAAATGAAACACAACAGCATATTAATAATACAAATGAGTATAATCAATTATTATTAGACTCGGAATTTAGTTTATGTCCTTCTGGTTCTGGACCAAATAGTATTCGTTTATGGGAATGTTTAGCCATTGGAACTATACCAATTATTCTAGCAGATACTTTAGAATTACCAACTCATGAATTATGGGAAGATGCTATTATTAGAATAAAAGAAAAAGATTTAAATACTCTTCCTGATTTATTATCAACACTTAGTGACACTAAAAAACTTGAAATGAGAAAAAAATGTATTGAATTATATACTTATTTTAAAGATAATTATAAAAATGAGAGTAAAGAGAGTAAAGAGAGTAAAGAGAGTAAAGAGAGTAAAGAGAGTAAAGAGAGTAATGAGAGTAAAGAGAGTAATGAGAGTAGTGAGAGTAGTGAGAGTAATGAGAGTAGTGAGAGTAATGAAGTTCAAACGATAGTTCATTATTGTTGTGGAAGTTATGATATTGGTGATTTTGGAGGTGTTGCTAGATATGATTCGCATATAAAATTAGCATTTCCTACTCGCACATTTTTTAAAGGTCCCGAACAAAAAACTCAAATGTTAGAATATTTATATAGTGTTAAAAATCCTATAGTTATAACAGATAATCATTTAGTATGTGATATACCTAATAAATATAAAACCTATTTAGTTCATCACGGTGTGGCACAAACACACGCTGAAAGAGAACCTGGTTGGAATGCTTATTGGAAAAATCTTTGTTGTTCAGGACAAGAAAAAATGCTTTATTATAGAAAACCTGAAACTACTAGTATTATTAGCATTTCACAATTTTGCACTGATGAATTTACTCACTATTATAAAGATACTTATACTAAATTTAAAAATACTAAACTTTTACATACAACAGAATTTGATGAAACTAGATATAAAACAAGTTGGAATAAAAAACCTATTATTTTAGGAAATTGGAAAGATGTTAATAAAGGCTCACTTATTATACAACAATTGAAACATAATATTAATGATTATGAATTTAGACAATTAAATTCATATCCTTTAAATATGAATGATATAGATTCTTGGATAAAAAGAAAACAAACAAACTATTTAGAAAGCGACTTATTCTTACAACTTTCTTTATGTGAAGGTAATTCTTATGCTACTTTAGATGCTCTTATGTGTGGTATTCCTGTTATTTCTTCGAATGTAGGTTTATTTTATAAAGATATACCTGAAGATTGTTTTGTTAAACTTGATTGGGAAAGAAATAATGATTTAACTTATGTTGAAGAAAAAATAAAGTATGCTTGGACCAATAAAGAAGAAATTGGTAAAAAAGGAAGAGAATGGATTTTAAAACATTGTAATATGAAAGATTGGATTAAACAAATTAAAACAATTATTAATTAACTAATTCTATTTTACATAATATAAAAATATATTTTTTTACTATATTAATAAATAATGAATAATAAATATTTTTTAATTTTTATATATTAATAAATAAATTTTAACTTTTAATATGAAATGGAACATTTTTTAAATGATAGTAAAGAACACTCTAGTAGCAGTAATACTAATGATGATGTAACTATAGAAATTACACATAATATAGAATATCAACTCAATAAATTTGGTAATACTGATTATTTAAAACATAAACATATACCAGAAAAAGCACTTTTTACAGGTGAAGATACTATTCATAAACTAAAATCATTTTATAATACAAATTGTGATATATCATTACTTATTTATGGTAAAAAAGGTATTGGAAAACTAACGTGTATTATTAATTTATTAGTCAATATACCTTGTTATTTACCAACGTTTAACAATGAAGATAAATTAAATAATATTAATTATTTTAAACTATTTGATAATGACTATCCAAAATTACTTTTTTATGAAAATATATTTTTTTTAAATCTTAAGGTTTTACATAATAATACTGATATTTTAGAAAACTTGGTATTCTTATATAAATTATCTAAAACTAAAAACTTTGATGAAAATGAAAAAAAAATTATAATTATATCAAATATTCAAGTATGTAATAAAGAAGCACAACGCTATATTAGTTTTATGATTGATAAAATATCATTACATAGTTCTTATATATTTACATCTACCACAATAACAACAATAGACAATAAACTTAAATCATCATGTTCTCCTATTGAATTTAAACCTTTAGATGAAGTGTTATTTTGTAAAATATTCAAAAATAATTTTAAAAAATCATTTTATGATAAAGAAAATATACAAATTGTATTAACTAATTTACTACTTAAACAATTTTATTCTATTTATACTTCAAATAATTATAATATTGGAACAACTATAGCACAAATTAAATATAATATTGATGTTAATGGTATTGATTTTTTTAAAGATAAACAAAATACACTATCACTATTATCATTAATTGTTAAAAAATTTATAAAAACAAAATTAATATTATCTACAGTTAATTCAGCATTGGATATACGCAAATTTTTATATACATTAGTTTCTTTAAATATTGATTTAATTGTATTTGTAAAAGAAGTAATTAAACAATTATGTAATACTAAATTACATTTTACTATTAAAAGTCAAATCCTAGAAGAATTAAATATAATCATAAGAGATATAAGTTATTGTAATAAAGATGTTATTATTGTGGAAACTTTTTTTTATAAAATTATAACTATTATTTATTCTCCAATTATAAAAAAATAATTATAATTCATAAAAAAATAATTATAATTCATAAAAAAATAATTATAATTCATAAAAAATAATTATATATATTAATAATAATATAGAATAATTATAATTATTTACTATGGCTGTTAAACACTTTAAAACGAAGAAAACTACTTTAAAAAAAGTATTAAAAACACTTTCAAAATCAAAATCAAAATCCTCATATAAAAAAACTAAAAAATCTATGCGTGGAGGCAAATTTAAATCTATGGGAAGTTGGAAATCTATGAGTGGAGGTAGTAGTTGTAATTCTACACGTAAATTAAAATTTAACAAAAATAAATCCAAATCCAAGTCCAAATCTAAATTTAACTCTAAATCTAAAAAACATTTAAAACAAAAAGGTGGTTTTTTAAATGATGATAATTGTAATCTTGCTACAATTAAAGAACCAGGATTTCATTTAGAAGGTTCTGGTAATATTGAAGGTATTTCTATTCCTGAATCTAGAGCAGTTATTTATAACCCAGATTGTAAAGTTGATACTTACCAAGCAATGACACCTTAATCAAAATTAATTGTCATTGGTAAATTATGTATTGATAATGATTTTGAAGATGGAGCAGATATTTCTTTGCGTTTTTTTCTAGTTACTGTGCCTTTTTTTATTTTAGAAATAGTTTCATTAATAACTGTATTAGTATTATTTAAATTTATAATTGTATCTTGCTTTTTCTTTGAAATCTTTTTAACAATCTCACATCTTAAATTCATATCATTTTCGACATCTTTTATATTTTTTTTTATATAATTTATAATATTATTTTCTATAGCCCACTTAAAAAAATTTAATTGACCTACAGTTGTAATAAAATACTTATTATCATCATAATAAAATCGAATACGATTACGCCGACAAAAAGGGTCAAAATTCTTTTTACTATAGGCTTTTAATTGACCTTTATAATTATTATGCACCAAAATGTAATTATCAAACGAAGATACGTTTTTTTTTAGTAGTTCTTTTTCATCATCCGTATCTACAAATTCATTTAAATTATACATTACATTAAATTTTTTACAATAATTTGTAACAAACCAATCTATTAACCTTAATGAAATTGATTCTCCTTTAAGAACAGTTATTAATTTATTTAAAAAATATTTATTAGAAAAATACTGTGTAATTGGTATAATAAGCAATGCTTGTTTAGATGTAATATTTTTACAAGACTTAATTGAAATAGATACTTTTTCATTATTTGTGTTATCTATAGTATTTGTATTGTTTGTATTGTTTATTTTATTGCTATTATCTCTAGTGATGTTATTATCATTATTTAGAATATCATTAATACTCATACTATATATTTATTTTTATATATATTTTATATTTATCATTTATTAAACTACTCGTTAATAACTCTACCTTTATTTAGTATAGTATTCTTTTAAATTATTCTTTTTATTATTAATAATAATTATTAATAACTATTTTTTATTTTCTAAATAAATATTAAAAATAATATTAAACTAATAAATTTTATAAGACAATAAATAAAAAATAATATTAAAATATAAAAATGGTAAATTTAATTTCTTTTAAAGAATTTAAAAAATCACTCAATTCTATTACACCTATAACTATTAATACTTATTATAAAAATAAAAATTATATTGTATATACAATTTTATGTATCTTAAGTCTCATTACTTTATATTGTCTCTATACTTATATTACAAATAATCATAGTATTACAACTCTATTTTCTAATAATATTATTAATGCTAGTGTAGAAGTTGAAACTGTTAAGAGACCATTCTTAAATTTACAAGCAGTTAAAAAAGATGGCAGTGAAGTTAAAACTAATATCATTTTTATAACCCATAGTTTTTCTAGAGATGATTGTGAAACAAATTATAATGATTATAAAAAGAAAGGTTATCATTTTCTTGGTTTAAGTAGTTATAGTGAATTTCCTGGTCCCATAAGTAATATACACGACGCACTTCATGACCCTAAACATAAATGTTATACATATGATTATTTCGATTTAACTAAAGGTTGGTGCACTGTTTTTACAGAAGAAAATAATAAAAAATGGATGAAAAATGGATTTCCACGTGTTCAATTAGCCGAAAGTGATTTCGCAAATTACGAACAGCATTTACCTGACCCTAATGTTAAAAAAGAATACGATTTTATTTACATTTGTTTAAAAGATGGTGATAAAAAAGAAGGTGATAAAGATTGTCCCGCTGGTTGGCAATCACAAATACGCAGATTTGACATAGCAAAGAAATTAATTGATGTAATGTGTAAAAAATATAAACTGAAAGGTCTTTTAGTTGGACGTATTGGTTGTGAAATTCCTCCCACTTGTCATCAATTAATGGAACAAACCGATTTTATGGATTATAGTAAATTTATAACCAGTTTTAATAAGTGTAAATTTATTTTAACCTGTAGTGAAGCCGATGCCTCTCCCAGAACCGTTAGTGAAGCAATGTGCTTTAATCTTCCTGTATTGATGAATAAAAAAATATTAGGTGGATGGCAATATGTTTCAGAACAAACTGGTGAATTCTTTGACCCCGATACAATTGACACTGAATTTGAACCAGTTTTAGATAAGTTTATGAAAAAATTAAATAATAATGAATATACTCCCCGTGAATGGTTTATAAAAAATTATGGTAAATATAACAGCGGTAAAAGACTTTTTGATTTTGTAAAAACATTATTTAAAGAAAATGAATTAAATGTTAAATACGATGAAATAGACTATATGAAACCTGGTATATAAAGTTAGTGTTTAGTTTTAATTTTAGTTTTATTTTTTATTTTATTTTTATTTTTAATTTATCATAATTATTTTATTCTTACTATTTAATAAATAATATTGTAAATAAGTTTTATTTTATTAATTACTATGACTAATTTAAATCTTATTAGAAATGAAGTTTTATTAAAAAAAACTTTACTTATAGATATATTATCCTGGAGTATCTTTGGATTTGGCTTTTTACTATTTCCAGAACTCGCTTTACAATTAATGACGAATGTTAAACCAGATAATGTTCATATACATATGGTTCGTATCTTTGGTTTATTTTGTATCTATTCTACACATTCTACTTATTTAATCTATACAAATAAATGTGATATACAAAATAGTAAATTTATTTTACAAACTAAATTATTTTTTTCATTTATGATATTACTATTGATGCTATTTATACAATGTGATGGTAAAGATTGGAGCAAAGGTCATTATTATGGTATGATTGGATTAGTATTAAGTATGGTAAATAATTATATTGGATTAAATTATATATAACATTAACACAACTTAAATTATAAATAGACATATACATAAATGGTTTTGTAAAAAAAACATAGACAAAAATAGAGCAAAAACAGGAAAAAACGGTAAATTAACGCAAAATTGAAAATAAAATTACATAATTATTATTTATCATTAGCCCTTCAATTTTTGAAAATGAGTATTAACACAGTTACAAACTCGATAGAAGTTGCAAAATCTAAAAGTATTACAAGTGTTAATATGACTAGTATGTTATGTAATAGTGCTTTATTAACTCTAAAACTTCCTGGATTTATATGGGTATACATTTTATCCTTTATTACATCAAAAGAAGAAGCACTTTATCGTAGTAATGAGAAAAAAGCAAAAGAGTACGAGAAACACTATATTATTGATACACATTTTAAGTACCATCAATACGCACTGTCATGTGCTCCATACTTTATATATAATAAAACATGCGGATGCGAATCTTATATAGGAAAAATTAAAAGAAAAAGTACCAGAGTGTTTCGAACAATTATAGAGGAATTATTACCTCTATTACTAGACATATTTATTGATGGTGATTTTGAAGATAAACATCCGAGTCATAAATATGTAGTTAGAATTCGCAATGGACTTGCAATTAAAAATACAATAATGGATCCGACTACACCTTACATTACTAAGTTAGATGCTATCAGGTCTTTAATTGCAATTTTTAATTGCTCAATTCTTAGACTATTTAAGATTCCTGATCTAAATCAAACCTATACACATTTCTATATCAACGGTAATAATATGGTTATACCAATACCGATGACACTTGATGTGTATTTAGGATTGGCTTCCCACAAATTGCAGAAGTTGTGACCCTATCTACTTTCATAAAAAATGTATTTTCTTTGTGCTTTGTGTTTTCTTTGTGTTTGCCCTTTGTGTTTTTCCTTTGTATTTTTAATTTGTTTTTTGTATTAGTATTAGTATTTTTTTTTAGATACATAAAAATTTAATTATATTTATTTAATACAAAAATTTGATGTTAATAATAATGAATATATTTATAAAGTTGGTAAAACTACAAGAGAAATAAGTAAAGATTAAATGAACATGCAAAATATTTAGTAACATTATTTTATAAAATTATAAAAAGTAAAAACAAAGAATTATATAATATAAAAGAATTATATAATATAAAAAAATTATATAATATAAACTAAAATTATATAATATAAATAAATATTAACTTATATATAATAAATACTTAAATAATGTAATAATAAAATGATATGACTTTTACTATTTCTTTAGAAGAATTAAATAAATATTTTGGAAACCCTATTTATTCTATTGAAATGAATAAACTTAATACATTTAATAATTTTAATACTATAACTATGTTTGAAAAAACAAACTATTATACTTATTGGATAAAAAGAATTCAAAATGAAGAAAATTATATTAATAATAGTTTAAATGTATCATTAGATGATATACGCTATTTAAATAATCGAAAAAGAAATACTTTAAGATGTATGAATAAAATGAGACAACAACATACTTATATACATAAATTTAAAAATAATTGTATTAAAAATACTATTGGTAATGATATTGGTAATGATATTGATAATACTATATTAATTACAGAATATAATTTTAGTGTTGAAATACCTAAAGAATATAGTATTGAATATTATAGAAAATGATAGAAGATTATATAATTTGTTTTATTTTATTTTTTTAATTTGTAATTCATATTTTCTAATTTTATCTTTCTAATTTTATGTTTAATAAATAATTTATATTTAATAAAATAGATTAATCTAAATAAATAAAAAATAAATAATAATTATAAGTATAAAAAAAGTAGTATCCAGAATGACTATATTAAATAATATAACAACTAATACTATAATAATAGTATTTCTATCATTAATTGTTATTATTGCTACTTATACTGACTATATTAAACCTATGATTATAAATCTCATCAATGGTAAATCAATAAATGATACTATTACAGAGGCATTCTCTTCTCAATATTCATCATTAACACCATCACTTTCAAATACAGTAGAGTTTGATTCAAATTATTATTTACGTGATAAAAATAAGCCTATTGTTGTTAAAAACTCAATTTCATTACCTTTAATTAATTATTGTTATTATACAACTGGTTCGTATGAATATTTAGTAGGTAATTATTTTCGCCGTGCGATTTATCCTGTAAAACAAATGAAATGTATGACAAACATAGAAGCCATTTATAAATTTATAAATAATGAGATTGACATTGCTTTTATAAGTGAAGAATTATTAAGTAGATATATTAAAAAAGACTGTCGTTATTTAACACGTCTATTAGCAACCACCTTTGATATAGCACAAGATAGATTAGAAGATGAAGAAACATTAACTAATTTATATCCACCTATTAATTTTAGTGCGATTGGCGTTGGTTTTGATAGAGACTTTTATTTAATAGCAAATAATTTTTCTAATATTGTAGAATTTATAGATATAAAAGATAAAAAAATAGGTATATTAGCAGATAGTTATTATGATTATATTAAAATGTGTTCGGCTTATGGAATAGATATAACAAATAATAGTTATAATGATACACAAATTATAGAAACTGAGTTAGAAGAGTTGATAAAGGGATTTCGTGAAGATAACTATGACGCAATTTTCGTAGTTTTACATCCTAAAAATAAACTGCTTTTAGATATGTCTAAAACAATGCAACTTAGATATATTCATATACAGAAAAAACCAACTCTAGATGCTCGTAATAATCTTTCAAATCTTATTAATTTTGATTTAAATAATCAACAAGGAACAACTAGTGAAGATACTATAATGCCACCACCTACATTAAATCAACAAGAAATTTATTCTAAAACATTAATGGATGATTTAAAAACTGTTAATGTAAGAGAAAATTTCAACTCACTTATAAAAAAATATTTTCAACACATTAAACCTCGTGCTGTGGATTTAAATAAATTTCATAAAAGTGAAAATAAATATAGTTATCTAGATACTTATTCATCTAGAATGATATTAGTAGTTCGTAATGATATACCAAAAGAAAGAGTAGAATATATTACTCAAAATTATATAAATAATTTAGAAAAAATGAGAAATACAATAGATATGGAAGAATTTAATACTAAAATAGATAATTTTTCATCAAGAGAATTTACATATCAAGAATTAGTTAGTTTTGATAGTGAAATACCACTTGCTGATGGTGCTAGAACTATTTATAAAAAAGAAGGGTTAATTTATACGGAAGACGATATGAGATGTAAAGTGTAAAACATATTTTTATTTATTATTTAATATTTTAGATAAATATAATTTATAAAAAAATTGTTATTTATTTTTCTAATTTATTAAATTTAAAAAATAAACTCTATTTTAAAAATATAAAAATATAAAAAAAAGTTAAGTTTAAAAATTGAAATTTAAAATACATTAGTTATTTAAATAAAATTACTTTATTCTTTAATACATTATAAAGTAATTTTATAAATTTATTAATTTAAATAATATTTTTAATTAATTAAAATTATTAACTATGATGCCAGAAATAGATTTAAATATTGATTTCAAATCTGAAAAGATTAAAAAAGTTCAAGAATTATTAGCCGACCCTAAAAAAAAGTTTATTATTGTAGATGGAGTTATTGGAGCAGGTAAAACAACTGTTATTTCTTTAATTGAAAAAGAAATAAATAAAGAAAGAAATAATGAAACAACTAATGAAATAAATAAATATGGTAATTTAAAAGTAAAAGCCATTTATGAACCTGTTAAATTATGGAATGATACAGGTGTATTACAATATTTTTACAAAGATATTCCTAAACATTGTTATGAATTTCAAACGTATAGTTTTATTACAAGAATTGAAAGTGTCATTGAAGAATTATATAATAATCAAGATGCTGATGTTTATATTTTAGAACGCAGTATTTGGACGGATAAATATATATTTTTAGAATTATTAAAAGATTCTATTGGTGAATTAAGAATGAATATGTATAATAAATGGTGGACAATGTGGAGTTATATTATGCCTATGCGAGTAGATAAATGGGTTTTATTAGATACTTCTTTAGAAGAAAGTTTAAGACGTATTAATAGTCGTAATCGTGATGGTGAAAGCACTATTGATAAAGAATACCAAACTAATTTATATGTAAAACATATTGAATTTTATGATACATTACAAAAAGAAAATAAACCTGTTGTTATTATTGATAGCACAATTATGGATACAAATTTAATGGTTGATAATACTAAAGTTGAAAATATTATAGAACAAATTTTGAATTAATGAATATATTTTGAATTAATGAATATATTTTGAATTAATGATAAAAAAGAAAAACATAATAAAAATAATTATATACTACAATAATATAATTTAGTTTACCCATACTGGGGGTCGAACCCAGAATCTCAAGCTTAGAAGGCTTGCGCGTTATCCATTGCGCCATATGGGCAATTAATAGTTAATAATTTCTTTTTAAATTGATTTTTTTGTAATTTTAATTTATTTTTATTATTTTAATAAATAAAACTATAAAACTATAAAACTATAAAATATATAAATTATAATTAGTAACTATAAAAAAATAAAACTATGAATAAAACTACTACTATTGATATTTTATCATTAAATCATTTTTTAATCTATTTTAGTTTAGGTTTATTTTTTAAAAATCAATATAAACTTATAGTTATACTAAGTGTATTGTGGGAACTTTTTGAATATATTATTTCTCACATAGATTATACAAGAGAATTTTTAATAAACTATTGGTTTGTACCAGAAAAATATTGGAATGAACCATTAAATAATAAACTATATGATATTATTATTAATATGCTAGGTTATATTATTGGAAATATAATGTTTATTTAATATTTCTTCCATTTTTTACCACATTCTAGACACGTAATAAATGTTGTCATAGGTTCATCAGAAGACCGCGTTTGAACTTCACAATGAATTGTTTTACGTTTATGACATCGAGGACATTTAAATAAATCACTAGCAGATTCTTGTAATGATTCTTTTAATAATTTTTCTATTTTCATTTTTTCATCAATAATATCAGCCCATTTTTCAGGAAATAATTTAAATGTATCAATAAATGCTAAATCGTAAGGGTCAATTTCATTTTCTTTCATTTTATTCATTAAATAATCATTTTTTATATATTCAGTGCTATTTAAATTTAAATAAATATTTTTTACTTTACTAATATAAATATCTGTAAAATGATTATTTGCCCATATAGGAATTTTTTTTCTAAAATGACATTTACTGATAGTATAATTATAAATCCCTTTTTCAATCAACTGTATTGTTTTTTTAGGTAATTTTATTTTTTTTAAAATGTGTAGTGCCTGTTGTCTTTTTATATGTAAATCTTTCTCAGTAGTAATACACTCTTTTTTTTCTTCAATTAAAATATCAGATAAAACATCCAAATCATCAATATTAATTATTTTAATCAATTTACTATTTTTATTGGCTCTTTTTTTACGTTTAGGTTTTTTAATTGTTTCTTCGTCATCATCATCTAAATTAATTAACTCTTCTGCTTCACCATCATTGTCATCATTATTTTTTTCTTCATCATCAACTGCTTCTATTATTTCTTCATCTTCTTCATCTTCTTTAGTCTCTTTTTCTTCATCTATATCATCTCCGTTCAAATCATCTTCATTTAAATCATCATCTAAATCATCATCTAAATCATCATTATCTTCATTTGTATCACTTAGTTCATCATCACTTATATCTTCGTCATCTGTTAAGTCATCACCAATATTATCTTCATCATCTTCATTGTCTTCTAATTCTTCATCATTTAAATTATATTCATCATAAATATGTTCATCATTTACTGTATTATTTCTTTGAACAAATTCAATATATTCATCAATATTAATAGTTTTAAAATAATAAGTTGTATTATCAACACATAAACCATATACTTTACCATAAACAATAATTTTTTCATCGGTTTTTTCAATATCGTGTGCTTCTTCAATTATATCTATTTTATCAATACTAGGAATATACAAATCATAGTTTAATTCTGTTTTATCTTCTTCATTAGGTGAAAACATTAAATAAATACTGCTTTCATCATTATAATCAAAAGATGCAAATACCAATCCACCTTTATTATTATTTATTATATTACCATAATTTGTATTTAAATATTTACTTATAGAACTATTTTTTTTTTTAGATAATGTTGCTTTTTGCTTTTTCCATTGTATTTTTTCTTTATCAACTATTACTTCATTTTTTTTTGTATTAAATGTAATTGGATTTATAGTTAAATTTGACATAATTATAGTATTAACTATTATACACAAATTATAGCAACTAAATTTATTAACAGATAAATTTAAACTAGAAATACAAATATATTATAATATAGTTTTAATCTTTAAATTTAACTTTTCAATTTTTATATATGAATAAAAATACATTTTATTTTAATTTATATTTATTAATTTTTCAATATAAATATAATGTCATTATTATAATTATTGTAATTTTTATAAATTTTTATTTTAAATTAATTACTTAAAAAATTAATTTATAAATAATTCATAAAAATAATTTATAAATAATTCATAAAATGTTTATTTTAAATGAAGATACCATTAAAACATCATTAAATAATATTAATTTAATATCATTAAGTTATTATTCTTCTAAATCAGATGTATTAAATATGTATGATACCAATTTTACCTTTGATGAAAATTATATTCCTCTAATTACATCTGTTTTGGAACTAGAACCTAAAATTATACATACTAAAAAATATATTAATGTGGATAGAGAAACGATTATTACAATTGATAATAATAAACGTAATCATAGTAATTCAACTCTAGCGTTTCCATCTTTTTTCCACGATATGAAATTTACAAATAATATACAATCAATACAAACATATAGTAAAAAATTAATGAATACGTTAGATAGTAATAATGATACTTTAATTAGAATGTATCAATTAGAAGCAAAAGAGGGTAGATTTCATAAATCTATTTTAAATGAAGAAGAATTATTAATTTTTATATGGAACTGGGATTTTGCTAATTTTCAAATTATTATTAATAAAAAAACATCAAATGAATGTAATTTACAATTAAATCTTTATATTACAGAAGAAAACACTTTTATTAGTTCTAAATTAGAAATTATAAATAGTATTATAGAAAAAATAAATAAAATTAAAAATGAAATTGTATCTAGATACACATAATTTTTTTACTACATTTTTTATTTAAATTAATTAAAAAATAAATATTATATTATAAAATATATAGTATAATAATATATAATATAATATTAATATTAATATTAAAAAATAAAAATAAATAATAAAACATAAATATAATTACAAAAGAAAATGTTTAATACTGATTTAAATGGTTTATGGCAAGAATGTAAAAATAATCAAATGCTACATTTAGTTATGTTATTTGGCATATGTATATTTTTATATTCAATGCTTAATAATTATATGAAACAAAAAAGTGATTTTAATAATATAGTAATGCTTAAACATATGATTAATGCTAATAAATGTGATAATAACAATACCATTCCAAGAATAGATGAAGCAATTATTAGTGATACTATTAATTTACCAAATAGAAATCCCAATTTATTAACATCAAGTATGGTTTATCCAGAACCAACTAAACCTACAGATGAAGATGTTAGAAAAACACGTATGGATGTGTTAAATATGTTTTATGATTCATTTGATGATGATATTACAAGTATTACATCAAGACCACAAAATTTATATATTATACCTTAAATTTATATATTATTAGTTATATATAGTTATATATTGATATACTATTAGTTAATTAATATAGTATTTTATTAGTTTTTTATATTTTTATTATTCTATTATAATTAAAATCTTATTTAATTATAATATAAATTTTATTTTAATTAAATAATTATGAAATTAAATAAATTATCCAAACATAAAAATACAAAAAAAAATACAAAACGTAATAATAAAAATAAAAAACGTAATAATAATACGAAAAAACGTATTAATCGCTTAAAAGGTGGTGATGGTGTTGGTAAAGAAAGATTATTTGATTTTATTAAATCTTTACCAATAAACAGTAGTAAAGATGTTAAAAGTAGTAAAAGTAGTAAAAGTAGTAAAGATGATAAAGATGCCATAATATTAACTTATTTTGATATTAAAATAATTTTATTATATATTGTAGCATATAAATTATTAAAGACAGAAGAGTTAATACAAATATTTAGGTGGTTTTTAACTAATTATTCTACTACACCACCAACTAATCCATTCATAATGACATTATTAGAAGACACTACACCAACACAAACACAAACAGATTTACTAAATAATATATATAAAAAAATAAATTTAGCATTTCCTGATAAACCTGATATTATACAGTTTAAATATGATAATTCTAATCCTAATCCTAATACTACTGTAAACCCATTTGATGAACATGATCAATTTATGACTTATATTAATACAGTTTTAGGGAGTTCACAATTGAAAAAAACACAACCAAACTTTAAAACACAGACAATATTAAATAATATGAATAAACAACTTAAAAACTCACAAATAGAAATTAAGAAATTAACTTATTTAGAGAATTTATTAGTTAAAAGTAATTGTGAACATTTTGCTGCTAATTATTGTAAGTTTTTTGCTCAAAACGGACACTTAACTTTTATTAAAAAAAGTGAAGATGAAGTTATTAAATGTAGTCCTTTTATTACATCAGTAATACGTAATAACTCTTCTAGTATAACCACAAATAACAACCCAGAAAATCCTCCTCATTATAATTGTTTTGTAAAAAATTGTGCATTATTAATAAATTTTGAAAAATTACCAAAAGATAATAATGCCAATTCAAATAGATATATGGAAATGGCAGAACACACCATTAAACACGCTCAAGCTTTAAAACGTGGTTAAAATTCATTCACTATACTCAAAAACCATAGAAGGTGTAAAACATCTAGTTTCTAATAAAGTTATTTTTCTCTAGAATAATTTAACCATATCTAATTAATAATTAGTTTATTATTTTAATATTTTTATATTTTTATATATTTTTCTACTTATAATGTAATACATACTATTTTATTAAAATGATATTAAATAAACAAAAAACACATAAACAAATAAAACAAAATATACATAAAAAAACTAAACAAACTAAAAAATCTATTAAACTTAAATTAGGATGTCATATAAGTATATCACCAAGTATATTAGACGGTATTAAATATGGTGAAAGTATAGGTGGTAATGCTTTACAAATTTTTATGGGTAATAAACTTTCGTTTTCTCTTAAACAAAAAACCAAACTTGAACCTGATGAATGTAAAACTATTAAAAACTATGTATCTAGAAACAATATTACACTTTTTATACATTCTCCTTATGTATTAAATTTTTGTAAATATCCAGCATCAAGTGGACGTATTCAATATCAACACGATAATATTCAATATGATTTAAAATATGGTTCTCTCATTGGTGCTAAATGTGTTGTTTTACATATTGGATTTAAAACTAAATTAACCGATGAAGAAGCATCATATAATTTAATATCAAATATTGTTAAAATTGCTAAACATATGCCTAAAAATATGACTTTAGGTTTAGAAACATCAGCGTGTAGAGGTTCAGAGTTTGGTTGTTCTATAGAAGAATTAAAACTCATTTGGGATGGTATTCATAAAGATACTAAAAATAAAAGTAATAAAAATATTAAAAATGTTGGGTTTATTATTGATACCGCTCATATTTTTGTCAGTGGTTATGATATATCAACTGTATCTGGAAGTAAAAACTATTTAGATACATTTGATAAAATGATTGGATTTAAATATATATTAGGATTTCATATTAATGATTCACGTTATGATGTAGGTGATAAAAAAGATGAACATCGTGGAATAGGTAAAGGTAAAATATATAATTCACCTGAAGGTTTAAAAGCATTAGCCTATATTAAACATTTATGTAATAAGAAAAATATACCAATGATATTAGAAACTCATAGTGCTGGAAGTCCTGAAAAAGAAGAAAGTAAAGAATATGACTATGAAATAGATTTAATTAGAAAAATGTAAATTTATTAACACATATAAATTTTTTAAATTTATTTTCATTAATAAATAAAATATAAAAATATAATTTTAAACTATATAAAAAGTATTCTCCAGAAAGAATTTATAATTTATATAATAAATATACAATAATATATGATAATTATACAATAATATATGATAATTATAATATAAAAATGATTAAAAGAACTAAAGAACAAAGACAAAATGAAATTAAACCTATATTAAAAAAATTAAATGAATTACATTTAAAACCTAATATTGATGGTATTAAACAATTATATCAACATATTAAGACATATATAGATAATACTGATAATAATATTAATAATGATGAGAATATTGATATTCACATACCGTGTCCCGAATTAAATATTCTTATTAAAGGAGTATTAGAAGTAAATATAAATAAAAAAAGTTGGGTTAAATTAGAATGTTTAGTTAGACCAGAAGAAGACTAAAAAAGAACAAATTATTTATTTTATTTTATAATTTTAAATCTTATAGCAACTATTTTATATTTTTCTTCATCTTCTTTTTTTGGATAATATTTATAATAAACTTTCACACCATCTTCTATAGTATCAATACCTGGTAAGCATTTTTCTAATTTTTCTTTTTCTAAATATTCTTTAAAAGAGGTGTATTTATGGATACTTGTTATTTTAATTGTATAATTTCTCATAAATCCTAATTCTTCATTAACAACTTTTATACAATCTCCTTTAGTTAATGATGCGAAATCGCCTTTATTTAATCTACCTTCAACTGTTTTTAATCCAACTTTAATAAGTGAAAACCAAGGTTCAGATATAATTTTAGTTATTAGTTTAGACATTTTAGTATTATTTTATATTATTAAGTTATATTATTAAGTTATATTTTAATTTAATATAGTATAATTTAATCAAAAAATAAAAAATAAAAAAATATCAATTTTTATTTATATAATAATATCAATTTCAATTTAGTAAGTCATACAATTTAATGACTTATTCCATTTTTCTTTTCTTTTTAGCAGGTTCATAATTATCAACATCCATAAACCCCGCACCAGTATGTAATTGACTTGATGTAAAAATAGTTTTATAATTTTTAAATTTTCTTGTTTTAACAGCGTGACAATTATGACATAATGCTTGTAAATTTTCTAATTCATTATTACTAGTTATACTAACTTCATCAATATGGTCTATAGCATATCCCGAGTCATCAAATACTCCATTATTATATATCCAAAAAGGGCAAGCATAACCAGTTAAATTTAATGCTGGTTTTAATGGACTATTAGCACATCTATTATATTGTCTATTAATAATCAAATCTTTTGTTTTTTGCGTTATTGTTTTACGTACATATGTAGGTGTTTTTTTACTTTTAGTTTCTTTTGACATTTTTCTGTATTATAAGTTTAATCTTTATGTAATAAATAATAATTAATAATTGATAATTTAAAAGTTATAAAATAAAATAAATAATCAATTTTTATTATGTTTTTTACAAATAATGATTGATTAACCTATAAAACTATACAGAATATAAATTACAATCATTGCTACAGATGAAATAATTAATAATAAACCTCCATTACCATATGAAGTACTAATTTCTTTATATTCTTGGGGTATTTGAAATCCTTGTATTGTATCAGGCACAGGTATTAGGTTTTCAATAAAAGAAGATGAATAACACATAAATATTATTACTCCTACAAATGTTGACATAAATGTTTGTGCTAATATAAATAAAATTTTACTAATAAATTTCATACGTAAATATGAAACTATAATACCTCCTCCAATAAGGCAAGATGTAGCAATACATCCATAATATAAATAAGTTAATATAAGTTTATAAATATCATCTATATCAAGATAATTGTATTTATAATTAGTAGTCTCATTTGTTTCTTTATTAATAAGTTTTATATTATCTATAAATATTTCACCATTATATAATTTATTTTTAAAATTAATAATTGAAAATAAATTATATCCTAATGTAAATAAAATACCTATTAATAAAAATAGTATTAAAAATATAAGTCTAAAAACCATTATAATTTTATTAATTGTCAAATATATTTGAAGTTTATAATTTATAAGTTTTATTACTATATATATATAAATAAAATTATAATTATTTTTATAAAAAATAAATTAAAATTATATAAATAATGTAAAAATTTATTTTATAAAATAAATATAATTAAGAACTAAATGCTAATCCACCCATTCCAGACATAATTCTTAATATATTATAATTTAGTCCATATACACGTGCTTGTTGAACTTCTGTACTGGCTTTAATATTTAAAAATAATTCTTTCGTGTCTAATTTAGAAAAATTACTACAACCACTGGGTTGATGTTCTTCGGGTTTAACACTAAAAGAATAAATATAAATAAAACTATTTGGACTTCTAGTATGTTTTTGATAAGGTTGTATTAATCTAAAATAATCAGCCTTTCTAATACTAAAACGCTCAATACCATTTATATAGATTTGTGCACTATCTATAATATTACCTGCTGAAACAGCAGGGTCAATTGTATTTGAATAATTAAATAAATCATTAATTGTAAATACAGAATCTAATTGATTTACCCAAAATAATTCTTTTATAGGTAAATTAAATACTAATGGTATTTTTTTTGTTAAAGCATTTGCTTCAATACTTTCACTACCACTATATTGTAATTGTTCTATTAAATAACGATGTTTGGCATTAGCAAATTCCCTTTGCTCAACAGTATCTAAATATATATAATCTACATATAATCTAACTTCTTCAATATTTGTATTATAATTTGTTGTATCTAGAGTTCCATTTGGTTTTATATAAATTGTTGAACTTGTATATCCTGAAGGAATAGAACGCACCATTGTAATTAAATAAGGATTTGCTACTGAACCCGTTTGTCCTACACCAATTGTTGCCGATGGTGATATATAATAAGTGCTACCATCTGAAAATGTAATTATTTTACCTTGAATATCACTATCAGTTAAATCTTGAGTTCCATCATATAATTTTACAAGACTTAAAGTTGAAGTTCCATTACTTGTAGCACTATAATATAAGTTTTGACCAAAAGTATACATTCGATTTAAAGGTCTAAAATTAACTTCTAATTCTACATCGTGATATTGAAGAGCAATTAATGGAAGGGCTAACCCTATATTACGACAAAACCAAAATTGAAGTGGAACATATAAAGTTTGAGCGGCAGATGTTTTTTCTAAATTACTATTGCGATTTAATAATTGGTCTAAACCTCTTTTTTTAGATTCACTTTGTGTTAATTGTGTCCATATTTCCATCCATTCACTATAGTGTCTATCTATAAGTTGTCCTCCTATTTTAATATCATAATACAAAACTGCTGCGTGACCAGTATTATTTACCCAACTGATTGTTCCTTTTGCGTCAGTTGTATCAAAATCACTAGCACTACCTCCCCAAGAACTATCGGCAGTATATTGAGTATAAATTTTAGGAATATCTATTTCAACCATCATTGTATAAATTAAATCAGCATATCTAGTAATATTAAATGTTGTTCTTTTACCCCAGTCTGGTTTTGCATCATAACTAAGTTGAAAGGCTTCCATTGAAAAATTTGTATGTCTTTTATACACAGTTTTAAAAAATGTAAATTGTGGATTACCAATTAAATAAACATCTTGAACACCGTGTGCTACTAATTCTAATAATCCTGCTTGTGGCATTTTTAATTATAGTTATATGTATATTTATATATATTTATAGTTATAGGTATATTTATAATTATAGTTTAATTTTTTTTATCTATAATACTATATATTATATTTATAATATTATTTATTCTTATAATATTATTTATTCTTATAATATTATTTATTCTTATAATATAAATATATTTTTTACTTTATATATAATCTTTTATAATTTTAAGTTTTATATATTTATTATTGTTTATTTATTTAAAAAATAATAAATATAAAAATTATAGATTATACTATATAAATTATAAGTAAATTTAAAACTATAAAAATATAACTATAAAATAGATAAACTATAAAATTATAAAATAAAATGAATAGTATTCGTGGAACAAGTTTAAATATAAAAGAAAATAATAATGGAAATTTAACATTTTCAAGCGATACAAAATATAAATGTGTTAGTAGTTCATATGATATTAGAACAAATTCAACTTATACATTGAACTCGACCAATAATATTAAATTAAATTCGGACAATGGCAATATTGCTGTTAATGTCAATAGTGGTGAATTAAAATTAACAAGTTTAGGTAATTTGTCTAATGCTGTTATTTTAGAAGCAACTCACGCAAATGGTGGTATTTTACAAACCTCAGGCACAGCAGGTATTACGTTAAACACAACTGATGGCAATATAGATTTATTATCTAAAGGTTCTAATATTAATATTGGTGTATCATCTGTTGGAACAGCATCCGCAAATCAAACACAAAATCTCAATATGGAATGTTTTAATGATTATAATCTTAATTCTGGTGATATGTATTTTGTAAGTAGTGATATTATAAGTTTTGTTTCACAAACAGGAGATATTCATTTTGGAACAAGTAGTGATGGAACACCTATTATTCAATTCCAAAACCAAAATTTACTTGTAAATCAATCTACTAGTGCTCTTGATTATCAATTAGATGTTGCTGTTACTGATGAAAGTAGTGATAAATCAGGCTATAATGGTATTGTTGTCAATACTAAATTGAGTAATGTTGCTGCCGATTTAACATTACAAACAAGCAATACATTAGGTGATGGAACACAATGTATTTTATCAATGGGTTCTTTTGGTAGTAATAATAATAAAGCCATATTAGAAACTTATACTGCTTATCAAACAAATAATGTTATAACTAGAGTAGATGGTGATACATATAATCCTAACTCATTAAATGTAAATAATGGTAAAGATTTTACTATTAACGATGTTGGTAAAAGTATATATTGGGAAACTACAGGTCGTTTAGATACTATTACAGGTTTAAGTTCAAATATAACAACAATTAGTGATGCTTCTAATGTGACTATTAGTGGTTCTTATACAGGTGAAACATCGCGTGTATATCTACTACAAATTGATAGTTTAAGCACACCTAATAATACATTTAGATGGTCAAATGATGGTGGTAATATATATCAAAAACAATTAATACCCATTACTTTAAGTGCCATTCCTCTTGAAGATGGTTTAAGTGCTACTTTTACTCAAATATCAGGATTTACCTATAACCAAGAATTTATATTTCAAACTAAAATTACAGCATTAGTATCTAATACAACATCTATTGCTATTCCAGAATCATTACATACATTACAACCTTATCATTCTTATATTAATACTACTACACCTAGCGATATTGTCATTAAAACAAATGATAAAGAAAAAATGCGGATTACTGCTGATGGCTCTATTAGTATAAACCAACATTATCCAAAAGCAACGTTAGATATTAATAGTAATTATAATAAAATTATGCATGTTAATGAAACAATTACAGGATTTCAAATTAACCCAGCAATAACTTATTTAGAATCTGGTGGTTATGTTTTAGTATGGAATAGCCAACATACGACTGGAGGTTCATCGCATTATGATATTTTTGCCCAACGTTATATGGCTGATGGTTCTAAATATAATACTAATTTTATGGTAAATACAGACGAAAATAATACTACACAAACAGTTCCATCAATTACAGCAAATAAAACTCAACATTCTAATCATTATTTAATATCTTGGAAAAGTTATAATTCTACAAATTCAAATTATTATGTTTATAGCAAAATTTATCATAATAATAATTCTATAACCGCATTTGATATTGAAACTCGTATTAGTTCAAATACAATAGATAATGTAAATTGTGCTGGTTTATATAATGATAATTATATTATTGTTTGGGCTGAAGATGATGGAGCAGGTAAATATACTATTTACGGAAAAATTATCGATGATAGTGGAAATTTTATTGGTGGTATTTTACAAATTAGTCCTACTACTACATTTTCACGAAATTTTCCTTTCGTTGCCGGATTACCTAGTGATGATACTTATACACCTAATGGCTTTGTCGTTGGTTATATGTCAGCATTAGATAGCACTAGCGACCCTGTTTATAGTATTTCAGCACGTGTTTTTAATTCATCAGGAACAGCAACAACTGGTGAAATTTCAATTACTACAAATACAAATACAAATGTAAGCGATGGTTTAGTTTCTGTTGCTGAAATAAAAAATAATAATGTTAATGGAACAAATGGTGGATTTTTATTATCTTTTTATAGGAGTTATCAAGCAAATACAAATTTATATGCTATTGGAAATCCTATTTCAGGTTTAACAAGTAGTGCTTCATCCTCTATTTTAGATTTAAATTATTCAGCAAAACAAATTATTTTAGATGATGATAATTCAGTATTTTTAGTAGGTGAAGAAATTAGTATTGTCTCTAGTGTCGGTAGTATAGGAACTGTAATAGAAAAAATTAACGCAATTACATATGCCTCATCTAATATTGTCATTACATTAGATACTGGTAGTAGAAGTATTGATACATATCGCTTTAATTCTAACTTATCATCATCTTCTGACGCACTATGGACAAAACAAGTAAATACATCACCATTATATAATGATACTGAAAGATATACAAGTAGTTCTTCTATTTTTGAATACAAAAAACCTTTATCCTACGTTTCTATTGATAATCAAGGCACAGCATTAGTCTCATGGACTACAGATAGTATTCCTAGTATTTATTATCAACTCTTAAGTATTGAAGATGGAAGTTTTATTGGAACGGAACAAAAATTAACCAATGAATACGACGGTTTAAAACAACGTAATCAAGTTGTAGCACATTTACACAGCACTCAAGGTAATGATTATGGTTTTGTTATTGCGTGGGATAATCAAAGTTTAGATTTAAATGATACAGGTATATATCAACAATTAATTGGATATAAACATAATCTTTTGAATTTAGAAGATGGAAATAGTAATTTTATATTTACTCATTATAATCAATTGGGTGTTGGCACAACTACTCCTGATTCATCATTACATATTAAAACACGTTTAAGTAATGGAACCAATAGTAATAATGCGATTGGAGACCCTCCAAATACATCTACTATTCATTTACAAAATACATCTACTCACGTTATTACAAATGAAGACTTACAAAGTATTAAATTTAGTGATGGTTCTAATAATGTATTAAATAAAATACAAAGTGTAAATTCATTAAGATATGATGATTTATACCCACAACCTACAAAATTAAAAGGATTTTATAAATTTGACTCTAGTGATGGCTCCCAAATTACTGATTCATCTATATTTAATCATACCAGTGGTGGAACAAAAACAAATACAAATGGTATTCTTAATAATTTTAATTTTGAAACCTGTTGGACAACTGGTATTATAAACAACGCCTTATTATTTGATGGTAATAGTAATTATGTATTTATTGATAATGATGCGAATAATGAATTAAATACTATATTAGAGAATTCACCTCATGAAATGAGTATGTCAATGTGGATTAATATTCCTACTGATATAGTAAATGGTTCTACCTATGATATTATTTCTAATGGTGGTAATGTAAGTGTTGCTGGAACTTATATTATGGGTGTAAGCGATATTGGTAGTAATGGAAGTATGGTTTTAACATCAAATATAATTACACACGACCCTGCCGATGCTGGAATTATTAATAATATAGGATTATACGGTTCTATTACACTTAATGATACAAATTGGCACCACATTGTTCAAACAGTTGATATTACTGGTGGTGGTAGTAGCACATGCACCATATCAATGTATGTTGATGGTGTATTAAATAAAACTATTACATCTTCTGGACGTATAACAGTAGTAGGACACGGTTCTGATAAAACTTATATTGGTTCAAGAGATGGACTTGTTAATTATTATCGCGGTCATATGGATGAAATGAGAATTTATAATAGTATTCTTACAACTGATGAAATAGAACAATTATATGCTTATGGTAATCCTAATAGTTCTGCAAAAGGAACATTATTAATAACACCAACCTCAAATTCTACAAATAATAAAGTAATTGTAATTGATGATAATGGACGTTTTAATAATCTCAATAGCAGACCATTACCTTATAAATTATTAACTGGAGATATTATTGCTACTAAAGATAGTAAAACTATTACAGGAACTGGCACACTTTTTACTAGTGAATTAAATATTGGTGATACTATTATATTAGGTGAAAATTATGATGTTGAACGTGTTGTTGTTTCTATTACAAATGATACAACTTTAATTTTAGATAGTAGAGGATTTAATGGTCTCGCAGCAACAGAAACATATAAAAAAGTATTTAAAAAACCTTGTATTTATTCATTTTTTGATAATAGTGATAGTCATCGCGGTCATATTGACAATTATGGTAGATTAATGATTGGTAATACTAATCCATCTACTTTATTAGAAATAAGTGGAGTTGATGGAAGCACCACCCAAGCCCCTGAAATAACAATGACAAATACATCAATTGATGACGGTTCAAATAAAAGAAAAACATCTCTTAATTTTAGAGGTTATAATAAATATGATACAACAAATGCGAACCCTTTTGTTAATTTAGGTCATATTGAAACATCACATTATGGAACATCGGCAGATAATAAAGCAACAATGCGATTTTTTATTAATAGTGGTTCTGGAACAACTGAAAATAGTGCTATGGATATAACAACAGATGGTATTAATATATATGATTCTATATCTTTACCTATTACAAAAACAACGACAGCATTAGAATTAAATAATACACATCATACAGTTATATCTAATGTTACAGCAAGTGCTTTTGCTATTACATTGCCAGCAACTACTAGTTTAGGTAGAATTTATATATTAAAAAAATATGCTATATCAGGATCATTTGATCTTACTATTAATCCTAATGGTAATCAAATAGATGGTTCTGGAGCAACTTATATTGTTTCAACATCTTTTATTAAATTACAATTTGATGGCGCTAATTGGTGGATAATTGGATAATTGTATAATTGTATAATTGAATTGTATAATTAGTTTTACTTTATTTTTATTTTTTTATTTATTTTTAGTTTTTCATAATATTATTTAAAATTAAAAAATTTAAAACGAAATGAAATAATTATACTAAATGATTATACAAAATAATTAATATAAATATTTAGGCTAAATATTTAGGAGCAATGTCTTCTAAATTATAAGTTGTAGGCAACATAGAACGTTTAGTAACATTATTAAAGACACGTTGTTGAGGGAAAATTTGGCATTTATTATTTTCAAAGAATTGATAATAATCGTGTTTAGCATCTCTATTAATTGAGTTCATAATTTCACGTGTTCTTTGTTCATTAGGAAATTTAGAACTATTAGATACATCAGGAGCAGGTGCTTTTTTAAAAGTAGTAAAATCAGCAGGTGCTATACAACTTTCGCCTTGTATTTTGTGATTATCAAAATCATATCTTTTTTTTACATCAACAGCACAATTAAAATCAGTGGGTGGTGAATTATGACAAGGCACTTTTAAATTACAATTGGCAAAACAATCTTCATAATTACGTCCAACAGGAGTATAATTAGGAACTAACATTTTTTTATTTTCTTTAAGTCCATGACAAGGTTTTAAATTATCATCATTTGGAGATAATTTCCAATTGTCATAATAACATTTATCTGTATAATAATTAATATTTTTTAAATGACTATCTACATCAATGTTTCTAGAATAACCTTCTTGTAAAACACCCGCACTAGAATTTAAATTACGTATATTATAACGATTTTCACATTTATCATAAATAATATCTGAATATTTTTGGTAAATATCTTTATTTTGATTGTTTAATTTAACATCATTACACATAATTAACGCAGGAAATTTATAAGGCGTTTCTTGATTAAATACATTATCTAAACTAGTTCTATCATTATTCATATTAAAATTACCATCACAATCTTTAACAAGAAAATGATCATTCGTGGTATTAATTTTTGATGGATTTACATTATTTTTATTATACAATTGCATTGTTGGTTCAGGATTAAAAACAGTTGCTGACATTGTGTAATTATATTTTTATTTATTTTTTACTATTATTTATTATTATTTATATTATAATTATATAATATATTAATAAATTAAATTTATAATATTATTATTAATAAATTAAATTTATAATATTATTATTAATAAATTAAATTTATAATATTATTATTAATAAATTAAATTTATAATATTATTATTAATAAATTAAACTATAGAGAAAAATAGAACTAAGATGAATACAAACAATGATGTTTTACCATTTTCTTTCTGGATAAAGTCAATGTTATCCTTTCGTTATATTTCTAATTTATCAATTATATTAAGTTTTGTTGCTTATTATATGAATGCGTATGAATTATTATTTATTGTTGCTCCATTAGTTATTACAAATTCTATTATAATTACATATATGATGATGACAGATTTAGATGAATTAATGAAAGGATTATTAGAACAAGTATTACCAAATAAACTAGATAGAGATAGTTATAAATGTATTTTTGTAATATTTATATTACTATGGCATTTTTTACCTATTCTATGGCTATTTTATGTATTTAATAAAGACACTTTAGTAAAATATTTTAGACCTAATTTTATGGGAACCTATTTTAAAAGTTTATTAATAGCAATAATCTATTATTATTATGAAAGTAATGAAAAAATATATGGAGATATGAATTATTTATTTTATTTTGTAATCTATATTATACTATTATTGGGAATATGTATTTACTTGTATCTAGAATAATATAATCTATTTATAATTAAATTTTTGTTAATATATTTTCTTTTTATAGTTAATATATTTTCTTTTTATAGTTAATATATTTTCTTTTTATAGTTAATATATTTTCTGTGTTATATTTAATACTATAAATTATATTTAATAATGGTTGTTAGTAAAAAATCTAAACAGTCTAGACAACATAACAAAAGTAAAAAGACTAAACACTCTAGACAACATAAAAAAACTCTTAATAAAAATAAAAAAAAGAAATCACAATCAAATAGTTTAAGTAAATTAAAGTCAACTAGTTTAAGTAAATTAAAATCAAATAGTTTAACTAAATCACAATCTAGTATTAAAACTTTATCAGATTTACAAAGTCAAAAATCATTTTCTAGTTTATCTAGTATAAATAGTATTAAAAGTGAAACCACTATTGGAGAGATTTATAATCTAGATGATGAACACGCAAATATAAATAAATTATGTATTAATAAATTAAAAAATAAAAAATATAATAATATACAACTTGATAAAACTATTGCTAAAAAATTATGTCATTGTCTTTTTGAAAAAAATAATAAATTAACAGTAGAACAATTAGAAAATAAAATTAAACAAAAATTACATACACCAGGTTCTGAATGTATTAAAATTCTTGATAAATTTATTAAAGATAAAAGCAAAGGTAAAAAATCTAGTAATAAAAAATAATTGTTTAAATTAAATATTGCGAATCAGGGTCTCTACCATAACTACTATCAGGATCATCACCTTCGTCATCAGGGTCTTCATCAGGGTCTAATATATTACTATTTTTATATATTTTCATCATTTTACTTCTTTTACTATTATTATTGTTAAAATATTCTTTATTTATTTTATTCTTTTTATACTTTTTAATATTACTAGTTTTTTTACTATTACTACTATTATTATTAACAATATAATAATGATGTACTAAATAAATACAATAAAGTATTATTAATACTATAATATAACATAATATTACTAATGTTTCATTTTTATACAATGTTTTCATTATAATTATAAATACAACTATAACTATAACTAAAAATAAAAATAATATTACTATATATTAATATTATTATTTTTATTTTATTAATATTATTATAAATAAAAATGAATACATCTAAACGTAATAATTTAAATCCAACACTATCCCGCTCTACACCAGTAATATTTTCATATTTATCATTATTAAATTGTATGATAAATCCTTCTTATCAATCTTTTTATTTATTTGTTGCATTTAATTCTATAAATTTATCTAACTGGATTATTAAACATTTAATTGTCAAACCAATCTATGAACATTTAGGAAAAAAATCACTTCCAATATTAGGTATTGGTAAAAGACCAGCAGATGCTACAAGTTGTGGAACATATTTAGATGGTATCCTTTCTACAACGTATGGAATGCCTAGTGGTCATAGTCAAATTGCCTGGTCTGTTGCAATTTATTTTATTTTAAAAATGATAAAAAAATGGTACAATAATGATAAAGATAATAAACCTATTACAATACTTGGGTATATGTGGTTAATACTTTCTTGTATTTTCATATTAAGTATTGCTACTTATATTTCATATAGTAGAGTTTATATAGAAGGATGTCATACTATACAACAAGTTATTATTGGAGGAATTCTTGGTAGTATTATGGGTTTCCTTGTATTCTTTTTTGAAACACCTGTAATTAACTTATTATCTAGTATATATTAAATTATTTAATAGAGTTTATTTTTACTATTAATTAATATAATTTATTTTTACTATAAATTAATATAATTTATTTTTACTATAAATTAAAATTGATTTTTAAATATCATACTATTTAATTAATATCATATGATTTAATTAATATAAAAATAATATATATAATATAAAATAGTAATTATTATATTAATAATTTATATAGAATTAATAACTAATTTATATATTTATCAATTTTAACTTTTATAATCTAAAAATGCCTCCTAAAAAAATTAAAATACAATCTAAAATAGATAAACCTCAAGATGCTAAAAATATTATTAAGGTTGAAAAACTTAGTTCAAAAGAAGAAAAGCCAGTGGAAGAAAAGCCAGTGGAAGAAAAGCCAGTGGAAGAAAAGCCAGTAGAAGAAAAAAAGCCAAAGGAAGAAGATAAAAAAGAAGATGATAGTGAAAAAGACAATACTACAGATAAACAAACTATGTCTATAATTAAACCTTCTAAAAGTATAAAAGATCCTATTATTAAAAAAAAAGAAACTGATATCAAGACAAAAAAGGATGAAGTGAAGAAGAAAGAGCCCGAAGTGAAGAAGAAAGAGCCCGAAGTGAAGAAGAAAGAAGCCGAAGTGAAGAAGAAACAATCTATTGCTTCAACACCTGCTACTGCTACTAAACCTAAAATTGAAGAAGCAAAACAAACAAATAATACAGTTGATATGTTTGATGAAGATGATTTAGATGTTAGAAATGTAATGATGAATTATGACTATACTAAAAATAAAACAAATCCACGTATTACAAAATATGAAATGGCGTTATTAATTGGTAAAAGAGCAACACAACTTGAATGTGGAGCAACACCTAATATTAAAATAAGTTCTGGACAAAGTGTTATTTCTATTGCTGAAGAAGAATTAAGACAACGTAAAATACCTTTGATTATTAAAAGACCAATTGGTAATACATTTGAATATTGGAAACCCGCACATATGGAAGTATCTATGAATTAAATTGGTTTGAATTTAATTTTTAGAATTTAATTTGTTTTTATAATTTTTAATTTTATTTTTTTTGCTTTTTATTTATTTATTTTTATAATTTTAATTAAATTACAATTATTTCAATTTAAAGAAATTGTTATATATATAATATGGAGATATAGCTCAGTGGTAGAGCGAACGGCTGTTAACCGTTAGGTCGTTGGATCGTTCCCAACTATTTCCGTAGTATCCTAATTTTTTATTGTCTTTTTAATTTTTTTATTAATTTAATTTAATTTAATTTAATTTAATTTAATTTAATTAAAATTTTACATATTTAAATTTATTTTTTTATAATTTTTCATAATTTATAATTTTTTAATAATTTAAAATTTAATAAATAATTAAAAAAATTTAAAAATATAATAAACATAAAAATAAAAATAAAACTAAACAACTAGAATTATTTTTAATACTTAAAAACATATTGTCCTTTTGGAACATTTTGCTTATTAATTTTAAACATTTTAAATTCTTTTCTCATCATTACTTCAATAGGTATAGCATTATGACAATTGTGAGCAATATCAACATATAATTCAAATGTATCTTCGTCATAACACAAACTATTTTCATTATCATCTAATGTGATTTGTTCTACAAATTCACGGACTTTAGGAGCATCTTCTAGTCTTTGTATTACGGTTGTTCCAAGCCTGACTAAATCAAAACTGGGATTAGGTTTATGCTCGCAATTTTTTAAACTACCATCAACTGGATAATCATATTGACCTGAAGCATCACCATCTTCTTTAAATTGGTCGCTAAATACCCATCTATCACCTAATTTAAAGGTGCCACGAGCAAAATCAATTATTTTTGTAATTTTACCATAGGTTGGGATACGATAATATTGATTATTTACTTGAAAATACAAATGTTTAAGAAGTGTTTTTTTAAACATAACATTACTCGAATGTAAATCATTATGAACAAAATTAAAGTATTTTTGTGCTACTGCTAAACCAAAGGCTACTTGAAAAAACATACCAAACCATTCAGTTTCACTCATAGAATAATCATTGTCTAACATATTATCAAGTGTATCATCTAATTTTTCCATTAATGATAAACTAACTGGCATTTTTTCACATTTAACATAATAAAGACTTCCTGGTTTATCCTCAAAATCTGTTATTGATAAATTATCTTCATCAATATCACTTAATTCTTCAATAAAATCATCAATATCACTATTGTCTTCGGAATGGTCTTCAGTTTGTTCTTCAGTTTGTTCTTCAGTTTTATCTTCTTCTTTTATATTACCACCTTGTAGAGTAGTATCATTATCATTAATATCAATAGAAAATTCAAAATCTTCATCATCAATACCTTTTATAAAAGATACATCAACTATTTTTGGTAGTATTTCATCTTGATTTTCTTCATTATTGCTTATTTCATTTTCTTTTTTTATAGTTTTATTAATAGTGTCGAGTTGAGTATCAATAGCATCAATAACACTATCCGCTGAAACATCAATTATTTTATTTTCTTCAGTTTCTTCTTTAGGTTCAGTATTTTCATCATCAATACTAAATTTAGGTTCAGTTTCGTCATAGTTGACATCTTCATCAACATTGTCATCATTGTCATCATCATCATCATCATCATCATCACTAAATTTAAAATCACTTTCATTATCACTCTCATCATCATCACTTATACAATTAGATGGTCTTCTAATTTTGCGACTTTGGTTTTCATCATCTTCTATTTCATCATTATCCTCAATAATAAGTAAATCAAAATCATTTTTTACACGGTCTTTAAACCATTTGGTTCTAGAGACAGTTTCATATTCATCTGTAATATTATGATGATAATTAGGGTCTTCGCCATTTATACAACCATAATAATAAGGAAATGAAGGACATTTACCTGTTTCAACTAATTTATTTCCAAGATATAAAAATAAGGATTCAACATGACCACAATTGTTATATGAATTTAATTTACTAGTTGTATTTTTCAAGGCTTCGTCATTCATAGTTTTATTTTGTAATCTACCAGGAATAACATACTCGTCCTGCATAACTTTTAATGGGTCAAGTAAAGCCGTTTTTTTTATATGTATTATTTCTTCTCTTTGGGTTTTTTCATTAGTTGATTTATTCATTCTTTCAATAATAGCAGTTGCTAAATAAGTATTATTAATTGCCTCTTCAACTTCTTTATCATCATAATTATCATAAGCATCTATATAATCTTCTTCATTATTCTCATCATCTTCAATTGGTGTATCTTTTACTTCTTTTTCTAATATAGTGTCATTTGATGTTTCATTATCTTCTTCATTACTTTTAATGCTATTAGTATCACTTTGATTATCACTTTGAATATCTAATTTATTAGACATCGTTTCTTCATTTGATAGTTCGTCATCTGTTTCTATATCTTCTTCATCTGTTGAAAAAACATCATCGTCATCACTATCTATAATTTTTTCTAGTATTTCTTTACATTTATATTTACTATCTAATACTAAATTTTTTAATTCTTCAGATGTTGCATTTTCATCAACTAATTTTTTATAAATAGGATAAAAAAAAGTTGGATTTTCTATTTTTAATTTTTCACTAACAGATGTAAATAATGTATTACAACTTTCATCATCTAATTTACACGTTGGGAGATTTGGTTTTGACATTTTATTATTATTTATTATTATTATTATTATTTACTATTATTATTTACTATTTAATATAATTAAATAATTAATATTTATTACGAAATATTATAATTATATTATACGTATTTATATAATACTTATTTTTATATTTAAATACTTTAACATTTATCTATTAAATAAAAATATACAAATACAAATTATATTTAATTAAAATAATTATATTTATTTAATTAAATTAAAAATAAAAATAAAAAATATTTAATAAATATAATATATATATAATATAATATAATTATTATAATAATAATAAATTTAAAATGAGTTCTAATGAATTAAACTTTGATAATAAGAATTCTATGCTTAACCAACAACGCAATTGTATTAACCGTGATGGCTCTAAAAAGTTCAATATTAATTACAAAGCCATGTCTCACGATGATAAATGTTTTGTAGATATTGATACTCGTCAATCTATTGGTCCAGGTAATTACAGCGTCACCAATCTTTATGATTGTGAATGTCTTATCCCCGAGACTGTTAAGCACGCTACTGATAATGTTGCTATGCCCTTTAAAAATGGTGTTGGAACTGAAAACCCCTGTGTTGTCGATGATGGTAGTAAATTACGTATTGGATTACATAAAAAATACCCCAAATGTAATCAACAATTATTCGAACGTCCTTACAAAACTGTTCCTTATATGGGACGTGGAAACTTAAAAGCCGACGAAGAAAGCGAACTTAAATTTGCCGAAGATACTAAAATTAAAAGAAGTAGCAATACCCTTTCTGGTATTACTATCCCTCAACAATACACCCCTTTAATCGACCATCTTTCACACAATGTTCAAAATATCGACCATATCGTTCAAGAATCTGTTGCCCCTAGTTGGAGACGTGGTGGTTCCGATACACGCTTAATTGTCCGTGATTATGATTATGCCGTTCGTTGTAATAAAGCATATATGAAAAAATCTACCAATGAAGACTTTTGGAGCGGTAAAGGCAGTCTTTTAACTCAATAAATAATTAATTTTGTTTGATTTTTATATTTTTTTTATTTTTACACCTTTAGACATCTAAAACGCCGAAAAATAAATATAAAAATTTAAATATAAAGATATTTATAGTTGTATAATATAAGAATATGTTTACTGGTTTTGTTCTTCCATTAATGATACTATTGGCTAGCTGTCTCGAAGACTGAATTTGTTCTAGTTGTAGTTGAAATGTATATAAATTTTAAATATTGAACATTATAATATTACTTTTATAAGTATATTAGTATTAGGTGTTTTATAAGTTGTTTTTACTGGTTTCAAAACCAAATCTTAAATATTTAATTTGCTGTTTAAAATCGGCGTTTTAAATATCTAAAGGTGTAAAATGTTAAAATGTTAAAAATGTATTAAAAATTAGTTTATTAGAGTATAGTGGCATAGGGGTTTTCATATGAGAGGGATCTGGTTAAACTACTATATTCTGGAGTTGGAGGGAGTAGTTTATTTGCTCTTCTGTGGTCTAATGTGCTATATACTGGCTTATTAGGGGTATGGGATAAATTTACATAAATTCCACCTGTATTTTTTTTTATAACAGCCATTTTAAAAAAATTTATTATAACTATTATCTATTTATACTATTAGATAAATTTTTTATTAAAATGTTAAAAATGTTTAAAAAATAAATTAAATTAATTATATATACTTGGTTTTGCTCCAGTGGGTCTTTGTGGTTGGGAAAGTAGGTGTGGTGGTTTTTCTCCAATGGGTCTTTGTGGTTGGGAAAGTAGTTGTGGTGGTTTTGCTCCAGCGGGTCTTGGTGGGGGACTAATATTTTTCCATTGTTGTAATATATCATCTACTATTATACGATTTTCTATAGAATTAATAGTTTTGCTATTATTATACAGTTTATTATTATTATGTATATCAGGTTTTATTAAATATTTAAATATTTTTTTCACATCATCATTTATTTCTTGTAAATATTTCATTAGTAGTTCATCATTATGAATACTATTATGAAAACTATTATTTACATAATATCCTTTACATAAAATATAATTAGCAATAATATTATTACTAATATCTTCTAGCTTTCCACCTTTCATTAACTTATTTTTTTTAGTCTTAGTATTAGTCTTATTTTTATTTTTATTTTTAAAACTATTTTTTCTAGTTTTATAAAATTTTTTTGTATTCGCCATAGTTTAAGTTTAAAATATATAAATTAATAAATTAATTAATTATTATTATTATTATTATTATTATATTAGATAATTAAAAAGTTTTAAAATAATTTTAAAAAATATTTTTTTTTATTAAATAAAATATTAAAAATACTAAAAAAATAAAAACGTTTTAAAATTTTATAAAAAGATGCACCATGTGGGACTCGAACCCACGACCCTTGCCTTATAAGAGCAATGCTCTGCCAACTGAGCTAATGGTGCATATGATATAGTTAAGTTTTCTTTAAATTGAAAAAAATGTAATTTAATTATTTAATTATTTTTTATTAATTATTTTTTATTTGTTTTTTATTCCATTACTTGTATAACAATACCACCAAATCGTGCTTCATCAGCATAACATTTAATATCACGTTTTCCATTATTTACCCAACATTCGTGTTCTTTTTTTTCAACAATAATATTATTGTTATAATTATTATTTATAGTATGTTTGCTTATAAATCCTCCTGATATATCTATATTATGAAATGATACTAAATTACCATCATTATCTTTAATATTAGAATCAGCACATTTATCACAAATTGCTTTTGTATAACGTGGTGAAAAATGTTTTAATGTATCTAAACAAATAGGACATTTATAAATTTCAAGTATTTTTTCCATTTTTACTATTATTTTATTTAAAATTTAAAATTAATTAATTATTAAATCAATTATATTTATTATAAAATTAATTTTTATATTATTAATTTAAATACTAATTAAATCAATTTTTATATTATAAAAAATTAAATATAAAAAATAAATTATATTAAATTGTAATATAATAAATAATTAGTTTAAATTTATTTAAAATGGATAGAGTAGCCCAAATGAAAGAAGTTCAAGCAAATGCTTTAGAATTATTTAGAAAAAAAAACATTGATTATGGTGATGCTTTTGCTAAATTTGGTGTTATTGGTGTTTTAATGCGTATTGAAGATAAAATACAACGTTCTTTATCAATTACAAATAATGGTGTTAATTTAATTAATGATGAAGGTATTAAAGATACATTATTAGATTTACATAATTATGCCGCTATGGCTTTAATGTTATTAAATGAAAAACCTGAAAATACTAAAAAAGATTAAAAACATATAATAATTTAATTTAATTTTATTTTATTTAATTTAATTTTGATAATTGGTCATAATTTATATTTAAAGTATCTAGAGATACTTTATTATTATGTTTATATTTTTTAATTTCATGTTTAATTTTATCTGTAGTTTCATCCATAGTCTCATCTGTAGTCTTGTCATTAATAAAATTAATAGTATTAGTTATTGTTGTAGTTAATAATTCATTATAATGTTTTATTAATTCATCATTAGTATTATAGTGGTTGTATTGATTATTTACTTTAAAATAATGTTCAAAATTAGTTTGTAATTCTAATAGTGATACTACTATATTATTTTTAGTGTTTTCCATTTTATATATATTTAACTTGAATTTTAATATTTATAATAATATTTATGTTATTATGTCTTTATATTATTTTTATTTGTAAAATACTAATTTTAGTTATTATTTAGTATTTATTTTTAATTCATTTATTTTTAATTCATTTATTTTTAATTCATTTATTATTTATTCATTTATTTTTTATTTATTTATTTTTTATTCATTTATTATTTATTCATCATCAGTTATTTCTTCCTCATCCTCGTCATCTTCATCTTCATCTTCATCTTCTTCTTCATCTTCATCTTCTTCATCTTCATCTTCTTCATCTTCATCAATAGTATCTTCTTTTTTATTCATTTTTGTATCATTCACTTTTTTTATTAATTCTAAATCTAATTTATTTTTAATTAAATCGCATAATTCATCTTTTTTACTAATATTAGTAATATCTATATTAAAATTATTTTCAGCAATATGTTTTAATTTACTATAATTTATACCGCCTTTCTTTGGCGATTCATTACATAATTGAATATCACCTGGATACTTCATATTATATAAATCACTATTATTATACATAGTATCAATAGTATTATTAGTTTTAGTTTCTACTTTAGAAGTATTTGTTTCTAAATAAGTTTCTGCATCTTTTGCCTTTCTAATTCTATTTAATGTTTTTCTAATAACTTTACATAGTTCGGGTTTTTTATAATCTTTTACTTCATCTTCACTTAATCCATAATATGTAATTGCTATATTTTTTAATTCATTAATACCATAACCACCTTTCTTTTCACCTTCTTCACATTTATCTATATCTTTTTCATACGCATTTAACTTTTGTTCTTCTAAATTACTACCTACTAATTTTTGTAATTCCATACGAAATTTAGCATTTATAATTTCACATAATCTTGTTTTATCAAATATAATACCATCACTTTGATTACCTTTTCTTAATTTTGTATGAGGTATTTTTAAAACATCTACACCAAATCTAAATAATTGTGGTCTTTTATAACCACCTTTTGATGGTGTAATATCACCACTACAATTATAAGTCTTAAACGTTTCTAATGTTAATACTTCATCCTTTATTTTGGAATTATTATTGGAATTATGATTAGAACCACTATTTGAATTATACTTTTTACCTTTTATTTCTTTTGTATCTTTTGCATCTTTTGTTTCTTTAGGAGGTTGGCAATATGTTTTATGATATTTTTTAGTTAATAATTTTTTTAATGATAAATTTCCATCATACCACTCTCCAGTTTTTATAGTATCACTACTACTAGATGCTTTCAATAAATAATTACTATCATCATCAGTATTATTATTATCCTTATCATCATTACTATTAATATCACTATTTACATTATTTTTACTATTATTTTTATTATTTTTTTTTGTTCTTTTAGTATTGTATTTTATTGGACACCAAGAATATAACAGATTATTATTTTCATCTTTAACTTCATTACATTCATATTTTAATTTATAAATAGCATTTGCTTCATCTTTACCTTCATCTTTTTCATCCTTAGAAATAAAAGGAATATTACACGAACCTTCTTTAAATTCTCTATTACTACTATCTCCAACAGTTTCTATTTTTACTAGTTTTTTCTTTATTTCCTTATAATCTTCTGGACAATATCCCCACTCTTCGGCTTTTGTTCTAGTATAATCTAATTTTGTAGGACACATATATCCATTTGGTTTAGAAGAACATTTATAAATATATTTACCAGTTTTTTTATCTATATATGGAAATTTACATTTACTAATATAACTTGATGTATCATAAATACTATTTTTATTAAAAGGAGTAGTATTTATCACTTCATCAGTAAAAATATTTTTAATACTTAAATCAATAACATCATTAATAACTGTATTTATTTTACTTATAAATAATTTAGTATTTTCAGCATTTATATTTGTAATTTCGTCATCTGTTATTATTCTTTCATTTTCATTTATTAAATAATGATCTAATATTATATTTTGTTTATAGTTAGAATATAAACCATCATTTATATTTTTCAATAATGATGTTGTAGAAGATATAATTATTTCTTTAGGATTATGAAAAAGTTTATTATCAATATTAAATTCAGGAATAAATGAACCTTTTAAGATACTATCAGCCTCTTGTTTTTTATTAATTAAATCGTTTGCTAATAAATAACTAAAATAATCTAATTTTTCCTTACTTAAATTTAAATAATATTTTTTTGTTTTTTCATTATACTCACAAAAACGCGTGCTTTTCTTTTTAGTTTTAGAACATACTTTTAATTTTATAAAATTACTATAGTTTTGTCTAGATATATCTTTTTCTATATTAGTAGTTGAATTATTTTGCTCTTTAGTTTTTTGCTCTTTAGTTTTTTTTTGTGTTTTATTAAGTGATTTCTTATCAGTCTCAAACCCATTATAAATTTTATTTTTCATAATATCACTTATTAAATCAACAATCATATCAATTACATTATTAAAATTTAATTTATTGTTTTTATATATTTTTAATTTTTCATATATTAATGCTTTATAACGTTTTGTATCTCTACTATTGTCTTGTAAAAGCCGACTAAATTCATACTTAAAATAATTGTAAATATAATCATTGTAAATATTGTTTTTTAAATCTAATAGTTCTAATTTTGGGTGAATACCTAAATTAAAATTAAAATAAGTAGGTTGAAACAATGATGCTATAATAGTTGTATCATCTTTGGATTTTAAATAATTATTCTCTATTAATTTTTTTATTATTGTTTGTTTATTATTATATGTATATGGTTCTGGTATAATAGGGACGACTAAATTATTTTCAAATTGAATACTTGTAATTATATTATTTACTTCATCATAAAAAAATTTAGATATTTTATAACCATTTTGTAATAATTTTTTTTGAAAGTCTTTATTTTTTATAGTAATATAATCATATATACTATTCATATCATCTAGAGATAATAATTTAAATTTATTCTTAATTTCTTTAACTACAATAGCCTTTGGATAAATAGGTAATAAATAAGTATTATCAAGTTTAACAAATTCTATTTGTGTTGTTGTAAAAGCAATTTGATTTATAATATTAATATTTAATGTTGTTAATTCAGACAATAATGATTGCGTTTTTCTAATTGTATCATATTTACATATATCTTTATGTATTAATAATAATTTAATAATATTAGCATCCCTATTTTTTGTTAAATTTAATAATTTAGTATTTACTTTCTTTTTTTCAATAAAATTGAAAGACAATGAATTTAAATTAACTGATGTAATATCATAAATACCTGTAAAAGCATTATTTTTATATAATGACGTTTTATTTATATGAAATACAGGTATAAAATAATTATTTTTTTCTTTAATGAGAATAATATATTTCTTTCTAGTGTCATCAATATAAGGATTACATATTAATTTATCACCAGTTTCATTAAATATTAAAATATTACAACCATCTCTATTTAACCATTCTATTGGCTTACTAAATAAATCTAGAAAATGGGTATGATTTTTAACTTCAGTTGGGTCATTAATATGAGAAATAAAATTATAATAAGATGAGCATATTTTATAAAATAAAATTATTTTTTTCAAATTATGTATATTTTCTATTATGCTTGGATTAGTTGTGCTTTGATTAGATTTGGTTTGTTTAGATTTGGTTTGTTTAGATTGTAAATGGTTATGTGTATCTATTATTTTATTAACTATTTTATCAATATGTTCTGTTTTTGTCTCTATTTTATATTCAGTATTATTTGTAAATAAATTATTAATAAATTCAACATCTTTATATTTTAATTTTTCTATCATTTCATAATCTATATCCATTAAATTAAAAACCAACATATAAGTTTTTATAAACATATTAAATCTATCAAATTCTGCAAGTGTATTAGGTAATATATTACTTGATGAATAAACATCTATTAATTCTCCATTATTTAAAGTTATAAATACATCAGGGGTTAATTTGTTTGTTAATAAATTTTTTAATTCCTCTATTTTATAATTCATAATAACTGCATATGTTTCTAGAATATTATCTTTATAATTTTTATCTATACCTCTTCTTAAAAATAAATTACTATTATCGTAAAGTGAATTATTAGTAGGAGTTAAAAATAATTCTTGATAATTATTTAAAAGTATATCCAAATTTTTAGGTAATAATCCAAAACGACATTTATCTAATTCAGTTGTTTCATTTGATATATATTGAATACTATCACTTGTAGTTTGACACACTATGGATTTACTTTCTATTGTTGTTGATTTTTTATCATTAATTGTATCAACATCAACTTTACACTCTTTGTCACCCTTTAATTTAAAAAATTGTTGTATTGTTTTTTTAGTTTCATCATAATCATCAGGAGGTTTTGACCCGCAACAGGGCACACATAATTTATTTGGATGGTTTTTTGCCTTTTTCAACAAAGGATATGCTTCTTTTTCAGTGTTTTTTAATTCTTTAGGCATTTTTTTTCCTTTATTACTATCTTCCCAATAAGATGCTGACCTAATAATGACGTTGTATTTTTCATTAATTTTATCTTTATTTAAATTTATAGGTAATCCATTAGAATATGGGCTTCTAAACTTATTTTCAATAAATTTTGATGTTGATATAGGTTTTCTTGCTTCTGTATCCCAAATACGAGCACAAATATAATAATTATTACGATATTTAATATAACCTGTTATCGCTTCCGGGTCAAATGATTCTAATTCTTTTTTAGTAACAATATAAGGTTGTCTCATTGCTGTTTTTTGACATTCTCTTTCATATGAATAATCTTTTTTACTACTTTTATTTAAATTATAAAGTTCATTATCATATTTTTTACGTTCTCCTGTCATATATTTTCCAAGTGATTTATCTTTACCTTTATCTATTTTATTTATATCTTCAATTTCATCCTCATTTTTATCATATTTAATTTTTTTATCTTCTAAATTTTTTTTAATACTTTTTGCTTTTATTACCTTTTCTAAATCTTCATAATCATCTATTGTTTCATTATTATTCATTTTATCATTGGTTAAGTCTAAATCCAAATCTAAATCCAAATCCAAGTCTAAATCTAAGTCTAAATCTAAGTCTAAATCTAAGTCTAAATATAAATCATCTAATTCTTGGGACTTTTCTTTTTGTTTTTGTTTAGTTTTATCTGTTTTTAATACTAATTTTTTATCTTTTTTTAATTTATCTTCTTTTAATTTTTCTTCTTTTAATTTTTCTTCTTTTAATTTTTCTTCTTCTTTCATATGTTTGTCTATACATTTATTACTATCTTTTAATGCTTCGCATTTTTTAATTTCATCACTCATTTTAGTATTTAATTCTTTAATATCATTTTCTATTTTTGAAAACATAACTTTAAAGAAGAATACTATCATTTGTACGGATTTATACTTATCTATATCTTTAAAATAAAATTCAAATTCACCATCATTTGTAAATTTTATCTCGATTTGTATTGTTTTTGTTAATAAGTCTCCAGAATTTATAGATTTTTGGTTATTTTCATAAGTTTCATATAATTTATTTAATTTTTTACTATCTACTAAAAATAAGTCTTCAAATTGTTCTAATCTTTTTTTAATTTGTTTTTCATTGTATTTTTGGTTTGCAAAATTTTTTTGTAAATATGTAATAATACTTAAATCACTGTAAAATAAATTAACTTGTTTATAATTAATAATTATTACATTATCTATTTTTTGTGGTTTTAATAAGAAATGACTGTAATTACTAATTTCTTTTCTTAATCTATTACTAAATAATAATTTATCTAATTTATTGTTATTTTCCTTATTTTCAAAATAAGTTTGAAATTTTTCTACATTTATTTTACAATTTAATTTAATATTTCCCTTTATTAATGATGAATATGTTATTAATTTACTATTTTCAGTTAATAAATTTAATAAACTTGGATTTTTTAAAAACTTTATTTTTATTATTTGTTTAATATTTTTTATTGTTTTTTTTAAATATTCAAAATAATGACTTAAATCTTTATTTAATGTAATTTCACTATCTAAAGTATTAAAATCAGCCATTATATATCCATTTTCATAAAATAATATAGTAATAATTATAAATTGTTTAGTTGTTGATTGTTTTTCTGTTTGTTGTTTGTCTGTTTTCTGTCTATCTGTTTGCTGTTTATCTTTTAATTGTTTAGAATTTTCAACATATGGTATTCTCCATATAAACTCAATATAATTACTATTTTTATTTAGTTTATCATTTCTATTCTTATTTTTAGAATTGCTAAGTATTTTTTTTAATTCATCTAGTGGTATTGATGTAATACTACTTTTATAAAGTTTAACATTATTTTCTATATTATTTTTATATAATTTAATAATTGGATTATAATAATCTGTACTATAAAAATTAAATAATTGGTCTAAATTATAAGTTGTATTTAATTTATTACTTAATGTATCAAAAACCATATCTTCACAATAACAATCATTTACAATAATACTATTATTATTAAACAAATCCATATGATAGTCATTTAGTTTTAATTTATCACCAATAATTTTATAATCTTGTTTCGATTTCTTTATTCTTTTTTCAAACTCTTCTGGAAAATAAAAATTACCTAATATATTTTTTATACTTATAAATGTTTTATCTAGAGTAGATAGTAGTTTCATTTCTTTATCAATAGTGTCAATATCATTCTTTACTATAATAAAATAGTCATCATTAATTGCTTTATTATAATGATTTAAATTATAATATAAAAAATCATTATCATTTATGTCTCTAGAGTCATCTATTAATTTAAACTTTAATAAATCTATAGTATCTCTAAATTTATCAAGTTGTTTCTTATCTAAATTTTTTATATCAGTAGGATGTGGATTTTTATTTTTTATAGAACTATATTTTATATAATTTGATATAATATAATCAATGTTTTTATACCCAAAATAAGGTGATTGGATGTTTTTAAACGTTGTTGCATAGTGTGTGGTTAAAATAATAGGTATATTTAATAATAAATACTGTAAGTCTTCATTTTGTAAGCAACTTTCATAGTCAAAAATTTCAGTTGTTATTATTGTTGGAACTTCTTTTTTATATTTATTTGGTAATAATTCTTTTAACTTACTTACAATTTCATTCTTATTCATAAATGTTATTTTATAAAGATTATTAAAAAAATGGTCATTACTTAATACTTTATTTATATTACTATTAGTTTGATTATCATAATCAAAAGCAGAACTATCTTCCATACGATTAGTTATATCATCTTCATCTTCATCTTCATCTTTATCTGATGTATTTTTATTATTCTTTTTATTATTGTTTTTATTATTGTTTTTATTATTGTTTTTATTATTGTTTTTGACATTATTTTCGACATTGTTTTCATTAGTGTCTTTATTATCGTTGGTATTTTTTATACTATTAATTATTTTAGTGTCTTTACTAAATATAAAATTTATTTGTTCTGTAAAATAATCAAAATTAATAGATTTAGGGTAATGATATATTAACATATTATAGGGTAAATATAAATTATCATCCTGTTTTGTTATAGGTAATACATCTTTTTTTATTGTTTCGTATAATAAAATTCTTATATGTTCTATTGGTAAATTATCTTCAATATAAGTATAGATAAAAAACACATTATAATCAATCATATTACCTAATTTTTTTATATAATTAGGTATAATTGTTTCTAGATGTTTATGTTCTGATGATTTTAATAACTCAGAAATATCTTTTTTATCTATAACTTTTTTAATTTCATTTATATTATAATCATTATTGTAGTCATTATTATACTCATTAATTTCTATTTTTTTTAATATTTCTCTTGTTTTTTTTGATTGATTACCAATATAAATTAATTTAATATCTTTTATTGTTGGGTCAATACTTTTTATAATAAATTTACGTATTCCTAGAGACATTAATGATTTACATATTGTATTTTCCATTTTTCTGTTGGTATTTAATTTATACTATTTTATATAGTTAAATTATACTATTTCTATATAATATATATATAATTTATATTTTGTTATTTATTCTATAAATTTATCTTATTTAAATTATATAAATTTATATTATTTAAATTATATATATATAATTTTATAAATTAAAAATGTGTATTTTAAATTTATATTTTGTTTTATAATCTTTATATTAAATAGATTAAATTAATAATCTTTGTATAAATTAGATTAATAATCTTTGTATAAAATAGATTAATAAAAATAAATATAACTATAAATAAAACTATAAATATAACTATAAATAAAACTATAACTAAAAACGCTCAAATGATTGAATTAGTAAATACAATTATAATTATCACATTAATAATAATTATCTATAAATATTTTGAAGGTCAAAGTTATGATATTGTTATGGTAAAATCTAATGTAAATGGTAAATCTTATCTTGTTCGTAATGTTGAAAATAAACAAGAAGCCGCAGATTTATTAGGTACAATTGCTGTTAAATTAGAAAAATTAGTAAATATTATAAATGATTCTGGATATGAAACTATCTATAATAACTATATGAAACCTACACTTGATAAAGAAACACAAAATAATAATAAAAAAAATGAAAAAGATAAAGATATTGTTGATGGTCAAGACGGTGGAAACAGTGAAGTCTCTAATTTAGAAAATAATATTAAAATGAAATTGAAAGATGATATTAGAAGATTATATAAAAACTTTAATCCAGAAGCATTTTCAGAAACTACACCAGACGCAAAATATACTAGTTATTCAGTTAATAAAGGCGAAAAAATAGTTTTTTGTCTTAGAGATAAAAAAGAAGGTGAAACATTAGTTAAAGAAAATATTATGACTTTTGTTAGTATTCACGAACTCGCTCATTTAATGACTAAAAGTATTGGTCATGAACCCGAATTTTGGTCTAACTTTAAATTATTGTTAAAAATTTCTATTGATAATGGTCTCTATAAAAATATTGATTTTAATAGCACTCCTAAACCTTATTGTGGTATTAATATTACTGATACACCATTAAAAAAAGATGAACTATAATTTATTATTTTAATAATTATTATTTTAATAATTATTATTTTAATAAATCATCATTGATAACATAACATACAATTGCTTCTTCATCAATTAAAATACGATAATCTCTACCTACAATAGTACTATTAAATTCTTTTACTATATCTAACCATTTTTGTCTTGGTTCAATCGTATAATCAAAAATAAATCCAATTTCTTTTTTTTTTATAATTTTTCCATATTTAATTAATCCATATAAAATATCACGTAATTTATCATCTGTTTTTTCGTGTTTTGCTAATTTCATTAATTCGCCATAATTATCTAATGTAATTGGGGTATCATACGCATCACCATAGTACTTGTCATCATACCCAGCATACTCATCATACTCAGCATACTCATCAGGGTCGTATGTATCAATCTTATAATCATCTCTAGAATAATCACACATTTTAGATAATTAATTATTATAATTACACAATAATAAAACAATAATTACACAATAAATACAATACTATTCTTAATTACTTTTATAATTAAATAATACATAATAAATTAAAATCAATTTTTTATAAATATTATATATATATATATATATATATATATTTTTATATATATATATTATAAAATGGATACAGATAAATTAAATAAGATTGTTGAAGATTTAGCATTATCTGGATTTATTAATGACACTAAAAAATCTATTAAATTATTTAATAAACTTAAATCTGCTGAAAAACACATTAAAAATAATTATAAATTAGATACACACGCAAATATAGATATTAGTAATAAAATATCATCTATTATTTCTTTACATAATTTACCTTTATCAAATGAATATAGTGAAATGTTAGGAGAACTAAAATATGCAAAAAATTATGGTGTAAATATAATTAGTAATTTTAATATATATGAAAATGGTATTGAAATTATTATGATAAATGGTAAATATTTAATTATAGAACGAAAATGGGATTATATTATTCCTGAAGTTGTTATTGATTATTATAAAAATATAACTATTACGTGGGTAAGTAATAGTGATAATGATGTTAAAACAGTTAATAATGAATTGGAAGAAAATAAACAGAAAAAGAAAATTAAAAGAGATACGACACAAATTGCTGAATTACATATGACATTATATGGTATTATTACAGATTTATTCTGGATAGATGATAAAAATACAAACTATAGAGAAAATTATTTACCTTCACATATATCATTTTCCAGAGATGCTAATCATTCTTTATGTAAATGGTTTTTAAAGTATAATATCAATAAAAATACTAATTTTATAATTAAATGTTGTAATGAATAAAAATTGATTTTATTTAAATTAGTGTAAAAGTTATATATTACAGAATATTATTTACTATTTTAAATTATTAATTATTCCTAATTATTCCTAATTATTCTTAAAAATGTCTGATATTAATCCTACTATAACTACTAAATTTAGTTTTTCTGAGAGTTATCCTAATCAGCGTAGTTTTAATCAACCTTTATTCTTACTTGGTTCATTTTTAAAAGAACAAACATTAAAAGAATTTAATAATGATTATGCTGATACAGATAAACAAATTTATTTTAACAAATTAAAATGTGAATTAAAAGATAAAAATATTGACTTTGAAATGACAACCTTTGGTAAAAATAGTGATAGTGATAGTGATAGTATTACTATTAGTGATAGTATTAATAATACTATTAGTGATGAAAATGATTTTGAAAATAATAAACTTATAAAAAGTAAAAAATTATATAAAAATGATATTACTAAAAATTATTTATTAGACCATATTAATTTGGGTGAAGAAGGTATTGAATTTTATTATGATGGTGCCAAATTTAGTTTAAAACTTGATAAAGTTTTAGATAAAACGGCAATTATTATTGAAAGAGAAAAAGCATATGTATATAGTAGTTATACTATTACGTGCGATAAAAAAGATTTTGCAAAATTTGACAGTTTTATAACTACAAGTATTAAATTTTACTTACACTTTTATGATGATGATATGAAACAAGAAGCAAATAAAATTAAATTATTTATGAGTACTGATGAAGGCTATTTTCAAACTTTAGGTATGAGAGAAAAACGCGATATTGATACAATATATTTACCTTCTAAACAGAAAAAAGTAATTATTGATGATTTAAATTATTTCTTAGATACTAAAACTGTTAAAAAATATAAACAATTAGGCATTACGCATAAACGCACTTATTTATTTGAAGGTGTTCCTGGTTCTGGTAAAAGCAGTTTTATTATGGGATTAGCATCTCATTTTGGATACAATATTGCTATTGTTACATTTTCTCCTAAAATGACAGATAATTGCTTAATTAGACTACTTCGTATTTTAGAAGATAAAGAAGAAAAAAAAATATTTATTATTTTTGAAGATATGGATTGTATTTTTAAAGAACGCAAAGCAAATGATGAATCACGTAATCAAATCACATTCAGTGGTATTTTAAACGCCCTTGATGGTATTACAACCCGTGATAATATGATTTGCTTTATTACAACAAATTATAAACAACATTTAGACTCTGCCCTTATCCGCCCTGGTCGAGTTGACCATATTATGAAATTTGATTACGTTTGTAAAGAACAAGTTCTTAAAATATTTACTGTATTTACAGAATGTGTTGAAAAGGCAAAGGATTTTTATGAAGAATTAAGCCGATTTAATATTAATATTTCAGTTAGTCTTTTACAACAATACTTACTTAAATACATTAATAAACCAGATGAAGCAATTGAGAATATTGATAAATTAAAGAAAATGTATGATGACTGCCACGTTAATAAAGAGGCTGGGGAAACTGGTTTGTATAATTAAGTTTTTCTTAAAAACTTATTTTGGTTAAGTTTTTCTTAAACACTTAAAAAATTGATTTTTTTATTTTTTATATTAATTTTATAACTGCGACATACATAGAAATAAACATTTATACTTGATTAAGTGATTAAGTGATTAAGTGATTAAGTGATTAAGTGATAAGTGATTAAGCAATTTAGTAAATAATTTAATAATTAATTATTTTATAAAAAAATGTGCGACGATGAAGATACTACTATAAAGGAGAACTATGAATGTGTTAATAATTGTGATGGGAATTGTTCTTCTGGAGACTTAATTCTAGTAGAAATAACATTACAATGTCGTTCTTTAAAATATACATATGATGACTCACTTATTACATATTACTTTTGTAAAAGACATTATGAATGGATGCTTACTAGAAATAATGGTAAGCCACTTTCATATATTCAAGGTAAAGATGAATATGATGCTCTAGAGTATTTTAGTTATACTGATAAATATGATTATGTATCTGGACTATCTACTATTTTTACATTTTTGAAAGAAAAAGAAAAGGACGATGGTTCAAATAAATATAATCGTAAAGTTATACTAATCAATGAAAGTATTGAAAATCTTAAAATAGAAGACAAATATGAAACAAAAGGTGTATTTTATTTTGATAGAGAACATTTTATTGAATTAGTGCCTTTGTCTTATGAACTACAAGACTTTTTTAAACAAGAAGACTTTTATTATTTTAAAGTTAATGTTGAAGAAAACCGTATGTATAGAATTCAATTTCATACTGATAAACATAATGGTAGTAATGATGATTATGATTGTGATGAAAATGATAAACACTATTTTGATACACTTTATTCATTCCTTGAAAAACGCAATAACTTTGAAGATATATATTCGTTCGTAGAAGATACTATGAGTGATTTAAATAGATTTTATGAACTTAATAAAACGACCTTACTCAATGATGAAACTAAAGAATATACATTTAGACATATGTTAATGTTTGAAGATGCTTTGGCTAATCCTGATAATACTATTAATTTACTTACAATGATGAAATCAGGACAAATTACAAATGAATTACTATGGATTACTTATGTAAAACACAATCATTATAATAATCATACAAATGATATTCAATTAAAAGATAATAAAATGTTAATTAGTCTAATCATTGATAGATTTTCTAAAGATGAACTTAAACTATTCTTACAATATGCGATTGAAGGCTGTCGCACTTATATTACTTATCGTATGAGAGACTTTTATAATTATATTCATCCTAATTTAACAGTTGTTAAAATGATTGTGCCAAAACATATTCATTATTTAGAAAATATTTTATGCGATTTTCAAACTGAAGATGAAAAAGATGAAAAAAAAGAATTAATATATACATTAATGGAAAATAAAATGTTAAAATTTTGGGAGAACAGTTGTAATTATACTATGTCATACTATCCTGATAAAGGTGAAGAAAATCATTATTACGATAAAGATGAAGACATTCGCGAGTATTTGGAAAGTTTGGGTAAGTAAAATATTTATTAATGTTATTTAATTATTATTTTTTGGGGAGTTTTTAATTTTTTTATGGCTATGGGGTTGATTGTGCTATTTATGCGTTTGTTTCATTAGAAAATTCTAAACCAATTAGATTGTCATACATACCTAACTCTCTCAAAGCAGCTTCTTCATTAAAAATTCCAGTCTTTATTGTTCTTGATTTTCTGTTTCCTTTTTTTGAGTTTGATGTTTTTATTCCATATCTATTAACTTTTTTTTCTTCTAAACAATTTTTTATTAAATCTTTATATCTTTTTTTTAACAAATTATATGATTTTAATAATTTTGTATGTTTTATATATAATTCTGTATTGTCTAGATCTAATTTTTTATATGATTCTAATAATGTTTTATGTTCTATATCTAAATTTGCCAATCTTTGTGAATATTCACTTTGACCTGATGGTATATCAATATTATTTCTTTCCATATATCTTTTATAGTCTGTATAACTATTATAATCATCTATAGACATTCTCACTTCTATCATTCTTTTTTTTGACCTTTTTGGAGTTTCTACTATACGAGTAACAGTATTATTATTACTACTATAACTGCTTCTACTTCTTTTTCTTGTACTCATATTTTTACTCTTACTTATATAACTTTATATATATATTTATTAATAATTTTAATAATAACTATTCTATTAATTTAATTAGATAATAATGTAAATAAAATTAAAAAATAAAAAAATTATTTATTCTATATTTAAAAATTCTTTTAATAATTGTAATGCTTTGAAACGATGAGAAATTAAGTTTTTAGTTTCATTATCCATTTCACCATAAGTTTCATTATAACCTTCGGGTAAAAAAACAGGGTCCCAACCAAAATTCATATTTCCACGAGGTTCTACCAATGTTCCTTTTGTAATACCTGTAAAATAATGTATTTGACTATCTCTATTTTCTTGATAAGCAAAAATGCATTTTGCTTCAATTGTTTTATCTTCATATCCTAATAATAATTTATTTAATCCATCTAACCCTATTTTTTTCATAAACCATTTAATATATGGTCCAGGTAATCCCCCCAACGCATTAAAACATAAAGATGTATCTTCAACAATGACTGGACCATTTAATTGTAATGATGCTGATTTACATTTTTCTTGTATCACATATTCTGGCTCACCCTGAACTTCTGGTAAATCAATATCTAATGATTTAATACTATAATGTGTATCTTCTTGATTATTAGCCTTTAATATACTTCTTACCTCTTCTAATTTATTACGATTACCTGTAATAAAAGTAATAAATGTTTTATTATTAGTATTAGTGTTATTATTATTATCTGTATTATTATCTGTAATGTCGTTCATTTTTATTATATATATATATTTATTCTGTATGTATTTATTCTAGATAAACGTTTTTTATTTATACTTATAATTATTTGTTTATATTATAAATATGATTAATTCTTTTTTCTTAATTTTTTTATTTTATTATTCTATTTTTATATTACGTTTCACATTTTATTTTTTTATATGAAAAAATAATAACACTAGAAAGATTTTTTGTAAATGTTTTATTATTTATTATATAATAGTTCATTTTCATTTATTGTTGAAAATAGATTATTCTCAACAGTATTATATGGCAGTATTCTTTATATTTTAACACACGCAGTATTAAATTACTGTGATGTATCTATACTTACTATTATAAATAATTATTATTGGACACTTTTATCTCTAGATATTATTTCATTTACATATGCTATCTATAATTCTATTATAAATAATAATGATATTAATAATAATTCTAATAATGTCTCTGGAGAAGGTAATTCTATGAATGTCAGTTTTAATTTATTAAAAAATAAAATAAATACAATGTTTGATAGAAAAAATGATTTAACTATAACACATATACCAAATACAAATAATAGTAATAATAATAGTAATAATAATAGTAATAATAATAGTAATAATAATAGTAATAATAATAGTAATAATAATAGTAATAATAATAGTAATAATAATAGTAATAATAATAGTAATAATAATAGTAATAATAATAGTAATAATAATAGTAATAATAATAGTAATAATAATAGTAATAATAATAATAGAAAAAATAAAAACCAATTACAAGAACATTTTAACAATACAGAAAATAATGATAATGACAATATTAATTATTTAAATAGTGATAATTTTGTAGATACACATCGTAGTAAAAATAAAGACCCTTTAGATGATTTAGATTTTACAGATTTAGAAAATATTGCCCCACCTTCTAATGAATTAAACTCATCTGCACAATTTTCAACTCCTATAAATCGTTTAAAAAAAAATAATACGACTATGAATACTAATACGACTATGAATACTAATACGACTATGAATACTAATATGAATACTAGTAGTTCATCAACACCTATTAGTTTAATTCGTAATAATGTAAAAATACAAGAACCAATCATTACAAATGATAATAATAATTTAAATAATACTGATACTTGTAATGAAAGCACAGCAGGTAGTGATGTTGGTAGTGTTATGGATTTAGCCGATTTTGAAAATTCTTTTTAATTCTAATAATTTCTAAATTTGGTATATAATTTATACTGTTTTGTAAAATATTATTTAAAAGTATTTTTTTATGTTTATCCAGAACAAACTCTTTATTTTTAGTTATATTACTAGTAGTATTACTAATACTATTAATAGTATTACTATTATTTTTATTTAATATACCATTTATAAAATTATAGTTATTACAATTAACTTTAGTCTTACATTCATAATGATTTATTTTAGATAATAAAGAATACGAAACAGAATTTAATGATTTTGAATTTATACTTTTAATAATTTCTGGGTTTAATAAAATAATACCAATATAAATTGTTGTTTCTGTTATATATAATGGTGCTAGTGTATAATCTGTATTTAATTCTAATTCTTCAAAATGAATAGTAAATGCTTTACTATAATCTTTAATAGTAGCATTGAAATACTCTAGCATTGACTTATAATTAAATAAATGTTCTAGTTTTATAGATTTATTTTTTTTGGATTTACAACTATGTTCTGTATTATTTATATTATAAGTATAGTCTGTATAATTATTTATGGTTAAATATAAAAAGTCAATATTAGAATTTATAGTTAATGTTTTTTTATTCCAATTTAATGTGTCATTATCACACATAAACTGAAATGATAATAAGTTAAATACAATCATTCTAAAATGTAATAGTTAATAATAATGGTTAATAATAATGATTAATAATAATGATTAATAATAATGGTTAATAATAATGATTAATAATAATGATTAATAATAATGGTTAATAATCATAATTATATATTTATAAACTTGTTAATTTTTAAACTTGTTAATTTTTAAACTTGTTAATTTTAAAACTTGTTAATTTTAAAACTTGTTAATTTTAAAACTTGTTAATTTTAAAACTTGTTAATTTTAAAACTTGTTAATTTTAAAACTTGTTAATTTTTAAAATTTTTTATTATTAAACTAATAAGATTAATTTAATAAGATTAAACTAATAAATTCAATTTTATTTATATGATTAAAAAATAAAAAAATATTTTTTGTAATAAAACTAATTGGTTCAGTTTTAATTACAATTTTACATTAATTTGGAGGCGCTAAACCTCACATAGGAATCAATTTCATAAACATCAAAATTTGAGCACGGTTCAAAATTTACAAGACGACAAGCATCCACATATATTTTAACACCTTCACAATTACCTACATTCACCATTAGGGTTTGGCGTGGCAGTAGGCATACCGATTTAATGTGATACTTGAAGAAATATTGCACCAAGACACTACAAAACTCTTGTGACATAGTAGTATTTATCCACGATACCTTCCTCAAATTTGTAAGATGAATGAATGCTCTCAGATCCCCCACATCTAGTTTCTCATGAACCAAATGATTTCCATCCAAAATCATCGTTACAACGTTAAGGGGCATGTTTTTAAGAAAACCTTCGACGACTTCTCCTACACCAAATAACTCCGTAAAACATAAGCCATTGTTTTCGAGATTGATGGTGTGTAGTTGAGGACACATATCCAATATGTGTTTGAGTGTTGCGATAAATAATATGCGGTCTCTATAATTATCAAGACCCGAAATGTGTAAACGCTCAATTTTCGTTTTGTTATAAAATACTTCATTCAAACGCATCATAACTGCATTGACAAACCTCGATTTTTCATTAACCTGTCCCCCGATAAACTTTATTTCCAAGGAAACTAACAGCATCATCCACGCTCTGGGAAACCACTCGTCAGCAAAATATGTTGGTAAGGGCTCAGCAGTATTCACCACTAATACAAGTTTTGTGGCACCACATAGCGTTCTATTTGGTGTGGCACCACACATTTCAGTAGTAGGAGTAGGAGGTGATGTACCAATAAATGTGATTGTTTTCTTACACATTTTAAAAAATTTTCTTCAAGAGACAAATACAACGAAACAGAAACAACTAATTTGTAAAGTATATATAATTATATTATAAAATCAATTTTTTTCGGTTTTTTAATTTTTACCATTTTTATAGTTTTTATTATATTTTAAATTATAATAAAAATATAGTATCATAATAAAAATATATAATTATATTAATAATATATAAATAAATATAAAAATGTTTAATCTTTATTGTTTAACTATTCTAGCAATCACTCTATTAATTATATTATGTTATACTGAAAAAGATACAAAAGAAACATTCTTCAATTCACCTTATTCTGGATTAACAAATCATAGTGATGCCCCTTGGACTATTGATAGACCAACTAAAGCCATTGTTACTACAGTTTTAACTAAAATTATGAATATGATTAATAAAAAAACAACTATGGCATATGTTGTAAATGGATATGACAGATTAGACCAAGAAAAACTCGATAAATTAACAACACGTTTTATTGCTGATTTTTTTGCTGCAGATATGAAGACATTTATTACTAGACGCTTTATCATTATTTTTAAACTTAACTTCAAAACCAAAGAAGTTGAAGTAGAACATATTAACCTTGGTAATGCCACTAAAAATGATGCTAAAGTATTTATGGATTATCCCGCTCCTGAACTTATTTTAACCGATGACAATTTACTTAAAAATGACTATAAAGTTATGGGCTTTAATGAATCTAAACTTGAATACGGTATTTTATCTAGTCAAAAAGAAATTAGAAAACCTAATGAATTATCCGTTGGTAGTTTCTCTGGTTATCAAAATCCCCAAGCCCTTTTTCCATCACGAAGACAAAGCAGATGCTGGGATAATAATGGTATTAATTACATTGAAAAACAAACCGACTTAAAAATTGGCGTTGATAATAGCCCTATGAAAAGAATGCCACAACCTTACCAAAATCCTACTAATGGCAGAAGAGAATGGGAAAGCGATACTAAATGGTTGTTTGATTTAGTCGATAATAGTAGTGGTATTGGAACTAATGGTTCTGGTAAAAGGTTTTAAGATATATGTATAATAATTGAGTGTGATTTATTTTATATATTTTTTTAATTTATGTTTTTTATAATTTTTAAAAATTTTAAAATTTTTTAGATTTTTTTAGTAAAATTGAAAAAAATTGATTTATTTTTTTTAATAGTATATAAATTATTACTTTTGAACCCTGGTTTGAGTATTTTTGAAATTATTTGATTTCAATTTCAACAAAAATGGTGTGTCATTTCTGTAAAAATAACGGACACACAATACAACAATGTCCTATTCGCGCTGAAGTGACATGTTTTCGTTGTAATGGCAAAGGACACTATCAATCACACTGTCCTGTATCACAGAAAGACGTGGATTTTCCACCACTCGGCAGTGGCTCCACGCCACGTCACACTGGTTCCACACCACACATCCCTGGTTCCAGGACACGCCACTCTGGCTCCACACCACACATTCCTGGCTCCACACCACCAGTTGCCAAATCATCTAGTTATGAGGATGCGGTGAAACGTTTTGCAGACAACTTTATTTTAACAATAAAGAGGATGTGTAAATCGGATAAATGGTTTGTAATTTACCCTCAAGATATGATATTTGAAGACCCTTTCCTTCAAAAAGTTCATTCCATCATAGTTATCGAATGTATATCCGATAAAATGCGTTCAGAAGAATCGCAATTAATGTATGAGCTTAATGTTGAGTATAGAGCTTGGATACAGGAACAAACAGCAAAAAAAAAACTAGCAGAACTCGTTGCTTCTATGTCTTCTAAAGAATTAGAAGAATTTGAGAATAGGAGCTCAGATGAAGATTCTGAAGAAGAATCATATTATTTATACGAGTGCAGGCTCGATTTTATGGATTCTTTAGAAACCCAAAAACAAAAAGTGAAAGAACTTCTAAACCATATGGTAAAAAAACAAGTTCAACGTTCTTTCGAAAAATATGAACAGAGACGTATATTGCAATCTAGTAACAAGCGTCCCCGCTATACTCTTTGGAGTGCGATACAAGAGAAGATGTACTAAACTTCTGTGTATGGGTAGATACATCATCATCTAAAAAGATGAATGAATTTTTTATTTTTTATTTTTTTTTTACCGTTTATAATTTTAAAATAAATAATTTATAATTATATATTTATATATTTAGTTATATAGTTATAATTTATCTATCTTCTCAAATGATGTCATTAGCATCAACATCACCATCATCATCATTACCAACATCATCTTTATTATATCCAGCATTAATAAGTTCAGTAATAGAAAATTGTATTACTCATCCAATTGATGTTATTAAAATACATAAACAAACCAATATGCCATTAACTTATAATTTTAAAACATTATATAAAGGATTTAGTCCAAGAGCCATAGGTAATATACCATCTAGAACTATTTTTTTATTTACTCAAGATTATTTACAAAATTGTATTATAAGATTTAATAATGATGAAACAAATTTTAACAATAATAAACATAATAAAATAAATAAAGCATTACAGGCTTTAATCATACCATTTTATTCTGGATTAGCACAAACATTAGTTGATACACCTGTTGAAGTTTTAAAAATAAACCAAATTATGTATATGAATAATAAAAATCCATACAAGGGTTTTTTACCACATTTGGGGAGAAACCTAATTTTTGTATTTTTTGTCTATAACTTTAAACAATTTGGTGGAGGTGGTTATTGTGGGAATGAAGTTTTGGAAAATGAGAAGGGTAATGGTGGCAATGGGATTGTAACCCGTAATAATAATTTTTATTTACAAACTGCATTTTATGGAGCAATTGGAGGATTATTAGGTTCTTATTTTAGTCATCCATTAGATACGATTAAAACGTGTATTCAAACTAACCGCAACTATGATTATTTTAAAGCAAAAGAGTATATGCGAGGGGGACATTTACGTGCTGGGATGAGTATGATTAATATATTTATTAGTTTATATGTTTTTGAAAGGATGAAAAATTTTTAATGGGATTTGGTTTTGGTTATTATAGTTTTGTTTTTAGAGAAATAGAGAGATGAGAAATACTTTTTATGTATTTTTATTTAATAGTTTTGTAATTTTTATTTTTTAATATAAAGATAAAATACACTATAATTTATATAAATTACAATTCATTTTAAAAATTTATTCATTTTAAAAAAGACACAGACATAGCAAAGACAAAAAATGGAAGGTCTATATTTAATACACACGCGAGAATTTATTAGCACTAATAAAGAAATATATAAAATTGGAAGAAGTAGTAATATAGAAAATAGAGTAAGAAACTACCCTAATGGAAGCAAAATATTATTAGCAATTATTAATAAAAATTCTATACAATGTGAAAAAGATTTAATTAAACAATTTACACCCTTGAAGATTTAAAATGGGACAATATTTATATATTACTTATATATTAATTTTTAAATTTTTTATATTTATAATTTATAATAAATACAAAAATGAAACATAAAACAGAAGATTATAAATTAACAGCTACTAAATATTATCTTAAAAATAAAGATAAATTAAGTATGAAACAAATATGTAATATATTTGAATGTTCAAAACAATCATTATCTAGATGGGTTAATAGATATGATAAAGATAAATCTATTAAAAGGTATAATAGAAAACCAATATCTTATAAAATTACAAATTTACAAGTTAAATATGCTTTAGAATTATTAAAAAATAACGAACAAATAACAATGTTTGAATTAAGAAAATTAATAATGAAAAAATATACTAATTTTAAAATTACATCTCAACATTTAGGTGAAGTTATTAGAGATAGTAATAGAACAAGAAAAAGAACTAAACATCAACATTTTCCATTAACTAGATATAAGATAACATTAAATAAAAAAGAAGAATTAAAAACATTTTATAAAGAAGTTGATAAATATGATATAGATAAAATTATTTGTTTAGATGAAACATCTATAAGACCAGCAATGATACATGAATATAGTAAATGTTATATTGGTAAAAAATGTGTTTATAAAACTGATGATAGTTATATTTTTAGAACATTTACATTATTGGTAGCCATAAATAATAATAAATGTATTGGCTATTTATTATATGAAAAAGGAGGGATGACAAAAGAAAGATTACAAGAATTTATAAATATATTTATAAAAGATAAATTTACAAATAATCTAATCATTTTATATAATGCTGGTAGCCATAATAATAGTTTAATAAAAGATACTATTATAAATACTAATAATAAATATTTATTTAGTGTCCCATATACACCAAAAACTAACTGTGTAGAAATGTATTTTAATCAAATTAAATATTACTTAAAATTAAATAAAAAAGTATTAAGATTTAATGAATTGAAAATAGAAGTTAAAAATGCTATAGATAAAGTAAAACCTGAAAATTATAAGAATTATTTTAATTATGCTTATAAGAAAAAAGATAATAGAAATTATAATAGAAAAATATCAACTAGAAAAAGAAAAACTAAATTATATAAACTAACTTAAAAACATTTTTATATTAATAAGTATAAATCATTTTTATATAAAAATGAAGTTAAAAAGTGAATTATATAAAACAGAACAATATAAAATATGTGATAAAATAATAGATATTTTACAATTAGATAATGATAAAAGTATTACATTATATGAATTAGATAATGATAAAGTAAAGCAACAAAAAATATTAGATTTAATACCTGATATTAGAAAATATTTTTCATTTACAAATATAATAGGCGCATCTAATCCTGACAATGTTAAAAGACCTTGGTTGTCAATTATTAGAAATATTATTAAATTAAAATATCAGTTTATTTATGGTGATTATACTAAAAAAATTAATGATAATAGAATAAGAACAAAAAGATATATTTTTTTATTAAAATAAAATTTAATTTTTATTAGTTTTTAATTCATATAATTCTTTCATAATTACAACCATTTCTTTAACTAAATTTTTTAATTCTTTAATATCAGTTTTTAATTCTGTAAATTCTCTTTCTATTAAAAATTGTGTTTTTGTATCTGTTAATGTGTTATTTGTAGTAATAGTTTGTTTTTTCTTTATTATTTCTGTTATTTGGTCTTCATTTAATTTTGTATATTTTATTATATCTTGTATAGATATATTTTGTAAATGCATTTTATATGCTATATCTTTACGTCTTGCGTTAATACCACCTGTTGTTCTATTATGATTTTTTGCGATAGTATCAATATCTATATTTTTATTTAATTCTTCTATTAATAAAGTTTCTTCTTCATCATTCCATTTTTGACCTACATTTGAAGGATAATCTTTATCTGGATTTTGAGATTTTAATTTTTTTAACATTGGACTATCCATTTATAAATAATTGTTAAATGTGAAAATAATTATTGTATGTTTTAATAATTAATTCTTTAATTTAAAAATTCAATTTTTATTTATATTAATTAAAAAATATAATTACATTTTTTTCAACTTAAAGAAATAATTATTAAAACATATAATTCGTTTAATTTATGAAAATAAAAATATTTATTAATATGACAGAACCTCCTGATAAGGATTTTTATAAAACTATCAAGGTTCCTCTTAAACATATTATTAAAAATTTTGAAATTAATCAACCTAAGATTAATGACTTAACTATTATGGCTCATAAAATTGTTATTCATACTTTACAGTTTATGAAAATGTATTTAATCAACTACTATAATATTAATAATAAATTACCAACTATAGATGCTTCATTTATAAATTGTTGTATGAAAATACTTTGTAAAGAAAAAGCAACTGGACGCCCTACTAAAACTGAAATTAAAGAGTTAAAAGATACTTTAACTCTATTTTATAATCAACATTATAAACAATTACAACTTGATGAACTTGAATATACTCATATGAATACAATTTTAGATTATCTTTCTATTAGTATAATTACTGATTATGAAAATAATATTAAGTGTCATTATGTTGAATATGTAGAAAGGTATGTTAATGTTATATGGAAAAAGAAATTTATAATTGAAAAGATTAGAAAAATTAAGAAAACTAAAAAAGAAAAAGATGATGCTATTAATAGGCTTAATAGTGATTTAAGAAAGATTAAAAATGACTTATTGAATGTTGAAAATACAAATTTCAAATCTAAATCTTTTTATCATAAATGGATTAAAGAACAAAAGAAACTTATATTACCAATTAAGGAATTTAAAAAATCTAATTTGTATTATGATATTCAATGTGCCCCTATGGACTACTTACCTAAAATGATTTATATGATGAGACTAATTGAAAAAGAAGGCTTAACTATTAATAATCCATTTCCTTTAAGAACTGATATTATACCAAAGCATATAAGAATTGATACAACTATTTTAGTTCATACATTATTAACTAAAAAATATGGTAATAAAAGTGATTACTTATTCAAAGGGAATTTAAAAAAGAATGAAGATAAAATATGGGAGTTCTTTTTTAGAACAGAAAGACAGTGTTTTATAAAACCTAATTATTCATTTCATCATATGATAGAGACTGATGGTATTAGTGCTAGTATATTATTAATTAGAAAAGATAAAGTAGGAAAACGTATAGTATCAAGAGAATGTAAAACAACAAGTAATGAAAAATACATAGATGAATTAAATGATATAACATATAATATTATTAAGAATAAAAAAATAGTTGCTATTGACCCTGGTAAATGTGACTTAATTTATTGTGTTGATGGAGATAATAAAGAAGCAAATACATTTAGATATAGTCAAGACCAAAGAAGAAAAGAAACTAAAATAAAAAAATATAATAAATTAATAATTAAAGAAAAAGAAACTAAAATAGTAGGTAAAACAATAATAGAATATGAATCTGAACTATCTAACTATAATAAGAAATCATTAGATTTAGATAAATATAAAGACTATGTTAAAAATAAAAATAAGATTAATAAAATAATAATGGATTTTTATAGTAAATCACTATTTAGAAAATTAAAATTAAATGGATACATAAATATAAAACGTAATGAACAAAAACTAATCAAAAATTTTAGTAATAAATTTGGTGTAAAAGAAGATGTAATAGTTTGTTTTGGTGATTTTGAACAAAAAAAACATATGAAATTTAAGGAACCAATAAAAGGTAAAGGTATGAGAACTTTATTTAGAAAAAATGGTTTTATAACATATTTAGTAGATGAATTTAGAACTAGTTGTAGATGTTCTAGTTGCGAAGGTCTAAATGAAAAATTTAAGGTTATGGAAAATCCAAAACCTTATAGAAGCGGTTCAGTCTTAGTTCATGGGCTACTCAAGTGTAAGTCTTGCAGTGGTGTATGGAATAGAGATTGTAATGGTGCTACAAATATTTATAAAATAGTTAAAAACGCAATAAATAAAATAGATAGACCTAGTTATTTATGCAGACGTAATAACTCAGATACTTTAGAAGAAGTATCACACCCATAATTTACACGACTTGAAATAGTCAAACCTTGAAGTTTTTTAAAATATTTCAACTTAAAAGTTGTCCCATTTTAAATCTTCAAGGGTGTAAACTTACATTTACACAAAAACAATTTTATGGTAATGAATATTTTGAAGGAAATAAATATGAAATGATTGAAATAATATCTAATTATATTATTACAGATAATAAGGAATGTAAGAGGAAAGAATATATAAAAAAGGAAAAAGAGGACAAAAAAAAAGAAAGAGAAACGGAAAAGGATAGAAGGGATAAAGAAGAGACAGAAAAGAAGAAGAAGGAAAAGAAGAAGATGAATGAAGAAATTAAAATTATAGAATGTCCTAAATGTAATGTTGATTTTAAATATATATCTATTTTAAAAAGACATTTAGAAAAGTCAGCAAGATGTAGTTCTAATGATGTATATATAAAAAATACTATTAATAATATTAATCAAAATACTAATACTGATAATTTATTTATTTGTAATGATTGTAATAAACATTTTAAATTTAAAACTTCTATTTATAGACATAAATCTATTTCTAAATGTGCAAAAAATAAAAACAAATTACAACTTACATAAAAAATGTGATGATTTTAATAAAGATACAGAAACTTATATAAATAGTATTCTTATTTAATATTATTTTATTTTATAATTCTAATTTTACAATTTTGTTTTTATGTATTTTTATTTTTATATGATTTTCCAAAAAAAAAATGTCATAACCTCCCGATTTTTTAAATGTTATGTTATATTTTGTGTTTTACGCTTATTTTACGTGTTTTATAACCAAACAACATTATTCATTTTATTGTAAAACTACTATTACTAACCCAACAAGATTCTGCCAAATATTTTTTTTTTTATATAAACCACATTCATATTATTATATTTACCACTTACTTATGTTATGTTTTTACGCGCCCACGCACACGGAAAATTTAATATTGAAAAAATATTAAAGTATATAATTATGTATTCTTATATACTATTATATATTCTTATATATTATTTATTATTATTTATTATTATTTATTATTAGTATTAGTATTAGTATTAGTATTATTAGTATTATTAGTATTAGTATTATTATTAGTAATAGTTGTTATAGTTAGTATTTATTAGTTAGTATATAAATAAAATTAAAATATGAAATATAGTGATATATGGTGTATTATACTGTATTATAGTGTAATATAGTTTATTATAAACTATAGCAGAATCTTGTTGGGTTATAAAAGTATTAAATACAGATAGTTGATGAGTTATAAAACAGTAAATTTAAGCGTAAAACAAGTATTTATAGTAAAATAAATACAAATCGGGAGGTTATGACATTTTTTTTTTGAAAAATCATAAATAAAATCGTGACACAATAATATTATTAAAAAATATAATAATAAAAGTTATTTATTTTTACAAATTATTCAAATTTATTCTTCAAAATTATCGTTTTACACTATAATATGATAGTTTATATGATAAACAAAGTTATTTTATTTATAATTTTACAATTTTGTTTTTATGTTTTTTTATTTTTTTATGATTTTTCAAAAAAAAAATGTCATAACCTCCCTATTTTGTAATGTGGTGTTATATTTTGTGTTTTACACTTAATTAATGTGTTTTAAAAGTTAATTAATTGACGCATTATTTATTTATAACACTATATTTTGTGTTATTACTATTATTTAATTCAATTTTACATTCATAAATTTTGTTATTATTATTGTTTATGTATTTCCCGCGCCCACGCACACGGAAACACTTAAATTAGAATAATTATTATATATACTTTACTTACTTTATATACTTTAGTTTATATACTTATATATTTATTATTTATTTATTTATTATTAATAGTATTAATAGTATTATTATTAGTTATTATTTTTATAATTTAAAAATATTATATTTATTATTAATAGTATAATTATTATTAATTAAGTGTATTACATATTTGTAATCACATTTATACACATAATCATACGTATAACACACATTTTGTAAGTGATATATCACAATCCACCACATAATTTGTGATATTTACACACATTTAGTAAGCGTAAATACATAATTATTAGGCGTAAAACATAAAAAAACACACCACATTAAAAAATCGGGAGGTTACGACATTTTTTTTTTGAAAAATCATAAAAATTATAAAAATGTCAAATATAAAATGTCCAAAATGTTTAAATACATTTAAATTTATAAGTGTATTAAAAAACCATTTAAAAATATCATCAAGATGTTCTATTCCTGAAAAAGCAATTATTATTTATTTTAAAGAAAATAATTTTATTGAGAAAACATATAAATTAAAACATAAAAATGAAATTGAAAAAAGTAATAATAGTAAGGAGAATAATACAAATAATGAACAAAAAAATGATAATAATAATAGTAATAATCAAAAGAGTAATAATAAAGAAAAAAATAATACTAATACAGAATTAAAATGTAAAAATTGTAAAAAATTATATTCACGTATAGATTCTTTAAACCGACATGTTAAAACAACAAGTTGTAAATTTAAAAAAGAAAGTAAAAACATAAATACTAATAATATAAATCATACAAATAGCCACAACACAACAAATAATACAAACAATACTAACAATACAATAATAAATAATAACAATAATATTAACATTCAGTATATTAATCCATTTGGTTTTGAGGATGTTAGGACAATTCCTATTACAGAAATGAAAAAAATATTAAAATCGGGAACAGAAGCGGGGCTACATATTATAAAAGCAATTTATGATAAGATAGAAAATAAGAATTTCTATAAGCCAAATTTATCTAGACCTGAAATTGCTTGTTTAAATGAGGATTTAAAATTAACAATCTATAAGAGTAAAGAATTTGCTGATGCTTTGTTTGATAGGTGTATTGCTTTATTACATCATATGTTATATTTATGTAAGAATGAATTTACGAATGTGAATATAAAATATATTTATGAAAATATAGAGCATATAGAATTAACAATGAGAACAGAAATTTATGATAAAAAATTAAAGACTATTATAGAATCCGAATTTAGAAATAATAATTTAGATACGAAAGATAGAATAAAAAATTTTATAAAACAAATAAAAGAAGATACATTAGTAAAAGATAATTCATTATTGCAGATAAAAAATAATTTAGATTTACAAAATAAGAAAAATGAAGAATATACAAAAATACTTACTAGAAATGAGTTAAATAAATTATTTGGAGACCCTCGTATTATTTTAGGATTAAAAAAAGAAGAGATTATTTTAAATTTAAGAGTTTCTAGATTTGAAGAAAGTATATTTTATAAATTCTGGATAGATAGATTAAATACAATTAAAAATTATGTTATTGAAAAAATATCCAAGATAGGAGATATTATTAATATAAATAATGAAGAAACTAAAATTATTCAAATGTTAGACCTAGTAGAACGTAGAGTAGAATTATATAGAAGTTCTTCTTATATAGATTTAAATATAAATGACGAATTTATGCTATATGATAAATCTACAATAGAAAAAATAAAACGAATAGAAGCAAAAAAAGAAAGAGAAGAAAGAGAAGAAAAAAAAGAAAGAGAAGAAAGCACTATTCTTTTACAAGATTTAAGTAATAATGATAATACTATTATATCTATTTAATTTTTATATTTTAAATTTTTTTATTCAATTATTAAATATTAATATAATATATATTATAAATAAATAAGAAATGAAATATATAAAAAATAAATCAAAATCTAAAACACATTCTAAATCTAAAACACAATATAAAAAACACAACCAAACTAAGTATTGTTGTCTGGATAAAACTAAAAAAAAATGTGTTCCAATAGCATCAACTTTACATTTACCACGAAAGACTAAACGTAATACTCATAACTCACCAAACTATGCCATTACAACATTATTATTTGGTGGGGATGGTTATTTACCAGGTGTGCTTTTATTAGGTTCTAGCATACGTAAAGTTATTCCCAAAGAATATAAAAAATATATTACATTATGTTGTATGGTGACAAATGATGTATCCCCAGAAGCACGTGCTCTTATTTCTAATATATATGACCGTGTTATTGAAGTTGAGTATTTACAAATCCCTCCTCATTTAATTAAACATAAAAACCCAAATACACAAAAGATTTATTCCAAAACATTTACTAAATTACGTATTTATGAAATGACTGATTATGATAAAGTATTATTTATGGATTCAGATATGTTAATTCTTAAAAAAGATATAGTTAGTTTATTTAATCTTAATACTCCTTCTGTTATATTTATGGGTAAATTAAATAATAATCCAAGAGATAGATATTTTAAAGAATTTAAAAAAAATGGTAAATTATTTAAGCAATTTCAAACTAAATATTGTTATTGGCAGAATAATAGAAGAAAAAATGGTCCTGAACGTATATTACACGGTAATCTTATACCTTATAATAATTATGAAAATGAAAAAACAAATGAAGGTATGAATATTGAAACATCTTTATTACTTATTAAACCTAGTAAATATATGATGAATGAGATACATAAAGAATTAAAAATGATAAAACAAAAACAAATAAAAATGAATGGAGATACAGAAATGGTAAGCCGTATGTTTAAAGATAAACTCTATGCGATTGAACCACGTTTTTTTGGAAGATGGGTCAATCCCGAAGAGCATCCAGAGTTAGTTGTATTAGATTTATATGGTAGTGAGGGAAAACCTTGGGATACTACACAATTTAAAGAGTTAATAAAATATAGTAGTGTTGGCGATGTATCTTATTGGTGGGATATGTATAAAACTGTTTATGAAAATGAGTATAAAAAATGGAATAATAAGATGTTAGATAATTTATATAATACTATAATAAATATACCAGAATTAGAAACTATTTATACAACAAATATAAATAAAGAAATAGGTAATTATTTATCTACTTATTTTTATTATTTAGGTTTATCTATAATAGAACAAAAAGATTTTAAATTTAAAGTAGATAATGATGCTTTTATAAAACATTTACCCTCATTTATAAATTATAAAAATAATATATATTATAATCATACAACTATATATAATAAATTAAAACAAAATGGTATTACATTAGATTTCTTTAAAAAAATTACTCTTCCAGAAACACTATGGTTTATGTATAATAATTTATATTATAAATTTTGGTTATGTATGAAAGATATAGTATATACTATTCTGGATAATGCTTTTATTAAAAGTAATTTAAAAAAAACTGTAACGTATCCTGTAATACATTTTAGATGTGCTGATACACCATTTGTAAGACATCCTCAATATCATTTTCAAAAATATGAGTTTTATAAAGAAGTGTTAGATAAAATATCTAGTGAAAAATTATTACACTATAAAAAAATTACAGTATTATCTTGTAGTTTTCATAAATCAGATGATGCTATTAAAAATAGTTGCAAACTATATACAAATTCATTATGTGATTATTTAAAATCTATAGATTATGAAACAATTGTAGAATGTAACAAAAATATTGAAGATTTTGCAACATTATTTTATGCCCCTGCTGTTATATCTATAGGTAGTTCATTTTCATTTATGAGTGGATTTTTTGGTAAAGGACTATTTTATTCAGGAGGACATATAGAAGAAAAAGATAAAAAGGCAGGTTGCACAATGTGTAATAAATGGTTAATTAATAAATATGAAGTTAAACATAGTATGGTTGATGATTATTATGATACGGATAAAGTTATTTCTTTATTGAAAAGTTAATTAAATTTATATTTTATAATTTTTACTTTTTATTAGTTTTTATAGTTTTCTTTTTCATAGTTTTATTTTTCATAGTTTTCTTTTTAGATAATTTTTTATACTCTTCATAAGGTTTAATTTTCATATTATTATTAGATTTAATATATAAAGCATCTCCCCATCCATGTTTAGTTATTTTAGTTAAAACTCTTTGAAAATGGTGCTTATTTAAGTAAGCATCAATATCACTCATTAAAGGACAATCTTTATACACTTTTTCTGTATTTACTTCAAGATTTATTACTTTAGCATATTTAATATAATCTTTTGCACCTTGTAAAGCCATTAATTCTGCTCCTTGTATATCAAAATTCCAAAAGTTATATTTATAAGGATTTTTAATTTTATTTCTTTTAAAAAATGTTTTAATTGTTGTTGTTTTTGCCATAAATGATAAGTCTTTAACATATTTAATATCAGGATGTTCTTTTTCGTGTGTTCCTAATTCTAAAACACTTGATGATTGAAAATTATTTGCAACATTAAATAAAATTTCTTTATCATCTTCATTTGTAATAACTGCTTGATATATATTTTTAATACCACGTTGTTTTGCTTCTTCAACTTTAGTTGGATTGGCTTCTATCCATATAATATTTTTATCATTAATATGTAAATCTTTATTATAAAAACCTTTCTCTTCACATTCATGAGCACCTATATGAAGCACACCAGTTAATTTAATTTTATTTCTTTTAATTTCTTCTATTATATATTTTTTATTTAATACCATTTTATTTGATCTATATAAAATAACAGATACTATATATATATATATATATATATATATTTATAATATTTAATATGAAGTTATATGAAATTATATAAATTTATGTGAAGTTATATGAGTTTATGTAAATTTATCTTATCCATCCAATACTTTAATGTCAATTTATCATAGTTAAATTTGCCTTTTTCGTGTTTTTTCTTAAAATCTGTAATTACATTCATCAGCACTGTCTCAGTAATATCACTCCAATCTTTAATAATTAATACTGGTAAGTCTTCTAACAAACTATCTAATTCAGATGTTATAATAATAGGAATACAACCCAATATAAGTGCTTCCCATAATCGATGTGTATCTAATCCATTACCAAAAGGTGATGCTACAAAAGCATACTTACTTTGTGTATTCCAACTTTGCGTTCTTTCAACTTCGTTTTTTTCACTAAACATTAATTTTTTTGGTATTTTAGTAATTGCTTCATAACGGTCATATCCAAAACGAGACCTCATATAATTCCTTTCAAAATTAAAATTAATATAACATTTTACTTCTCTATTCCAAAAAGGCATATTCATTTTTTTACTTTGTTGTATAATACTATTTAATAAGGCTTCTTGTTTCATAGGTGATACAATTTTATCTGATTCTGCTTTAATATCTTCATTATGTAAATGATGATAGGCTAATCCAATAGGTATTTGGGATAGTTTTTTATGTGTAATTCTAACACAATTTTGAGAATACCAATGAATGATTTTATCATTTTCTATAAATTGTTTAAACTCTTTTTCATTTTCAAATAAATCATTAGGACACGTATCATCACTATCTCCAGAGACTACTATAAAACGACACTTGAGACTATTTAAATCTTTGTCATTTTTCAATTTATCAGCAAATTTAGGTATTGCTGTATTACAGATATAGATACTATACGTATTAGATTTAGTAATATGTTTTTCATTGTGTTTTGTTTTTTCTTCTAATTTTTTAATATCAAAATCAAAATCATAATCAAAATCATAGCCAATTAAATCACTTATACTTGAAAATGGGGTTAAACTATGTATATCACACGATTTCACAATACCTCTAATATTAATAAATTTACAATGATTATCATCTTCATTTTCAGGATAAAATTTATAGGTAGGTTTTTTAAAATGTGTGTTTAATGTATTAAAATTTATAGTTTGTTCTGGAGTATCTATTTGTTTATGTTTAGAATAATTTAATTTACTAAAAATAGTTTTAATGCTATTTTCAAAATAATGTTTATCATCCAGAAACATTTTTTTACCACTATTACTATTATTATATTTATTAATCATTTCTTTATTATCAATACACCATAAAATACTATCTTTCAATTCTATTATATCTGGTGTATAGTCTATAAAAGGCATATTTGTCTCTGGATAATGTGTTTTTTTCAGTTTAGATTTATATAATAAATAACCATTAGAATAACTTTTAGTTCTGGCAATGAGTTCATTCATTGGTTGATGATTTAATGTTATAGTAAATAAATTAAAAAATCTTGCCGTATTAAGTGAATGAGGGAAGTTTACTTTTTTATTTGGATAGAGAGCAACATCAGCATTATTAATCAATTCTTTATAAATAGTATCATTTGCTGTTAAATCTAAATAAAGATAGAGATTTTTATACTTTAAAATAGTATTGCTAGATTGAATGACTTTATTTTTGTATTGTTCCTTTATAAATGTATATGTATTTAGTAAATCATAATGATACATTTTCTTAATATCTAATAATAAAGTGGTCATACATAAACCGTGACACAGAACATGTAATTCACAATCTAGAGTATTACTATTATATTTTAACCAACAATGTATAAGAGAACCTGTATTTTTAAATTTTTTATTATTGGCAATATGAATAAATGACATAGGTTTAGTCTTAATCATACTACTACTTTTTCTACTATTAAATAGTTGCGTTGGTATAGGTGTTGTAAATTTAGTATAATATGTTTTAAATGTATAATTATATTTTTTACTATTTTCTTTCTTAATAAAATTAATAAAGTTATAACATTGTTTGGTATTACAAAGCACAATATCTATGTCTTTAAGTTCTTTATAATTTTGAAATGTATTCATATTAGCCATAAAAATATTTATTTTTGAAGGAAATATAGTTTTAAATTCTAAAGGAACGATCCTATCTATAAATAAATTTATATCATAATAAGGATTGGGAAAATAGTTAATACGTAGTTTAGGATTAATATCCATACTATGAGTATCTACTTTATATCCTAATTTTTTAAATAAATCAATAAATACATTCATATCATTTTTACATTCATTTTTTTCTGTATTAATTGTTATAATACGAATTGATTTTATTTTATTTATAGATATATTTTTTTTAGTTTGTTTAGTTTTTTTTTTAGTTTGTATAGTTTTTTTTGATTTTGTTTTTTGTGGTTTATATATT